>Ga0114953_1001309_pt1 | contig 17725 bp, 12 predicted proteins | sample SidtaG_FD_87298 | JGI IMG/M metagenome (GOLD analysis project Ga0114953, IMG submission 87298) | Marine algal microbial communities from Sidmouth, United Kingdom - Sidmouth_Male2 metaG | ecosystem: Host-associated > Algae > Red algae > Unclassified | place: Sidmouth, United Kingdom | collected...
CTACCATAGGGCAAAACCTGTCACCTGCTGCAGATGCTGCTGCTATACCGATAGAGGCTGGTACGCTGGTGCAATCTGTAGATCAGATTGATTCGATTGTTGATGATCCCTACCTGCTGGGTCGCATAGCTGTACTGCATGCCATGAGTGATGTTGTCACTCTCAATGCGACGCCACATTCAGCGCAAGTCATGGTGACTCTACCGGCAGCTTCTGAAGCATTGACCGAGAGAGATCTTGAGATATTGATGGCGGGTATCGTTGACGCGCTGGATGAGGAACATTGCACACTATTGGGCGGGCATACCAATCAGGGGGCAGATCTGGCAGTCGGAATAGTGGTTAATGCGATGTTGCCGGAGTTGTCTAGCTTGATACCAGCACAGCCTGTCAGAGACGGTGACGCATTGGTGTTAAGCCAAGGTCTTGGTATCGGTACGTTGTTCGCTGGCCTCATGCAGGGCATCACGCGTGGCGACGATATACAGTCTGCGATGCAAGTCATGCTGACGAGCAACCGTGTAGCCGCCAGTATTCTGCAGCAACATGATGCCCGCGCTGTTACTGACGTTACAGGGTTTGGCTTGCTGGGACATACGGAGCGGTTACTGAACGGGTTGGGTTTGGGAAACGGTGCGATGTTGGTTCTGAATAGTGTTCCCTTTTTACCCGGTGCGGTGCAGACAGCCATGTCGGGTGTGCGCAGTAGCCTGTGGCCATCAAACAGTGTCATTTTGCAAAGGATAGAGTCAACATCGGTAGATGATGCTGATCGACTATCCTTATTGTGTGACCCTCAGACCAGTGGTGGTCTGCTGGCGATAGTACCCGCGGCTCAGCAAACAGATTGCATCAGGGCCCTGCACGCAGCAGGCTATCCAGATGCTGCTGTCATTGGTTCTGCTGATAGCAGCGGCAGAGTCAGCGTAAAGTAGAGCGGTGCATGAGCTTGTTACTCTCCCTGTAAACACTCGTTCATAAAGCCTTGTAACAACCATTAAAAGCGTTTAAATCGATGAAAATTCAGAATAGCGTTGACGGTGCCGCGCTGGACAACATGGACAAAGTGCATCGCACCAATCTGGTGAATAGCTTGTCTGGCTATAAGAGTGTCAATTTGCTGGGCACTATGGATGCACAACGCAATACCAACCTGTCCCTGGTCAGTTCAGCATTCCATGTGGGGGCTAACCCGCCTTTGATGGGTATGCTGATGCGCCCGCATTCGGTTCCGCGTCACTCTCTGGAAAACCTGTTGGAGCAAGGCTGGTATACGTTGAATGCCGTGACAAAAATCCTGTTCAAGCAGGCACATCAAACCAGCGCACGGTATCCGCGTGATGTTTCTGAATTTGATGCAACCGGATTGACTGCTGTTTTCTCACCAGAGGTATCAGCCCCGTATGTGGAGCAAAGTCCGATTCAAATCGGCCTGAAACTGCTGGAAACACAAACCCTGAAGGTTAACGATACGGTTCTGGTCATTGGAGAGGTAAAACAGATCAGGCTGGGCGAAGGCATACTGGGTGTGGACGGCCAGCTTGATCTGAACCTTGCATCTGCTGTGGCCGTGTCAGGCCTGGACGAGTATCACTTGCCACAAGCGCTAGAACGTTTGTCCTATCCTAAGCCTTGACACACATTCGCTACTGTTGCTGGATCACCGCTAAAAACTGCTTACAATAAACCATCATCGAAGCGCCACCGAAAGCATGGCACCCAGCAATGAAAGAATAGCGCCTGATGTCAGTATCAATCGCAACTTACCAAACCATACGGGTAACTCTTTGCGACGCAATGCCTCAACATCCAGCGCATATTGAAGAACAAGACCTGCCGCTAGCAGAGATAGCATCCAGAGCGGGGGCAAGAGCAGGGCAGGCCATGCAATAAGGCTCGGCACAACGCTCAGAGTCAGTGGTGCCCACTCTCGTAGGCGTGCGTTGTTGTCCAGCAGGTTCCCCCAGCGAACACCACCGAGAAAACTGAGAATAATAGCCGCGTAAGCACCCAGTGAGAATACAGCTCGCTGAGCAAGCCACAGCGGATCGACAGCATTGTCGGAAGCAGTAGCAAATGGCCAGAGTGAATTGATCAGTGCGCTGCTCCAATGTGGCAGACATAGAACAATGGCAGGCAAAATAAAGGGAATCAAACCTCCCAGTCCCAGAACCAGTGCAGGAACTGGAATGGATTGATTACGAGCGGCCATATTGGCAGGGCCCCAGGCTAAGTAGACTGCTAAGTGTAGGGTATTCCTCGTTAGCCATGGTGGTATCTGTCAGGTGTTGCCAGCCCACATAACACAGGACTGCTTAGCCTGCACAGGATTCTGTATACCACCGCTCCGCTTGCCACGCCATCCTACAATAGCTTCTCGATCGCAGCGACGATCTGATCGCCCAGCGGTTGTACACTGGAGCCGTAGTACTCAACTGGCGTACCCTGGCGATTAACCAGGTATTTATTAAAATTCCAGCGCGGGTAGCTGCCGGTTGCCGCAGCGAGGTCCTTGTACAACGGATGCGCATCGGCAGCTGTCACGTTTATTTTCTGGAACATGGGAAAGCTCACGCCGTAATTCAGTTCGCAGAATTCTGCCACTTCCTTCTCTGTAGACAGCTCTTGCCTGAAATTGTCTGAGGGGAATCCCAGTACGGTAAAACTTTGGTCAGCGTAGCGTTGGTTCAACGTTTCGAGCGCCTCGAATTGAGGCGTAAACCCACATTTGCTGGCAGTGTTGACAATGAGGAGCACCTTGCCTGCATATTCATCGCACAGCGTGAGCTTCTCCGGGGACATGAGCGGACGCAAACTATGACTGAGTAATGGATTACAGGCATTATTACCAGTAGACTGTTCACTAGCTGCCGAGGGCTCTGCTGCCACGGCGTCAGGCAAGACTCGAAGCACCCCTGGCAAGGCCAGGATTAGTGAGCTCTGGAGTAATTTACGGCGATTCGATCGGTTCATGGACACACCTATAACTATGCAGGCTGGGAACCCGGAGACGCTACCCAGCGATTACTATCTCTCGAATTTTCATTCGCTGGCCGGTTTCGTTCAGGAAAATTATCGGGACATACTCACAGACGCTGAGAACAACTGGTACGCACAGCTGTGCGCAAGCCCGATTGCCGCTCAACAACTCTATATTCGTCTGTTAACACGTAAAAGATCAAGTTTCCGGCTCAGTAAACTGAACTATCCGGAAATACCGGTCCTGACCAAGGCCAGCGGTGCCCTGAGCGATGCGAATCTGGCAGATTGCAAGCCTTTAGCGTGTTTGCAGGATCTGCTTGCAGCCTATACCAAACCAGAGATCATCCGACTGTTGGCACTGGATGTATCGGCCAGTACCTCGCGGGTTGATCTGGTGGAGTCTGTTCTTGGTTCGGAACCGTGTATTTGTGAAGAGTATGTGCGCAAACTTCAGCAAGCTGACGACTGGGTCACTATCTGTGACCATCAGCACTGGACGGTTTTTACCTTGTGTTTTTTTGGCAACCTGTACCAAAGCAGCACAGAATTTGTATTGCGTGATATCGGCAATGTCAGGTACGAAGCTTACCCGATCAGCCCGGCTACTCGTGCTTTCTCTTGTCGAGAGCAAGTGGATGCTCATCTTCGCTATTTCGAATGTGAAGCTCTGTTTGACACGATAGATGTCCGACAGCAGGATCAACTGATCTGGTTGGTTGGGCAGCTTCCAGAGCTGGTATCCGGTGACATACACCTTAAGCGAAGACTGGACAGGTTGCGTAACCGGGTAGCGAGACAACTCGAAAGGATTGGCTGTGGTGACAAGGCTCTCGAGCTTTTTGCAGCGTCCAGTCATCCACCTGCGCGTGAGCGCCAGGTACGCATCCACATGAAGCTTGGTAGACTGGAACGTGCCCAAGCGATAGCGAGCGCCATGACTCATGAGCCGTTCAACGATGCAGAGGGTGTCGTCGCCAGGCGTTTGATGCGTAAACTCAACAAGGAGCAAGGGCTCAAAGCGCCGCCTCGAAAACAGTTTCGGCCGGATACCACGACGCTGGTACTACAGCCATCGACATCCAGAGTAGAGCTGGCAGCTCGCTCTTTTTACTCGCGGCAAGGTTGCTGTTTTTATACAGAGAATGCGTTAGTAAGCAGTGTGCTGGGCCTGTTTATCTGGGACATCATTTTCTATCCTGTCAAAGGGGTCTTCTTCAATGCTTTTCAATCAGCTCCTGCCGATTTTTATGAGGCCGACTTTATCGTGCAACGCAGCAAGATTCTCAAGTCGCGGTTTGCTGATTTAAGTGATCCGTGCAGCTTTCACGATAGGGTTCTGCTGGCGTACTCTGAGCATCGCGGTAAGTCCAATCCTCTGGTTCGTTGGGGGCGTATCTCTGAAGAGTTGCTATCGTTAGCGCTTGCTCATATTCCGGCAGATCATTGGCAAGTCATGTTCAATCGTCTGCTTCAAGACCCCAGAGATAACACAGCCGGATTTCCAGATCTGATTCTATTTCGTGATTACAGCTACGAATTTATCGAGATCAAGGGGCCGGGAGATACGCTGCAACAGAATCAACGACGCTGGATGCAATGCTTTGCTGATCATGGCATTCCCTGTCGTGTGGTTAATATACGTTGGGGTTCTCACCTATCAGCGTCAACGGCTTGATCGTGCAAAAGCCTGTCCGGATATCGGTGACGCAGCTTGCTGACTTCGCTTGTCGCAGTGGCGATTTGATGCCTGTGGGTGTAAATGGCCCAACGGCACGTGATGGGATTCGAACTCATCGAAAGATTCAGCGGCAAGCGATTGAGGCTGCTGAGCTTGAGTATTCAGCACGACGCGTTGATGACAGTAATCTGGCAAGTACTCAGGCTAAGGCGCAAGTCATTGACAAGGGTGTCAAGGCTGAGGTCACTTTGTCTTGCAGCTGTGTCGTGGATTCCATGCTAGTCAAGTTGGTTGGCAGAATTGATATTCTGGACAAGCTCAAGGCGCGGTTGACAGAAATAAAGACAACGCTGGTACCCGCTGAGAAATTACCGGCAAGCCAGGTTGCACAACAGTGGGCTCAGCTGTACCTCTATGGTTTTATCTATCTGACTAGTGCGGATAGTGCAGAGGTGTCAGAGCCACAGAACAATAGTGAGTTTTCTGTTGTCAGCCAATTCCAGAAATCCAGTCTGGGTGAAATCGAGCTGGAGCTTCTCCACGTCAATATCAGAGCTGAAACTACGACATCTGATATACGATCTGTCAGCAGTGAAACTCTTTTATCGCATGCAACCACAGCATTGACTCTCTATGTTCAATGGCTTCAGCAGGTAGCACTCAGGCGAGAAAAGCTTACGACAAGTGCTGAAGGTTTGTCGTTTCCCCATCGAGATTTCAGGCAAGGTCAGCGCGATATGGCCGCTGCCGTTTTTCGGGCAGCGCGAGATGGTCAGTCACTTTTGTGCGAAGCGCCGACAGGTATTGGCAAGACCATCAGTGCCTTGTTCCCTGCAAGCAAAATATTGGGTGGGGAGGATGTTTTACAGGTTGTGTATCTCACGGCGAAAGTAGCAGGCAGACTCAGTGCGATCAAATCGATTGGTCATCTGGAAGATGCGGGATTACAGCTCAATGCAATACAGATAAGGGCAAAACAGGCCACATGTTTTTGTTCTAATGGTCGGTGTGAACGCGATGATCATGGTCGTTGTCCAATGACGTTGGGGTTCTTTGATCGACTACCTGATGCCAGGCAAGAGCTGTTATCGATGGGTGTCATCCACGGCGCTCAACTGGATGAGATTGCTTGGCAACATCAGTTATGTCCTTTCGAGTTAGCCTTGCAGATGCTCCCCTGGATGCACGTTGTTATCGCAGACTTCAATTACGTGTTTGATCCGTTGGTTCGCCTGCCACATTTCTCGGAAAGTCGTATCGATACTGTGCTGCTTGTGGACGAGGCTCATAATCTTGTTGATCGTTCCAGATCGATGTTTTCTGCAGAGCTATCCAAACTTCAGTGTCAGAACGAGGCAAATGCCTGTCGGCGAGCACATCCACTGGTAGCCAAATCATTGGAGCGTCTGGTACGCGCGCTGTCCACACATGTAAAAGAATTTAAAACGGACGAAACAGTTTGTGAAACTGCGAACGTCAGTCTTGGACGATCTGTAAGCAAAGCTGTTGAAGCTATGGTCGCCACAATGGGAGATACGCCTGCACTGAGCGAAAGCTGCTCGGAGTTATTTCGTGTGTTGTGTCGTTATGTCGCGATAACAGAGTTATTTGCTGAAAACCATCGCTGTATCACGATTACGTCCAGTATTGGTAGGCGTAGAGAAATTAATGTGTCGCTGTATTGTCTGGATGCCTCTGAAGCACTGGCAAAGCAATACAGGAATTTTAAATCAGCCGTTGTTTTTTCAGCGACGCTACGCCCGGTTCTATTTTACAGAGACACTCTGGGTTTGCCCGATGAAACATCAAAGCTGATGTTGTCTTCGCCGTTTGATCCTGAGCGTTCTTTTCATGCGGTTGTTGATTGGATTGATACGCGATACAAACAACGCCCCCATTCAGTGTCCGCGTTGATATCAATGATCAAGGTGGTGAGTGATCGAAAGTCCGGCAACTATCTGGTATTTCTACCTTCTTATGCTTATTTGAGTATGGCTTTCGAGGCGTTCACGAGCGAGTATCCAGACAGTGAGGTGTGGAGACAAACTGCTGAGCAGACCAAGACAGAGCAGCATGAGCTACTTGAGGTGCTCGATGTTCCGGGTCACCGCATCGGTTTTGCCATACTCGGAGGGGTATTCGGGGAGGGCATTGACTACGTCGGTGACAAGCTGATCGGGGTCGTCGTTGTCAGTACAGGGCTGCCTGGGTTGGGCACACAGACTCAGTTGTTAGCCGAGCACTACCGCAATCAAGGTCACGATGGATATGATTTTTCTTATCGATACCCGGGATTTACCCGTGTGCTACAAACCATTGGACGGCTGATTCGGAGCGAATCGGATGCCGGTGTGGTTGTTTTTGTCGATGACCGGTTCAAGCAGCCGTTCTATCATTCGTTGTATCCGAGTGAGTGGCAAATCAGAAACCCGGAATCCGAGCTGGAACTTTCCAATGATGTTGGCCACTTCTGGGAAACACTGCCAGAGTGTGAGCAGTCAAACTGACTGGCCGAAACTGTTTAGATATGCGCCGGTCGCTGAGATGATGGCGCTTGTCAGTTATCTCAGTTGACGGAAGACTAAGGATATTAACCCTAGTGATGCATAAAATTCCGGCCTAGGCGGCCCCACCCAGAACCGCTTCGCTGCTTCTATAGCAGCATCTGAGTACCGGAGGCGGCCCCCGCTGTACTCATTTTTTCTGAATCTCTCGGGGCCGCCTAGGCCGGAATTTTATGCATCACTAGGGTTAACTAAGGGTTTTTCGCTTTTAAGATCACAAAATGACCGTTTTGTAAACTTTCATATCGTACCGACTAAGTTATTTTCGTACTGACTAGCAAATTTGTAGCGGAACTTAAAGGTGAGTGCATGTGTCTTGGAGAGCTGGATGAGTCATAATAGATGAGTACAAGTAGTAAATTTTGTTCGGTGATTTGTACCAGTGTTTCGTAACCGAAGACTTGGCTCACCAAGGCAACCGGCATGTGTGGATAGTGGTGTCGTAGTTGGCTTTTTTGTTAATGATTTTAGGTATCAGGGGGTGACTCGGATGTTGATTCTGAGCAGACGTACGGATGAATCGATAGTAATAGGGGATGAAGTTACCATCACTATCCTCAGTGTTAAAGGTAAACAGGTACGGATAGGTATAACGGCGCCACCTGATGTGAGTGTGCACCGGGAAGAGATCTACCAGCGAATTCAGGCCGGTGATCCCGAGGCTGACGCTGTTGTCAACGACGATGCTACTACAGAAGAAAAGTAGGTCTTCTCTGGTCAGTCGATTCTTGCCACTGGCGCGCATCTGAAATATGCGACTTCATGTCTAATCTGGATCTCAAACATAGATTGAGCTACCAACGAAAAAACCCGACACGTATCGGGTTTTTTGTATCTGAGAATAAGACCTTCTCGTTAACCGACCGCGACGTCAACTCAGAATCGTGACGTCGCGGAAGTACAGCACGCTGTTTACAAAATCATAGCGAGTGCTGGTCAAGCCCCAGTTTAGTGACGTCTGCTGTAGCAGCAGTCGTTTCGTTGGTTACGACTCCAGTACTGGCTTTAGCCGGATCAAAGTAGGTTTGTCCAACTCGTTTCAGATCATCGAGGCTGACTTCGAGGATACGTTGTCGGAACAGGCGGCGACGCTCAGCAGTGCGTTCAAACAATTCGGCCTGGAAAGTGCTCCTGGCTTCGCCAGCCGGTGAGCCGGGCTTGTCGATGCCACTGACTACATTCAGAATAGCTTCTTCAAGCTCACGTTCTTCAATGGCGTGGTTGTTCAGCCAGTCTATTGAGGCGTCGAAGTCGGCGAGTGTTTCAGCTAACCGGGGATCCCGATAGCTGTAAAAGCGAAACGATGCCGTATCGGAATCGTAAGACGCGCCGCCACCGTAGGCCCCACCGGTTTCTCTGATTGCTCTGTGCAGGAAGCCGTTACGTAGCACAGGACCCAGCACCGCCAGGGCTGCGGAGTCTTCATGGCTGGCAGGCACCGCTGGATAAGCCTTGGCGTTGAAGTTCACTTCGGTGCTGGTTGTCCAGATCTGACTGCTTTTCTGCCTGACAGGAGACGGTGAGAAAGCCTGAAAAGAATCAGCAGCGGGTGATTTGCCAAACGCGTTACCCATACTGCTCGTAACGGATGCCAGATTTTCTTCCTCCGATATAACCATGAACTGTCTGGGTGCGTTGCGCATGATGGTGTGAATAGCGCCAAGGCGTTCACATAATTCGTTGAGTGACTTGCTGTCGTCCAGTGAATCGTCAAGAGACTTCAGCGCTTTGATACCGGCTAGTCCATTAAGCTGGTGCGCAAGGCGGATAGTTGGACTCATTCCGCTGGCAGCTGCCATCATAGCCAGCATGTGGCCGCTACCGGTAACACTTTGCTCGCGGCCTGCACGTGTTCGTGCAATCAACTCACGAATTCTGGCGGTTTCATCAAATCTGACATCGGTGAGTGTGTCCAGCATCAATCCGGATAGCATGTCGGTGTTGCGTAAAAGTGCCTTGCCACGCAAGACCATAAAGCCTTTAACAGCTTGTTCGTCATCTACTGCGCCTCGTTGCAACGTATAGGCTTCGATACCGCCGGTTAAAGCTGCCTGTCGGGACTGAGTCTCCAGGTAGTCGCGACCACCCGATCCCAGTTCTGCCAGAACACTGGTGTAGAGAGGTAGTAGCCTTTGTAATTCAGGTTCAAGTTGCGGCAGTTCCATGACAACGTGCTGATAAACCAGGCCGTTGGTGCCTTGCGCAAACAGTGTCGCTGGCGCACCTTCTATAGTAGTGCTGCTGGACTCCGGTATGTGCAGGTCAAGCGGCACATCGGCCAACGTTACCTTCGGCAGGATTTCAGGATCATCGTGTTGCGCCTGCCGCTCTGCCAGCGCTTTCGCCAGATCCACTATTCGAGTTGCTTCGCCCTGTGCAAGCTCCGACTTCATTTTGGCCAGTCGAGCGCGCTCGGCAAAGTTGCGTCGCTCACTGATGCCTGTATCCGGGGAGAGAGTCAACGTAACGCGGTGAGAATTATCCAGTAACAGCTCCTTAACCAGTTCGGGAATAAATTGAGGGTTCTCGGTGGCTTTTCGAAGCCTCTCCAGTGCAGGATCAAGATCTATGGCAGCCAGTGTGTCGCCACGCTGCATGGCAGACGGTAGTCCGCTTAGTACTAGCTGCAGTCCAAACGGCATACCATCGCCTCGAATCTCACGCTGGCTCATTTCCAGCTGATGCAATACAGCTTCCACCTGATCTTGTGGCACACCGTCCTGAGCTACTTTTTCAAGTACATCCAGTATCATCTTCTCGACGGCCAGAGACTGATCAGAATTCGAGCCCTCCAATCCACAAGCGAACACCATTTCTCGATTGCTGTCTTCCAGACCACATAGTGGAGAAGGAGAATTACCCAGATCGCTTTGCTCTAGTGCGCGCATAAGCGGTGATGCACTGTTGTCCAGCAGCACGCTGGATAGCAGATGAGATTTAAGTCGGTCGTCCAGATTAACGCTTTCGCCCAGCAACCAGCCGACAACGACATGGGTTTTATCCGCAGTCTCTTCCTCTTGAGTGGCATAGAATTCCTGCACGCGAACCGGTGAGTGATAGCGCTTGGCCGGTTCAACCTGAATGGTGCGATCCAGCTCTTCAAAGCGGCTCAGCACCTGATCATGAAACCGTGCCTGAAGTTCTTCTGGTGCAATATCACCGTAAGTCATGAAGACAGCGTTTGAAGGGTGATAGTGAGTGTCGTAGAAAGACTTAAGCTGTGAGTAGCTGAGATCAGGAATATGTTCCGGATCGCCACCGCTGTTGTGGTGGTAGGTATTGTTAGGGAAGAGATGCTTGCTCAGTGTTTGCCATAACATGCTGGTTGGTGCGCTCATAGCGCCTTTCATTTCGTTGAAGACTACACCCTTGAAAACCAGATCACTGTCCGGATTGTCTGCTTCTTCGAACTCAACCCTGTGTCCTTCCTGGGCAAAATCCAGTTCGTGTAGTCTCGAGAAGAACACCGCATCGAGATACACGTCCAGCAGGTTGAAGTAATCCTTGCGATTCTGGCTGGCGAAAGGATATGCCGTCCAGTCGCTCGAGGTAAACGCGTTCATGAATGTGTTGAGTGAGCGCCGAATCATCATGAAGAAGGGATCACGAACCGGGTACTTCTCACTGCCGCAGAGCACGGTGTGCTCCAGAATATGGGCAACCCCCGTGGAATCTGTTGGCACAGTTCTGAGACCCACCAGAAATACATTTTCTGGATTTTTCGTGGCCAGATGAACATGGGGAGTGCCAGTGGCTGAGTGTTTGTATTCGTGAACGTCTATTTCCAGAGACTGGATGTGCTCGCTGCGCATGTGAACAAAAGCGGGATGGCTAACCGGCATATTCATGGATGAAGCGGACTCCTGTTTAGAAATTAATAAGTGTGATCAGGTTCAGACGCAAGCTTCGGGGCCGTGGCGTCATGGCGAATGGTTTTGCCAACCCATCCGTCAAGGGTGGGGTGTTTTCTGTCGATACGCAAGGGGTAGGGAAAGGGATCGTGCTTTACGGCTGCCGTGTTTTATTCATGAGTCGTCAAGAATCACGTGAAACTGTTGATTATAGTGCTGGCTACTGCCGCCGCAGGGGCTGGAGCGCTCCAAAGCTGGCATTCCAGGGGGCTTTATGTGCGTGCAGCGTTGCTGTCAGAGGCCTTCAATCTAACCTCCCACGTCAAGCTGCGGATTTCTGATCACTACGTTAACCCCAGTGTTGCATAAAATTTTGAGTCCAGAAGCTTATAGAGCTGTATATAAGCACCGGAGGCGGCCCCCACTGCACGGAGTTTTTACTGGATTGAGCCTAGTCACTCTAGGCCTAGGCGGCCCCGAGAGATCCAGAAAAAATGAGTACAGCGGGGGCCGCCTCCGGTGCTTAGATGCTGCTATAGAAGCAGCGAAGCGGTTCTGGGCCGAAATTTTATGCAACACTGGGGTTAAACACGGCGTCATGCCTCACGATAATGCGGATGCCGAACTTCCACCAGCGAAGAGCATCTTCGGCACGAGCGTAAAGCGGGTCGCTGTCAGCCGTGGTGGTGTTCTGCTGGTTGATTTTGAAGAGAAAATTGGCGAGAAGGCAATGACATTCACGCCTACGATTAGCCCGGTGAGTGGTTTGCTGAGTTGGCGTTGCTCCAGCGATTCCATCAATCAGGCTGTACTCGAACGGCTTAAACCCGCTTGCAACTACCTTCCCGCTAGTCTGGAGAGCAAGTTGATGAGCGCGATCGCCAATCGTGATCTGCCACAGGTTGATGTGCTCTTGAACGACAACGCGCGGCCTGACGCGGTTGTGAACGGCAATACACCGTTGATGCTGGCTGCCAAAATGGGCAACCTGTCTGTCGTCGAAAGGCTTCTCGAAGGCGGTGCTCACGTTGACAATGCGGCGTTGAATTCAGAGCGTCGTACACCACTAATGGTGGCCATCACCAGCAACCATAGTGAAGTGGTTGCGTTTCTGCTGAATCAGGGAGCATCGATTACGCGCAAAGATTACCGTGGATTCACCGCCATGGACCATGCAATGGCGGCAGACAGGCTTCTGGGTGGAGAGCGGTTTGTCCTGATGGTAGCGGCTCGATTCAATCCCGGATTTGCCGGTATACCTGATTCAGTACTTGCAGAGACGATGACTGACGAACAGCGGGATGCTCAGCTACAGACTCTGTACGGTGAGTATAGGCGGGCGATACGTGCCTGCCATGTACAACGGCTGACCTCGCTGCTCAATGCCGAAGGTGATCTGCTGACACCCGAGCTGGTGCAAGGTAGGCCCATCGCCTGGCACATCAGAAAGCCAGAATGCATCGGTCTGTTATCTGAGCATCTGCGAGAAAAAAGCAGCTATAAGGCTGCTTTGCACGCGCATTTTGCCGCTCAGGTACAGCAGTGTGATCGCGTCCCGGTAGAAACCGCGCTCAAGGAACACCCTGGCATTATTGTTGACCATATCTACCAGGGACAGTCGCACCTGAACAGAGCGGTAAGTTCAGGCTGTGCGGCTGTAGTGACACTGATGGTCCGCAACAGAGGTCTGGTGGGCCAGCTACCGGGTGACATCCTGGTGATGGCAATCAAGCAAGCGCCCCCGTCATCTCTTATAAAACTGGTGGGTAGTCTGATTGCCGCCGGGGCGAACGTGAATGGTCGATCGAATGACGGGCAGTCTCCGCTGGCCGTAGCGATAGCATTGGAGCAGCCTGTGATAGCCAAGTATCTGGTCGACGCAGGTGCCGATGTCAACGCGCCGACCTTGTACAGTTCCTATCCGGTTATAGAAGCCACTAAAAAAGGGTACGAGCACTTAGTCCTGCAAATGGTCGCGGCCGGTGCAAATCTGGATACGTCAGATGCACTGGGACGAACTGCATTGATCGCCGCAGTGGGACGAGACCGAGAGCGACTGGTGGGTTCCTTGATACGAGCTGGTGCAAACACACGGGTTCGTGATGCCAACGGCATGGATGCGGTATTGCTGGCGCAGAGCAGGAATCTCAGGCAGATCAAGCAAATGCTTATCGCCAGTAACGAGTGACAACCAGCACCAATACCCTATTCAAGAACCGCGGTACCCATCAACGATGGATTCGATACCGTAGCTTCCGTATCGCCGGTCGTGCCCGACCGCTGATACCAGGCCCACTTTGAATCGCGGTCACCGCCTCCATCATCATCATTAATCTGAAGCTCAAGACCAAACGCTGCATCCGTGCTGATTCCTGCAGAGGCAAGGTTAATACGTAACTCGTAGACGTCTCGCTCGAATTGTGGCCGACGTATTCCACGTGGGCCAATGCCAGGTCCGGTGGCGAACTGGATGATCAGAGGTGCCGTGGATGAATTGGGGCCGGCGATATCGCCTGTTGTTGCAGACTGTTTGTCTGCGCCTGCGAGTTGCACTGGAAAGATTCGATGAAAGTCGTTACTTCCATAGCGTGTTAGCTTGCTGTTGTCACCGTCTATAAAAAGCTCAAGGCTGTCGTCCTGGGCAATGTCAGATCCGGAATCACGTTGCCGGTCACCATTGTCATCAACGATAACGACAACGTAGAGAAACGTTCCATCGTGCATTGCTGCCCATCGTCGGAACGCGGAGCCGTCTGGTTTCTCAGCATCAACGTCGATGATCAGATTGTTGATATACAGTTCTGCACCGCTATTGTCGCTCTGGATGGCAGCGGCCCACTCACCGCTGAGATTACCTGAGGCATCCAGCGTCACGTTGGCACCATCGATGTCCGGGACTGCACTTACTGCAACTCTTGGTATCACTACATCAGCCGCCACAGGCATAGGTTCAGGCACAGGTGTCGGAAGAAGAGGAGTAGGTATAGGCGCCGGTGTAGGTGTAGGTGTAGGTGTAGGTGTAGGTGTAGGTGTAGGTGTAGGTGTAGGTTCTGGCGTTGCAACTGGTACCGTTACCGGGGTAGGTGCGGGCTCACCTGTCACCGGCGCGGCAGGTACCTGAGAGCTACTGTCGTTGGGTGGATCAGATGGATCATCATCATTAGGATTCTGAAAAGGATCTGTTCCGTTGTCACGTTCCTCAAGGTTGGTTTTTCCACCCCTATCATTGTCTATCATGGTGGAGTAACCCGTGGCAACGCTACGCACAACGGTCCCATCAGCAGCAACTTCAAGAGACTGCTCAAGACTGGCTAGTGGTAGTTCGCGGCCATTGATATTTTCAACCCAGGTAACAGTGGCGGTGTATTGATTGGCCGGGGCGACGTTAATCGTGCCACTCCAGGTATTACCCTCACCTCGAGTCATGTTGACGACGGCGCCATTCGACAGAACAACAGCTGGTCGTAGCAAGGCAGGATCAACGTTGGGAGAGTCCAGCAGGACTTGCGGTAATCCGATAGACACGCTGGGCCTTGCGTCTGACGTCGTTACTGTTCCATCGCTTGAACAGGCACTGAGTACAACGCTACTCAACAATACAGCTGCAGCAGTCTTGAATGAAGGATTAGTGATTGTCATGGTTGTCAATCTCACTGCAGATTAAATGTCAATGGAACGACTTCTGAGTCACTGCCACCATTATCACTGGCTAGTGAGGCCAGCGCACCCACTGCCAGTACACCCAGCGTTATCTGAACCCACCGACGCTTCAGTAATGGTGGATTAACACTGGGCGGCTCTGCCAATGGCTTCGTATTGCTGCTGGATTCGATCGACTTGTTTTTAATAGAAGCGGTAAGCATACGTTTATAGGGGTCGAATGCAAATCCGCTGACTGTGCGGTTGCCAGCTTCATCGCGAGCCTGAACGTAATACTCGATGGTGCGAAGATCGGTGGTGCTGGTAGGAATGGATACGCTGAAATAACCGGTATCACCCAGCGGTTCCATAGGGGCGGGTGTGAACGGCAGCTGACCCTCCCGTCGATAGTAGAGCGTGGCATCTTTGAGTAATTCGTCTTCGGCTATCTGGACGGTAAAAACTTGTGTGCGATCAGCAACGCTCTCGGCCATTTCCTCGAGTTCGATAATAGGTGCAAAAGTATCAGCGCCCTGTGCGTAGGCGGGAATTATGCTTAAAAGCACAGTCATTGCAGCGATCGTTATCAATCGCCGTAGCCACGTGCTACACGATGAAACCTGCTCTTTACTGATCATTGCCGAACTCCCTTAAACCCAGCCTGTCAGTATACGTAAGCAAAGAAGTCAGGCCGTGATCAAGGTGGCGCTTCCTGACTACAGTCACGTAATGGTGTCCATAAAAACATGAAGCGCACCTCAATGTTGTTAGCAATGTTAACCAGTATGGTGCTGGTAGCACTGGCATTCTGGCCACGTTCTATTTTGCTGGTTAACGCACATATATTGACCCTCGATGATAAGGATACGGTGGCCGATGCGCTTCTGATGCAAGGGCGGTATATCAAGGCGGTAGGGCGGCAAGAACGTCTGTCACGTGACCTACCTCTGTTTACTTCCGTAGTAGACATGAAAGGAAAAACTATGCTGCCCGGTTTTGTTGATGCGCACAGCCACTTTCCCAGCGCTGGGTTGGCGCAGGCGGGTCTCGACCTGACGCCGCCGCCAGTTGGTACTACTGGCACCATGGCTCAATTACTCAAAGCCATCACATTAGAGGCTGAAACGTATCCAGAAGGGCAGTGGATTGTTGGCTTCAACTACGATAACGCGTCTCTCCCTGTGCAGCGGCACCCAACCCGTCACGAGCTCGACAAGGCGGCCCCCGGGCACCCTGTTTTCCTATGGCATCGATCGGGTCATATGGGTGTTGCCAATACCCGGGCGCTGCGCCTGCTCGGGTTTTACGATAGCAGTGTCAGTGAACGTGCTGAATTGAAAGTGTCGGTTGTCAACCATAAACCAGACCGAGATAGGCAAGGTCGATTAACAGGCTTATTGCAGGAATCTGCAGCACCTAGACTCAGTTTCTTGCTGAGGCAACTACCGTATCGAAGTCTGTTTGATACCGTGTTGTCGGCTCGTGACCAGTATCTGCACAACGGTATTACCACGGTACAGAATGGCTTTGCCGATAAGCCTTCCATGCTTATGCTGCGCTGGTTGCAACGTCTGAATGTGTTGCCACAACGCATTGTTGTATGGCCAGCTTACGACAAGATGGCTAGCCAGATAACGTTGCCACTGACTACGAGCCCACCAGCCTCACCATCGAAGGCTCTGGCTGATGCCATCGGATGGCAAGGGAGGTCTCAGCGATTTTCCATATCGGCACTCAAGCTGGTGGTCGATGGTAGTCCACAGGGTAGAACAGCATGGTTGTCAGAGCCTTACCTGACAGATACCAGCCTGCCAGTGGGATTTCGGGGAGTGCCGAGTATGCCGGAAGTTATTTTCAAAAAACTAGTGTTGCGGTATCACAGTGCAGGCTTTCAACTCGCCATGCACGCAAATGGAGATGCCGCCATTGATCTGGTTATCGCATCACTGACAGCCGCACACAGGCAGACACCAAGAGCCGATTCACGAAACCTGATCGTACACGCCCAGACGATCCGGCAGGACCAGCTAGAAGCCCTGGCCCGATTGGGCGCAAGCGCTACATTCTTTCCTGCCCATACCTATTATTGGGGTGACTGGTATCGAACGCGGGTGCTGGGAGATGCTCGGGCCAGTCGAATCAGCCCTCTGGCTCAAGCCGATCTGGCTCAATTGCGCTACTCAATACACTCTGATGCGCCGGTGACCCCTGTTAGCCCGATGAGTATGTTGTGGAGTGCTACGCAAAGATTGACGCTGGAAGAGCACGTGTTGGGGCCTTCGTTGGTTATTGACCGAATGCGTGCCTTGCGAGCCATGACCATTGATGCAGCCTGGCAGAACTACCTTGAACATGATCGTGGTTCATTGGAGGTGGGCAAACTGGCTGATATTATTGCGCTAACGGGTGATCCGTTAACGGAACCTGATGTGCGAGATCTACAGGTCCAGAGAGTCTGGATAGGTGGGAAAGAGGCGTTCAGGCGATAGTCCGGCCAGAGGAAAAACCTCGTACGTGCAGACTGTCAAACCCCACCTTTCACAATGTGGCGTAGGGTACGAACCTGCGTTATGCTAGCGCGGACTAGTGGTCGTTCACGCGCGCCTATCTCGTCTCCAGATGGCAGCCTTCTGCGCTGTTTTCGTTATTCCCCTTTGTATAACCCTTGAGTCAGGCCTTGTCCAAACATCGATTAGACAGACTGTTAAAGCCTGCATCCATTGCCGTGTTTGGTGGCCATTGGGCTGAAGCCGTTATTGAACAATGCCGTCGTTCAGGTTTCGAGGGCGCAATCTGGCCGGTGCATCCCTCGCGAGAGCAACTGGGTGGCGAACCCTGTTTTCGCTCAGTCGACAATCTGCCGGGTGTGCCAGACGCCTGTTACATGGGTGTCAACAATGAAGCCACTATTGAACTGGTCAGTTCCTTGCGAGAGCTTGGCGCAGGCGGCGTGATATGCTTTGCTGCCGGTTTTAGCGAAACCGCTGACTTGGACCGAGACGCCGAATCAC
>Ga0114953_1001313_pt1 | contig 17699 bp, 10 predicted proteins | sample SidtaG_FD_87298 | JGI IMG/M metagenome (GOLD analysis project Ga0114953, IMG submission 87298) | Marine algal microbial communities from Sidmouth, United Kingdom - Sidmouth_Male2 metaG | ecosystem: Host-associated > Algae > Red algae > Unclassified | place: Sidmouth, United Kingdom | collected...
ACTGTACTTCGCACCCCGGAATGTGACGCTAACAAACTGAAAGTTTTAAAGCAAAGAAAAACATTCTATGAGGGAAAAGAAACGAGAATTACCTGCGAAATGCATCCAAGGAAACTGTTATACCAGCCGTCATTTTCGGACAGTTTTCGCAATCTGTAGCGTGAAATTTTTAGAAATTTTAAGTGTAAGCGACTCCTAAGGGCTACAGATGCAGCTCTACGCTGCGGTTTGTTGTCAAACATGACAGCCGTAGTCTATGCTCATCATATATTCTGCACCGCTTCGCAGTATGTATGACACATAGGTCCGGACATCCCATTGCTTTAGGATAACATGCCCCAGCCTTACCAATGGCACGGATTTCCCATTGAATTTTCCAGTGAGGAAATCAAACGCTTCGTTCAAATGGGCAGGGCCAATTTTGGTGTAACAAGCAATGAAAAAATTGATCTCAAATTTGCCTTAAACTACTATTTTGTATATATCCGCTTACACTGCGTTGTGCCGTGTGGGCGCACCATTTTTTCCTCTTAAAAACTTCTTGCGCCTTAGCGCGCCTACCCGTTCCTGTTTATAATTCTCATTGGACCTTGGATGTCCTGAAACCGACAGACCCACAAATAAACCACAACATTTAGATCCCCGACGGCGTGGTTGCATATCTCCGACCCTGCTAACACCAACTCACGGAATCATGCGCTTTGTCAAATATGCCGACTGCGGCCGGCGACAATTTATCGCCTCTTCATTTTGCCGAAACAATCAAACGGCTGGGAAGTTGTGCTCTAATGGGCGGATCAGTTTTTAAGTTTGCGTCAAGCCGGATCAAGAACAAAAGTCATATTGGGATCATTCCAACATCCCCAATTATAAGTTTTATCGCCGTCTGTATTGGTGGCGTATATGCACTGCGCGCCTTGTTGCAATCTCACCTCAGAGCCGCTGACTGGAACGATATTAAATTCGGTCGCGCTGGAACATGTGGCTGTAGTAACCAACCCACCGCTGTTTGAAGAGGCCTTGACGCACAATCCTGAAATTTTGTGCTTGAACTGGTATTTCCCACCCGACGCTGGGATTTTTTCAAAGACCATCGCGGGATCCGGCCAACAAGTCCAATGCCGGAATAAGTTACCGCTGCCGCTATTACTGTAGAGACACTGGTTTGATGTTTTGTGGCGAAGACGAACATCTTGAGGCATAGCTGTGACAGCCGTTGCGGATGCAGTGGCAAAGGTCGTCGCACTCGCGGTCGCGAGGCCCGGAGAGACCGTAACGTAAGTTTGCGTTATTCCGCCACTGACCGGGTCGTATAAGTCCATTGGACGTGTGTTTGTAAACCCGCCTCCAGTTGCCGTCGGTAAGCGAAAAATCACGCGGGCGTTTTTACAGGTTTCTGCCATCCCCAAACCGTTTTCGATAGGGGAAAGATTGGTGTGAATTTCATACCACATATCCGGTACGAAAGGTGTTCCGTCCCAGAACGAAGATGTTGGCCCCACACCCAATTCGGTGAGCGTGAAATTTCCATTCTCTAGCTCGAACGTATGAGCCACAGTATTTGGAATGGGTGTATTTGTATTAGACGGCGCGGAACCGGAACCACGGCTAACAATACTAACCCAGAGTTTTGCTCCGTTTAAGGCCGCATGGTTCGTCTGCGCCGTCGTCACATAAGATTGCAAGCGATTTTGGAGTCGGCTCATATTCCCTTTGACCGAGAAATCGCTATTCGCACTTCCCGAGACTGAAACCACTAAATCACTCAATATTTCATTTGTATTATATGGTGTACATGCGTCCGGAACGACGACCATAGCGACTCCGGATGAGCCTACGGATTGCAGCGGATTTGTTCCGTGAGAATCCGTGACCTTCAAGTCGAAATAATAGGTCTTTGACGCCGCACTATTGTTGAACGGGGCCTGAAATGTTTGCGTTTCGACATCTTGAACGCCGAAGCTGTGATTTGTTTCCGTCCAATCAAACGACAACGGCATATGATTATCCGGGTCAGATGAGGAGGCTGCGCTCAGCTGAACACCGGGGCGGCCACTGTAAACATATGACGAATTTATGCTGGCAACTGCCAGTGGGGGTTGGTTCGCTTGTTGGGCCGCCGGTTTATAATGTAGCAGCCTATTGGGCGTTCCGCTGGGAACCCCGGAGAGGATGTTTGGCGTCGCTCGATTAACAACCTCTTGTTTCACTTGCGCTGCCGTCAAGTTGGGGTTTTCCATCCATATGGACGCGGCCACGCCGGCCGCCATTGGTGATGAAAGGGAGGTCCCACCCGGCGACGACAGCCCATAAGATCCGCCCTTACGTGCAGCATTAATATCCACACCGGGAGCAGATAAGTCGGTACAAGCTCCAGGCGTCGAAAACCAAGCCTGAGCATCTACATTGGAAGACGCTCCAACGGTGAGCGCTTCGCTCGCGCTGTTGGGCGAAATATTGCAGCTGTTATAATTTGGACGATTGCCAGAAGACGTTACAAATACGGCCCCGGAGTTTACAGCGTTGTTAACTGCCTGGTTGAGACTTCCAATCGAGAAGGGAAGATAAAATGAGCTGCTCACGTTAATGACCGACTGGGGTAAATTCGCGTTAACCGCGTGATTTATCGCATTCACCATCATCCAATTATCTCCGCCACCGGAGCACGGCATTATTTTTAAGTCGTGTATCTGAGCAGCTCTCGCCACCCCCCTCGTGCCTCCCGCCGCAACGCTAGCCGAATAGGTTCCGTGATTGGTACACGGCGCGGTTCCGTCGCCTGAAAAACTCGTTTGCTCTATGACGCGGCCGCCGAATTCCGGATGACTCGCATCCACGCCGTCATCCAGAATAAAAATGTGAGCATTAGACATCGTTGAATACTCATGACTCGAATCCAGCGGTAGATTGACTTGGTCTATTCTGTCAGTCCCCCAATTCGCGGGGTTAAGGTCAGGAGTATCCAGTGTCGCAGTGACGAGTGCGTCGACATGCGCGATGCGCTTATCAGCTTTGAGTCTTTTGATCTGTGCAGGAGTTAATCCATCCACTAAAACGGCATTCAATGCCCCTGTCGTCACGTCTTTTATTTTGTCTGCGGATATGCCCGCGCCGGAAAATATGCGCGACATTTGAGTTCGAAGATTGCGTTCAGCTTGTCTTCCTTGCCGGATTTTTATGTCATCTGAAAGTGAGACGACATGTTGGGCTCCAATCTTCTCGCCCAAGATGTCTTTTTTCTGTTGCCACGTCTGTTCTACTTTAGGCGCTTTTCGCACGTCAATCACCTGACGCCTTTCAACGGGTTTGACCCGATCCTGTGCCAGCGAGATTGACGGTGCAGCTAAAACAGCCATCCCCAGAAATAGTCCTTGATAATAGTTCATTGCGCGCTCCGTTATTTGATAGAGGCAATCTAATATCCGGGCGCAAATGCGCCATCCCGTATTTATGGGGAGGGCCGATATCGGATTTGGTTTCGTGAAAATCCTGAAAGCATCTGCAAATCCAGACGGCAAAATACGCCGTGATAGAACAAAATAAAAAGCGCCGGAAATCCGGCGCTTTTTATTTGACTATTTACCGGAGCGCTGGGGACACTCTTCTCGATAAATCGTCAAGAATCATTATGGATTATCAAACGGGCCTACGACGACGATATCGCCCTCTTTACCCAAGCTACGGTTGAGGGGCGCGCCGAAAGAAATATTCGTTCCTGATCCCGTATTGAGCCTGACAAAGAAAGTGCCGCCATTTGGAGCCGCTCGGAAAACTCCGATATCGGTGAAACCGTCCCCATTAAAGTCAGCACCGGCGAAAGGCACGTCTCCGGGTGTTCCCCATTGAACTGTGGTCACTGTACCAAACCCTGAGTTAGAGCCGCGAATATGCCAGTTACCTGTATCTTCGTGCCAGACCGCCATATCTGAGCGGCCATCGCCATCGAAATCTGAACCCGGTATAACATGTGTCGTGCCGGTATTGACACCCAGGCTTCGGTTTACGGGAGCCCCATATGAATTGCCGGCACTTGGCCGAACAAAGACTGTCGGATCACCGGGGCGCAGCACCGCCGGATCACTTGCGCGATCGCCGTTGAAGTCGGATCCTGGGAACGGGATATCATTCAAAGCACCAGACCCCCACTGACGGTTTCGCGTCTGCGTAAAGTTTGGTCCTAAGCGGCCATACCACGTCCCGTTACTTGGACGCCAAACAACGAGATCATCATTGCCATCGCCGTCCATATCTGTGCCCGGCATTGGGATGTCACCGGTGACGCCCCAAGTTTGATTGATGACTGTATTATAGTTTGGCGACATACGTATTGACCATACCCCTGTGTTCGGGTTCCATGTCACCATATCGTCATACCCGTCATCATTAAGGTCAGTCGAAGGTATGGGTTGATCGTCGGCGGATGTTCCGATTGTCCTCGTAAAGAAACTTCCAAAACTTGGAGAGCGTTTGGTGTACCAGGTGCGAGCACTCGGACGCCACACGACGAGGTCAGCCAGGCCATCAGCGGTCATATCCGTACGCGCCAAGGGAATATCGCCCTGAGTGCCCCACTGATATTGGTCGACCGTATTAAAGTTATTGGAAGACTTGCGCATGATCCACATTCCGCTGCTTGGACGCCAGACCGCCATATCATCGAAGCCGCCCGTTGGCGTTGGAGTTGATGGGCCAATATCGCATTTCCAATTATTTCGAATTTGGACGCGAAGCTGTTTCTGCCCGATAACGACCGGATTTGCTTTCACATATGTTGGATCATCCCAGACAGGCACCTGAGGCGCCGGGCAAAGGTTCTTTACCGACTGCGGGAAAGCGGGCGTGACTTCTGACAAGGTACATGTTGTGCCTTGCGAGACTTCCACCTTAACAACGCTGCTTTGCTGGGAGTTAGCCTTCAATATGAATGTATCGGGCGTAATAGGCTCCGTGCAATCAACTTTGATCGAGTAATCCAAATTGGTTAAATCAGCCGATCCCTTTGGATCCGGACCGCTCACGGTTTTATTGATTAACAGAGTTGTTTTCGGGGCCTCCGTGCAAACCAATTTGTTCACGGCCTCTACCGTAACTCCATTTGGATTAAGAGGTGTGCTCAAGCTTGATGGCGTAATGGAGGTCTCCCATTGCGCAGTTGTCAGAGAGCTTTTCTCTTCACAGGCATCTATTGCAGCTTGTGGCACCGGTGGAAGAGAGGTCTCCGCAATCGTGCAATTTGATTTTACGGGAACAGGCTCAATCGTGCCTGTTGAGCCGGCATTCACAGACACTTTCTCGGTCCCCGCGAATAGCTCATAAGGTGAGCATGTGGCGGTAAACTCAAACGGTCCTGCCACAGTCGCGTTGGCCCCGGTCTCATCTATGACCTCTTTTGATATATTAATCTCAGTTGTCTGCAAAACCGGAACCGTGGCGCAATCGGATTGAGGCGTGCTACCGCTTCGCGAAACTGGGGAATTAAAGTTTGTGTAGTAATACCCTTGCGATGGATTCATTGAACCATTGGCGTTTAGGGCCGCACAATTTTTGATATCGACGCCCGTCGTAAATGGATTTGGCCGTGAATAGGTCCAAGTCCCGTCTTGAAGGCTGCCGAGCGAGGTCACGCCAATTTGGCGTCCTGCGTTCAAAGTTGATTGTGAACAGAAACCGCCAGGCGCGCAGGTGCTGTTTGTACGGTTTGATCCTGCGTAAATTCCATCGAAATCGTCTTCAACCATCAGCCCGGGGAAAGGCCACGTATTGCTGCCCGCAGGCGTAATTGTCGATTGACCTAAATTCGTTACCGTGATGGCGTAGTCCACCTGCGGTCCGGTATCATATGTCCAAGGCGCGCTTCCCGGCGACCCTGGTAATCCCGGAACGCTCGCATCCTTGTTAAGTTTAGCGTCCACGCATTTTGGCATATGTGCATCCGCCATGGCCCAGTTTTTATTCTGCGGATTAGGCCGCGACATCGCGTTTGGCTGATAAACGCCTGAGGGCGGCCAAGCGATATTGGAGTTGAACGGATGCGTGACGTCCATCAGGGCGGTGTTTTGCAACCGAACCGGAGCGGAGGTACAGTAATTTGAACCTGTAGCTGGCTTATCTACCGTTACAGTCACCTCGCACTTTAGCGTTCCGCCTTGTGTGAAGTTAATCGGGGTTGCAGGGTTCGCACGTAGATCCATCGCCAAAGACCCCTGAGCCGGAGTCGACGTATGTCGAAGTTTACCCGTGATTGTACCATTGGACTTGTATCCGCTGACGCCGGTCGCGGTACAGCTCCAGCTGGACGTGTAGTCCAGCGACCCTGCATATCCGGACTTGTCCAGCCTGATAGCATCCGTGATTGTGCCGATGTCTCGTTTCGGCTCATTGCTGGTGTAAACGACATCATATTTAAACGGCGTTCCAAAGAAGAGATGAGGCTTGCCATTTGGAGCTGTCGTTGCAGATGCCTTTTTGACTTTAAAATCACATGCATCATTATCTTTCATTTTCGTCACAGCTTTGGCGCTTTGGAAGAAGCTAATCTTTGGGTCACTCGCTGACGTCGCCCCGTACGCGGTCGCCTTATAGCTGACAGTCGCCGTGTTAATGATAGGCTTAAGCGGGGCCTTAGGAACGGTTTCGCAATCCGGGTCCTTATAGAAAAATTTGGTTCCGATTCTTACCTTATGACCGGGTTGCAATGTGAAACTCTTACTCGTTTTCCATGCCTGATCCGTTTGCGTGTAATAGCTATAGCGGAAGTCCGGGCTAGCTGCGAAGGCCCCGTTTAGGGCCGTGCAAACGGCGCTGTCTGTAGAGGACGCGCAAGACGTGAAATCATGCACACGCGTGAAAGGGGGCGTATTGATACCTTCTGTCACCCAGTCCTGCAAATCACCAATATTAATCGTAATATTCTGAGCCGGCACCGATTTGTTCTCCAGCTCGATTTCATACCCAGCTGCATTTCCCCACGACAATTCCGTTTGAGGGTTTGGGTTAACTTGGGTTTTGGTGACTTTCAGATGACCTTTGCCGCAATAAGGATCAACGGTTGTGTGTCCGGTGACAACCTTCGCATTTGCCGATGCAGAATTATTTGAAGCATTGGATTCTGTGAAGGCGCTGCCGCTTGAATCGATCAACGTAAAGAACGCCTGATTTCGAATGCCGTCGGCGTTTAAGGCTGCAACGCAAGACAAGCCGTTCAGCTGGCTGATACGGGCTTTGATATTAATTGTGATCGTTTCGCCGGCGCCCAAATTGCCCTTCCCGTTAGTAAATCCCCAGCGGATAAAATTGGAAACGCCCATCGTGCCGACGAGAATATCTGGACCACCATACGAATAAATATCGTTCGGGTCCAAGCAATCAGTCGTGCCGAGATTAGATGACGTGCAAGTCGCGCTAACAAAGCGGGCCCGAAACGGAACACTGTTTGGAAGCAAAGACATGCGGTCATGAAGCTTAAAGTGATCACCGATGAACACAGACGAACTTCCATTATTTTTGACCTTGATTGTATAATCCAAATCTTGGGAGTTGCTTGAGACATTGATTGACGACGGGGATACCGTTTTAGTCAAAGATAGATCGACTCCGAGCGACTGCGAGGCTGCGACCGTTGTTGAAACCTTGGAGGTCAAATCATATCCCGAATTATTCTTTGCATATACGGTGTTTTCAAATGTGCCTGAATTATTAAATTCCCCGGCGACAACGCACGTAACCGTATTCCCGATACCAAGATCAAATTCGGCAATTGCCGGAGCCGGAGCGCCGGAAATCAGCGAAACGGCATCGCCCGCCTCGTCCAGGCAAACAGGAACGCCGTTTGGAACAAAGCCGTTTGGATAATTATCATCTAACGTGATCCGTTGAGGAGGCTCACCCCACGGGTTGGTGACGGTGAAAATATAGCTGACCGTAGAATTGGCGGGGACCACCGTATCCAACGGACATAATGCGGCCAGTGGATCATTTCGTAAATCGCCGGAACATAAGCTTTTTTCGACAGAGAATTTTGCGTTGAGATCATTTGGGACGTCAAAGATATTGGCCGCAGCATTTATGCCTAAGGCGAACAAGAATACAAAAATAGATGAAATACCAATGAATATGCGCGCCAACATAAGAAACTCTCCTAATATAATTGAGGTCACTTTATGGAGAGGGCGGGATTGTCCAATCCCATAGATATGGGGGCGAGAGCGCCGCTTTCTCCTAATCTAGAAACTTAATCAAAATACCGGAGATATGCCCTTGGATATCACGGCTGCGGCAAAAGAAATAAGCCTTAGTTAGTCTGTTGTTGGCGCGGTTCTCAAACGTGCATTTAAGTTGGCCCCAAGATCCCTAAAGAGAGTTTCATCTACCTTGTAGATAGCACTTGATGGCGGACCATCCTTGTCTCGCATTAGGGGTTTCGACCTGATTTCAAGATAGTAGCTTCCACCCGAGGAAAACCAGCGATAGCGTCGGAATCCTTATGCAACCCTGCCACTGAATATGTTTCATCCCCGTATCCCGAAAGACGAGCCGAGTTTTTATGATAGAGATTTACATACTCAGCTAATTCAATCGAATTGGGCGCAACATAGCCATCAAAGGCTACTGTGAGGGTTGTATGAAAATTAGCATATGGTCTATCGCTCTCCAGGTCAGAACGTTGCAGCTCAATAAAGCACCTTTGACCTCGTTGCTTTTGTGAAACATAGGTGTTTTCCGGCAAGCCCAGATGGGAGACCAAATTCTTATCCCTAAATACACAGGGCTGAAAATTCGGTGAAATTCGACCATCAGATGTTTTCACTATCTGTATGGCATCAGTGGACAGAGGCAATTTTTGAATTAAAGAATTCTGATGATCAGCTTTACCGCAACCTAATAACAAAGCGAATGTCGGCAAAATCAAAATTGAAGAGAGTTTCATTTGTTTCCTGTCCTATGTCTTAGGAGTTCAGCCCGGCGAATCCAACTAGACTAACTAATTATTTTGGTTTCATTTTTCCGGGATGGCTTTGCGTCCCCGTTCCTTGACTTTTTGAGTCTCGATCACAGGCTGTTTTTTCTGAACAGGGGTTTTTACCGGCGCAACGACACGGCCTGGATTTACAATTATAACGGGCGATGTCAGCACGGTCTCCGGAGTTGTCGTGACAACTGGCGGCCTTACGTCATCTGTGACGAAGGGCGTCACGGTGCCAAACCTGCCCGGAACTGTTTCAATAGGGCCTAAACCACCGACCGGTAATATAATCGCTTTTGCCGTAATCGGCACATTTACTGTCCGGATGGTACCATTTTTTGGATCACTAATTTCCATCGGGCGTGTTCTCCGTAGATTGAATCCATTTGAGGCCGTATGTTCCGGGAGACGGAATTCAATGGAACGTCCAGTACATCCTTGCTGCAATCTTGCCCCAAGGGACTGAAAGGTGAGACTTATCTTATACCAGTCTCCGGTCACGAGATTTTCGCCATCCCAAAATGCCGTTGTCGGAGCACTCCCTTCGAACAGGGTCAAATCTGTACCATTGTAGCGGGCGGTGATATTTTCGATCCCAGTCACGCTGGCGTTCGCTGTCAGATCTTTAATACCGATCAGATAGTACGTTTCCTGGACATTAGGGTTGAGGGTTCTGAAATCTGTCAAAGCACTGGAGAGCGCATTTTGAATATTGGTTTTATGACCACTAATGGAATAATTACCATTGGCTGAATGGGCGCGAACTTTCAGCTGATTGAGCATCGCGGCCTCATCAATAAGCCAACATTCTTTTTCCAGGGCTTTCACGCCTACGCTGCCAATCGCTGAGCTGGTGCCATTGCCGCTTGCGATAACCTCAAAATTATAATCACCAGGAGATGAAAGAGTTACGTTTGGAATGGCCACATCTTGCACGACCAAGCCGCTGTTTGTTTCGGTCCAATCATATGTCAGCGTTCCGCCATTTGGGTCTTGCCCGCCAGCATTTAATTGCGCCACAAAGGGTGCGTACCCGATTGCAACATTTGTTGTGGGCGATACTTGAGGCGGAGTGTCAGATACTGTGATCGGTGTTTGGGTTATCTGACTAGGAACGCCGGTCGGGGAAATTTTAACAGCGAGCGGGAAAGCCATAACATCGGCCGGATCAAGCGACAATTGAGGGTTAATCCCATTGACGGTGAATGACGACACCGGAGATGGGAAGTCAAAAGGTTCCCCGGGATCAAGTTGGGTTATTTGCTGGCCACTATTGTCCGTGTGGATCACAGTATAACCATCTGTATCAGGAACGCTGGAATAAGATGGCAACTGAATGCCCTCAATATCGGAGCCCGTTATCGCATACTCATATCCGCCGGCAACGGGCGGATCGATCCATAATCCGCTCGGGCAAATCGAAGTCGCCGGAATATCAAATGACCATGACGTTGCATTTGTTCCCGTTGGCATCATCGGGTCACATTCTGTCCGACAAAATTGAGATGCAATTCGCATCGTACAAAAATCTCGCGTTCGGTAAACAGTATACGGGTCGCCGTTCATATTATGCCCTTGAGCATAAAATCGAGCGAATAGCTTAACAGATGGTTGGCTCCTATCTGTCACGCTTAAAGGATATTCGATGTCGCATCTGTAATTCGCTATTTGGAAGGTATCCACGCTGCAATTATTTTTGCTGTCTACAGAATAATTTAAAATATCGATTGTGATCGGAGGTGAATTCGGTGCTGATATTTCCAGATAAAATGTATCAACAGGGTTCGAAAAATCTTGTGCACCATACAATGCGGTGACGATGCCTATAGGTACTTTATCCGTATATGCCGGGATAGTTGTAGACTGTAAAAAGCCAAGGTTCACTATGGGCTGCGGATTTAGCTCCGTAATTGTTCCGTCTGGAGGTATTTGCGCCACTGCTTTTTCGGTAAAAAGCAGGATGGTACTTGAAAGCATAATAGAAACTATCACACGATTTAGTTTCAATATCGCTGTCGATTTAGAATAGGCTAGGTCAATGCTCTGCCCGCTTGACACAATTTCCTTTATATAATCAGATTTTGTATTTTCTTTCATGAAATTGCATCCGTTTTAAGTTAAATTATTGAAGCCGAAACTCTATAAAGGCAGGCGACCGGAACATGACTCCAGGTGGCAAAGGCCCAAGATTAGACTGGACAGTCGGGAATAATGTTATGTCGGATACGGCTTTTCCTAAGGCATACGGGAGGGGGGACCTCAGGCAGATATTCGAGTTCAATTTTCAGTTGGAAGGCTCTGCTGGAACTAGTATTATTCGGGCTATTCTGCGGCGGTGTGGTGCTCGGGCTTAAAACGGTAATGTCGAGGTGGGTGTTCCCCTGCTGATAGCAAAGGTCACCGGCTGAAATGTTTGGACTGAAGCCCCCACATCTGGACCATTTTGCTTGGATAGAGCTGTAACTAGGGATTTGTGAGAAAGCACTTTGTGTAAACACCAGGCAAAGGATTATTCCAAAAATATACTTTAAATTTTGCATGCTTTACGCCCCGTAAGCTTGATCTACTTGTCGACTGCTAAGAGATACTGATGGCATCTCCCATCCCATATTCATGGGGTGCAGGCCCCCGTGTGATTTAAAAGGCAGGAGTCTACGGCAAATAAAATGCCTTATCCCCACCAAACACTTTCCTATTTTCGGAACGGCCCGTTTGGATCAAAAGGCTAGCGCTGAGGCTTTGGAAAGTCCGGAATATTGCGCTGGCGAAGTTGTTCTTCGCCGTCCGAGATTACGAATAACGGCCCTCGGATAGGCGCGCCTTGTCCGCCAATTATTCCCCCGGCCATCGGGACAACTTTGGCAAAGACTTCCGCGCTTCGGCATTCAGAGGAAAGTTGAGAATTAGATATTTCCTGAGCATTGTCAGCCAACAACTTGACTGTCGTTTGAATATGGTAGGATCGGTTTTCAGAGAAAGGCTCATCGGCCCAAATTATTGGCGCAGGCACAGATCCCGAACTTTCAAATCTGAGAGTTACCGGCAGAGCTCCCGGGATTGTATCGGCGAGAGGGTCGCGTTGAATAGGGTCTTGCAGAAATCTACCGCCTTTCGTTTGGGAGACTACGGCTCCAATTTCTATAGCCTCAAAATTCGGGTAAAGCTGATCCAACCGCGCTGCTTCGGACTGTATCGCAGCGGTTTTTGAGGTGCTTAAATCGAGTTTCATCCCATGACTGGCCCCTAACCCTCCGGGCTGCGAGGCCGTTAGTGACTCGACCAAATCATCTCGTCCCCAGATATCGCATTCCGCCGCCGCAGGCCCCGGCTCATGGGTAATCGTCACCTCATCCGGAGCTGAGACATTCCCTTCTACATCAGTGACGGTTAGGCGAAATTGGCGTGTTCCGTGACTAGGCCAATAGCTGGCCATGGCGCCGTTGGGCTGCCCTAAGTCAATTCTGTTGCCGGATATTTGCTCCCATTTATAAGTCAGTGTGTCGCCGTCAGGATCCGAAGAGTTTCGGCCATCAAGCCAAAATGGTGACGTACTGCTCGTGGTAACATCATCTCCGGCATTTGCGATAGGTGGCTGGTTGCCGCTCAACTCCGGCGGTGCCTCCGGCATAGGGATGTGGGAGCAACCAACGCTCAGTCCCGATAGGCTCAGCCCTAAGACCCAATATGATATATCTCGGTGAGCCGCGATTTGCTTTAGCATTGTGTTACTCCGCATGGATATTCCAACTTTTATTTTATCCAGACAAAATCTTTGAAGGCAGTTGGGGGAAAGAATTTCTAAAATCTAAGATTTTGGGCCTTGGGATATATGAAAATTTGAGGTCCCTACCCATATGCGCCCCATACAGGGTAGAGACCCTCACCCGAGGGTAGAGCTAGATACGAGCCAAAAGGTCCGTTTTTTTGTTTTCGAATTCTTCCGCATTTAAAACACCGCTGTCGCGTAATTCAGCCAGCTTGCGAAGTTGATCGGTAGGCGATTGTTGGTCCTGTGCCGTGTCTTTTGGCATAACGCTTGATGTAGCCACCCAGTCTTCAATTTTCGCAATGACGGGATCAAACTCTTCTTTGCCTTTGAAGCTGTTAAAGGTGAGGTCGTTATGCGTCGAATATAGTTTTACGCTTCTATGTCCCAAGAGCGAATTCGTCTCGATTGACGAAACCTTTCCCAGATCTATTGATTCAAATTTTTCTCCGATGAAACCCTTGCGATAAAAACAAACGCGCTGATCCGTCAAAATGAGGCGCCCCGTCATCAGAGCATCTTTTGAGTCCTTCTCCTTTCCCGACATGTAGCCTTTGAGACTCTCAAGCATTTTTTCACCCGGGCGCATTTTTGACGCCGAGAAATTTTCTAAATGTTTGTCGCTCTTTGTCATAATCTATTCCTTCTTTTTCTTCCAAAACTGCCAGCGTTTTTTGACCTTCTTTTTCGCCTTTTTGATATCTTCTTCAGTCAGGACGACCTCCTCGGTTTGCAGTGCCTCGCTGAGCTCGGGCGGTAGTTTCACCCTTATGCCGTCTCGGACCACACCAACCTGTTCATCGCCCGAAACGATGTCGGTATTTCCACCAATTGACGTCCCGGAGCTAATCTCTGATGTACCGTCGCTAAATATCAGATTTGAACCCGGCCCTGCACTGCGTAGGCCATTGAGAGAGCCAGAATTGTCCAGCTTCACATAAACGGTTTCGTAGAGGCAGTTATCGGGATAAACTGGCTGGTAAAAAAAATCGCCATTATTTGCGTAAAGGTTGATTTTGGTATCAAGCCTGTACCAATCGCCTTCAACGAAGGGCTCGCCCATCCAATATAATTGCGGCGCAGGCGAGACGGGTTTCTCAAACCTTCTCGCCATCGTAGGCGCCGCTGTTCCGCCGCCAGACGTGGGAGTGTAGCTTGATCCGGCATTGGATATATAGCTTTTGATCTCCAAAGTTTTGAAGTTGGGATAAAGATTGTCTAAACGCGCAGCTTCTGCCTGCAAATCATTCCCAACTTGCCCCATAATAATATGTTTCAAAGAATAGTTGGTCCCGGCACCATTTGGCTGAACCGCTGTTAGTGAATCTACAAGCGCATCGCGGTTCCACGGGGAACATGTGGCGTTGTTTGCAGGCGGAAGAACGGTGATATCCACCTGATCCGCCGCAGAAAAATTACCGGCAGTATCCTCGACTATAAGCTCAAATGAGATCGTCGTTGCTGATGTCGCATTAGGCGTAAAAAAACTTGGACCAGCGGTTTCTAGACCCGCCAAACCAACTGTAGGCCCAGAGATTTGTCGCCAGGCATATGTCAACATATCACCTTCAGGATCTGATGAACCAGAACCATCCAGATTAACCTGCGTCGCACCCGAAATACTTTGGTCCGGACCCGCGGAAGCCGTCGGACTTAAATTGGGCGAGGTTGAGCGGCACCCATAGGTCAAATTAACATTAACCCACTCTCCTCGATTCCAATTCGTGACACCAGATGGCGGAGCCAATGGCACGATGACAGAATTATCTGTAAATGAAGCGGCATTTACAACAGACTGAGCGTTAGGATTATCTGTCGTAGCAACAATATTGGAGATATAAGTCTGCCCCGAACAAGACGAATTTTTTGGGTTGAGGTTCAAAAACTTGAAGTGCGCGTCATTCCCATAGCTGATTCTCGGATCATCCAATGCTAATAATTCAATCCTTATAGAATCCTCCTCCACATCAATATTCCAGCGCGGCACCGAATGCTGCTCGTCAAATGGATCAAGTCCGAGCGATTCCAATTCTAGATCATCATTTACCGTCACAATTTTCGAATTTTGGGGTGCAATCCATTGAATGGTGATATCATCGCCGAATAACCCCTGCGGGACAGGATTTAAGGGCGGATATTCCTCCGTGATCGGTGTCTGCGTAATTGCGACTTGGCTGCCGGTCGGAGGTGTCAGCTCAATTCCGGCCGGAAAAGCCTGACTGTCGTTGGGATCGAGAGTCAGAGCCGGATTAATCCCCAAAATTGTGAATGAGGCTGTCGGAACAGTAAATGTATGCTCTTCTCCGGCCAAGAGAAATTGTGTTGGATTCGCATTTGACGGCGTTTGTATTTCGTAGCCATCCGTATCGTTCACACTCGACAGGCTTGGCATTTTTACTTTTGTAAAACTGGACCCTGTCACTTCGAAATTATATCCGGAGGCCACAGGCGGATCGATCCAGAAAATTTGATTGGTACAGGTTCCGGCCGCATTCAAGATAAACACGAAGTTTCCGGGATTCGTTGTCGTTGGCATCAAGGGATCGGCTTCGGTCGTACAATTGGGATTGGCACCCACAGACCGGTTCAGCGTAAGAGGGATTGATCGGAGGTTTTGACCGTTCGATAATACAAAAGTATCAGGTGCATTAGGCGCTGGTTGGAAAGAGGCGTCAAACCAAAATTTGCCCGAAAATGTTAAGCTGGGCGAATTTCGTTCGGCAGTCGTCAAAACATAGCTGTGCGCACAATTCAGCGTTCTATTTCCCTGCCATGTACAATCAGCGGCAGTGTCAATAACGTTACCGTTTACCGTTAAACCTTCCATGCCAAAGGGCGTGGGCGTGTTGGACGGGAAAGGGTCACCTTGGGAACTTATATCATCAATGGTGATTGAGATGTCCAAATCAATGGACGATGAATTTGACGTGTAGCCTACACTACTGCCAATTATTGTTTCGGTACCATAAGTCGAGATCTGAGCCCAAGATTGTGTGGCTGACACAAAGCACAGCGCCGTGCCTAAAATAAGGTATTTTGCAGATGACATGACGCGCTCCCGAATTTCGTGATGTCATCATGCGGGTAAAGCTATGTCTCACCATCCCACAAATATGGGGGGCCGCGAAAAACAAGACACTTGAAAAAAAACTAAATGGCTGAGATAAGGAGTCGTGGCAAAGGGGCGATCATATATAAAGTCACAGCTGTGGCTAGTGGCGGCAAGTCTCGCTATAGCTGTGCTTCTGATTGCGATGATTAGGACGTCTGTTCCCAGCACGCTGCATTTCTCCAGTAGCGAAGTAAGTGCGCAAGACGTCCGTTTTTTCCAATCAGCGCCATATCATCAAATTCGGCGGCCGCTGACTGGGGAGGCCGAAAATTATTTGCCCGATCAATTTGGGGTGAAACAAGGCGGTACGCGACAATTTAGTTTTACGCGGCATCATGATGATCTCAGCGATCAGATACAGAGAATTTTCATTCCTGTTTCAGGCGGAGATGTCAGCCTGTCTATCAATGGAGCTCCGGCGGCTCGTGGCCAAAACCTGCCCTACACAGGTCCGGGTTTGGGTCGCCAATATTTGTATGCTGAAATAAATCCTTCCCTATTAAACCCAGGTATAAATCGGATTGATTTGATCATGCGGCAAGACCGTGCACATGCCGGCATTCGCCAGATATATTTCAGTGATGATCCGCAACTCATGACTGCTGAAACCTCACTTTTAGCATGGTCAAAAAGGTTGAAGTCAATCCTTTTCATTGCGGGGATTATGGGCCTGATATGCTCTCTGTTCGGCCTGATCATAGGCTATAATCGTGTGGTTTTCATTGGCGGTGCAGGGCTGGGCAGTGTTGCAACCATATATGGCTCCAAGCTTAACTTGCTTGGTTTCGACCAGTCAGCTTGGCTCAATCACAAGGTACTGGCAGCCCTGTCTCTGGTCAGCGCAGTTTTGATTATATTTGGATGTATTCGATCTCTTAACCTATCAAAATTAATCACATTGGGGTCAGCTCTAGCCGCCCTCTTCGCCGCTAGTTTAGGTCTGCTTTTAACCGTGTCCGCGGTTCATATGCCCTCATCAACCACCGTCATCCATTGCGCCAATTCCGCATTGACTCCGGTGTTGATCTTTGGACTACCATTGCAATTGATTTTCGACATGCGTTTGTTTCGGAAGAGCTATGCTGCGGCGCAGTACGAAATTACACAGCAGAAAAATGTCATCGCCGCTCAAGACATGGCTCTCAAAACTGAAATTAAAAACAAGGCTGTTTTAGAAGAACGACAACGGTTTACACGCGACATGCACGATGGGATTGGTGGGCAATTAATGTCCTTACTTGCCCGCGTACGCTCCGGCCGAGTTGACCTATCGGGTGTTGAAAGTGATTTAAAATCAAGCCTGACGGATCTTCGTATGGTGGTCGATTCGCTTGATAACGTTGGTGAAAATCTAGGCGCTGCCATGGTTACTTTTCATGCCCGAGCGTCTAAACAACTCGAAGCTGAGCAGGTACACTTGGATTGGAACCAAGATTTTGATCTGTCTGAATATATTTTAGACACGCGACGAATCTTAAATCTCTATCGCCTTTTGCAAGAAGCTATTAGCAATATTGCTCGACATGCGGAGGCTTCAGAGGTCACGATAAAATTCTCTGATGCCCCCGACAAAAATGGGTTCGCGATTCAAATCGCCGACAACGGCAAAGGGTTCGATATCGGTCCGAAAGTTGCGGGCAAAGGTCTGAAAAATATGAAAACGCGAGCTAAAAAGATTGGCGGCGTGCTCGACATTGTCTCCCAAAAGGAAAAACGTGGGACCACGATAAATTTACTCGTGCCCATAGGCACCTAAGCATTTAAATTACAAGTCTAGCCATCCATTCTGAACGGCTTCAAAGATGGCCTCATTGCGGGAATGAACGCTGAGCTTACGATATATCGATTTAACATAATCG
>Ga0114953_1001314_pt1 | contig 17691 bp, 18 predicted proteins | sample SidtaG_FD_87298 | JGI IMG/M metagenome (GOLD analysis project Ga0114953, IMG submission 87298) | Marine algal microbial communities from Sidmouth, United Kingdom - Sidmouth_Male2 metaG | ecosystem: Host-associated > Algae > Red algae > Unclassified | place: Sidmouth, United Kingdom | collected...
ACAGGTAGAAGGTGAAACCGAGCACCCAGACCGACCGGCCCGATAGTCCAGCGCGGTAAAAGGGCACGAAGCTATCTGCTTTTCACTACGCTTTAACTTATCGCTGGTTAGCTTCATGTTTCCCTGCGGGACTTGGCTGGAGCTGAGCATCGCTTGGTGTGTGCGGAAGTCACCAGGGGAGCTGCCGGCATACTTGAGAAAGGCAAACCCTGCTCGTCTGTGGACAAGCCGCGCGGAGAAGTCGGCGCCTTGAGCCGGTAGCCTGAGGAATGATCGAACTACGATACTTTGCTCTGCTCGCAGGCCTACTGGTGCTCGCTTCGTGTGCGCAGACCGAGATCAATCCTCAGCTTCGCAAAGTCCTCACCGATTCGCGACCTGGAGACCGCGTCGGCTTTGTTGGCGATATCAGTCCGATCCTTCGCGACAGATGCCTGCCCTGTCACAATGCGGAGCGCGCTACGGCGGGAGTCGATTTTAGTTCGTCCGAGGCGATGATGGCGTTTAGTCCTCAGGGGCCGCTGATCGTCCCAGGGGAGCCATTACGTAGTCGACTTTTTCAGGTCGTTGTACTTCGTGACGATGCTCCATATGCCATGCCACCGACCGGGCATGCGCTGACCTCAGGAGATGTTTCTCTGTTGCGGGACTGGATTCGCCAGGGAGCCGATTGGCCTGACGGCGAAGAGGGGCAACTCAAGCCGAACCCTGGGAGCGAACCACGGTCGAGGTAACTTTTTCAGGAGCCTGCCACCATGAACGTGACCGCGAAAGAAACCGTCAAATTGGTACCCGTGTGGACTTCTGATCCGGAAGACGTGATCGAGCAGTTCGATTCTCCGGATGCCGGGCTGTCGTCTGAGCGGGTGGCGGAACTTCAGGCGGAGAATGGAAAGAACCTACTGCCCGAGTCTCCACCAGTGACTCCATTGATGCTTTGGGTGAGGCAATTCAAGAGCCTACTGGTACTTTTGCTCCTGGCCGCCTGTGTCCTGTCGTTCATCCTCGGGGACATGGCGGATGCAGTGGCTATCGCCGCAGTCGTCTTGGTCAATTCGTTGATTGGATTCCTAACCGAACTTCGGGCAACGCGGTCGATGGAAGGCCTGAAAAAATTGACCTCGGAAACGGCTCGGGTGCGTCGATCTGGAGAGCCTGGGCTGGTTCCATCCGAGGAGTTGGTGCCTGGCGACCGGGTCATTCTGGAAGCCGGTGACTTGGTTCCGGCCGACCTTCGTCTGTTGCTGGGTAACGTCCTCCAAGCCGATGAAAGTACGCTCACCGGAGAATCTGCTCCAGTCGAAAAAGAAGTCGATCCGGTTCCAGCCGACGCTGTACTGGCCGATCGCGCATGCATGCTTCACCGCGGTAGCCGCCTGACCCGCGGGACGGGTGAAGGAGTCGTGGTGGCGATTGGGGCATCGAGTGAACTCGGTCGAATTTCGGAGCTCATCGGTCAGGGGGGCGACCAGTCGACGCCATTGGAGCGCAAGCTAGACCGGCTCGGCCATTGGCTGGTTTGGGTGACCCTAGGTCTGATTGCTGGACTTGCCGTGCTCGGATTCGTGTTGGGGCTCGATCAAGTGCTATTGCTTCAGACCTGCGTTGCCCTCGCGGTCGCGGCGATTCCGGAAGGGTTGCCAGTGGTCGCCACGATCGCCTTGTCGCGCGGACTTTGGCGCATGGCCAAGCGCAACGCCGTCATTTCTCGTCTGTCAGCGGTCGAGACCTTGGGTGCCACCGGGGTAATCTGCACGGACAAGACTGGCACCTTGACCGAGAACCGACTGCACTTGGAGAAGATTTGGTTGTCCGGTGAGGACGCTACCAAGGACGTGTCAACAGATCTGGGAGAGTCTTCCCGGAACCTCCTGCTCGCTGCAGTGTTGTGTAACAATGCCGCCCTGAAGGAGGACGGCGATGATCCGATCGGCGATCCGTTGGAAATTGCTCTGTTGCTTGGAGCCCGCGCAGCAGGTGAGTCCCCGGGTGGGTTGGCCGCGGATTGGGAGCGCGTTGAGGAGATCCCCTTCGACGCAGACACGCGTCGCATGGTGACGGTTCATCGGGGTGGAGGAACTGTCTATCAGGTGACTGCTAAGGGGGCTCCCGAAGCAATTCTTCCCCTATGTGAAGACCTCTCCCCAGCCTGCCGGGAGAGCTGGGCCGACCGCAATGCCCATATGGCGGCGGATGGTCTGCGGGTTCTCGCACTGGCGACCAGTCAGTCGAATGATCGCCCGTCGGATCCACTCAAGAGACTTCGGTTTGTCGGACTCGTTGGGTTGATCGACCCGCCTCGGGCGGACGTTCCTGCCGCCATTTCCGAGTGTATGGAAGCGGGCATCCGAATCGTCATGATCACCGGCGATCAAGCACCTACCGCTACCGCCATCGCTAGGAGTATCGGACTTCCCGCCGTAGCCGTGGTGTCAGGGGATGAGTTTGAACAACTCGACTTGAGTAATCCTGCAGATAGCAAGGCGGCGTCGAAACTCGACATCATCGCACGTGCTACTCCCGCGCAGAAGTTCGCCCTCGTTCGCCATCTCCAATCACGCGGACATGTCGTCGCGATGACTGGGGACGGGGTCAACGACGCTCCTGCTCTCAAGCAGGCAGACATCGGCGTAGCCATGGGGCTTCGCGGAACCGACGTCGCCCGAGAGGCATCGGCTATGGTGCTTCTCGACGATGCCTTTCCGAGTATCGTCGTTGCCATCCGGCAGGGTAGATTGATCTTCAATAATATTCGGAAATTCGTCGCCTACTTGGTGTCGTGTAACTTGAGCGAGATCATCGTGGTGTCGGGTGCTCTGTTAGTAATGGGGAGTCTGCCGGTGTTGCCGCTACAGATCTTGTTTCTCAATCTGGTCACCGATGTCTTCCCCGCTCTAGCCCTCGGTGTTAGCCCGGCTCACCGAGAGCTCATGGCTGAACGCCCAAGACCCGCTGACGAGCCGATTTTACGCCGTCGTGATTGGGCGCGATGCACGTGGCAGGCTGCAGTCATCGCAATGGCGACACTGGCGGCATTCGCAACTGCTATCCATGTGCTCGGGCTGTCACCGGAACGCGCGGTCACCGTCGGCTTTTTGGCACTGGCGGTCACTCAGTTGACTCAAGTGCTGAATGTTGCGGAGCCTGGTGCTCGATTGCTCCGAAGTGAGGTGACACGCAACCCTTGGGGTTGGGCCGCCGTTGGCCTGTGTCTGGCATTGCTCGCTCTGGCCTGCTGGGTTCCTCCATTCGCCCAAGCCTTGTCGCTTCACCCGCCTGGATTCAAAGAGATTTTCGTGATTGCGGGAGCCGGGCTCGTACCTCCGTTTGTCGAAGCGCTTCGTCGCATGTTTCTGAGCAAGAAGAGGCGGGCAGCACAAGATCGGCGAGGTTCTGAACAAGATCGCGGGGGTAGGGGACAGCAACAACTCTTAGGATAATACGTCAACATTGGGGCACTCGAACAGCAGGCCTTTCACCCAACCGTCACACAGCAATGATCCAGCCCAGCTACTACATTCTTGCCAATGCCGACCGCATTCGTGTCGTTCAGTCCGTCACTGGCGATCCCGCTGGCGGGTCGATTCGCCCCCGAGTGCATCTGAGCGAAGTCGAGACAGTGGTAGCCGAAGCAGACCCGGACGAAGCCTCTGATCGGCCAGGACGGTTCGAGAAGGGAGACGTAGCAGGTCGGCCCGGTGGGCTAGTTCAGGGCGAGCGTCACGGGGCGAAGGCCGAAGCTGAGCGCCGCCGAGCCAAAGCACTGGCCGCGAGTATTTCTAAGCTAGTCAGGAGCGAATCTCCTGCTTCGTGGGGCTTGGTCGCACCGGGGTCTTGGCTCCCGAAGATCGAGGCTGCACTCGACAGCGGTGTAGTCCAGTCCCTGTCGTTCCGACAAGCCGCCGATCTGACGCACGAGCCACTCGCCAGTCTCGAATCCCGCTTGCTAGCCACAACAGCCAACTAAATCTCGATCAAAGGAAACATCACATGACCGCTCTCGCTCTCGCTGCCCTTTGTCCGAAAGATGTCCACTGCCGCATGGTGAACGTGCGGCGCGATATTCATCAGCATCCAGAGTTGGCCTTCGAAGAGGCCGAGACAGCTCGCCGGATCATGGCGGAGCTTGATCGGCTTGGGATTGGCTACAGCTACGGTGGTGTGGGTGAGGGCATCGTTGCTCGTCTCAAGGGCGATGGCTCTACTCCGATTGCCCTGCGTGCTGAGATGGATGCCCTGCCTGGTTATGAGACGACTGGTCTCTCCTTTGCGTCCGAGAATGAGGGGCGTGTCCATGCCTGCGGACACGATGCCCACATGGCAATGGTGCTCGGTTCTGCTGCGTTGTTGAAGGCCGATCCACCCAAGCGCGGGGACGTCTTCTTTGTCTTCCAGCCCGCCGAGGAGAAGGGCGGGGGATCACGCCGTGTGATCCGCTCCGGAGAGCTGGAGGATGTTCGGGCGATTTTCGGCGGGCACGTAACTCACCACTACGAAGTCGGTCAGGTCATGGTCAACGAGGGCACAATCACGGCTCAGTCCGACCGGTTTGAGATTCGTATCAAGGGCCGGGCCGGGCATGGAGCCCGCCCGCATGAGGCGACCGATGCTATCGTGATCACGGGCCTACTGATCACTACTCTCCAAACGCTGGTGTCGCGCGAAATCGACCCGCTTCATCCCAGTGTCGTCACCATTGGCCAAGTCGAAGCTGGCACCGCGCCGAACATCATTGCAGAGAATGCTGTCCTGCGAGGAACCATCCGCACCACTCTTCCTGAAGTGAAGGACAAGATTCACAACGGACTCCGACGGATGGCTGCCGCTGCAGGTGAACTGCACAACGCCGAAGTCGAGATCGATCTGATCGATGGCTATCCACCAGTCATCAACACTCGCCGGGAAACTGATATTGCCCGCCGCGCTGTGCAGCAGAGCTTTGGTCCGGATGCTGTTGTCACGGCTGATCATCCCAGCATGGGAGGCGAGGACTTTTCCTACTACTTGCAGCAGATTCCTGGCTGCTATGTCCGCATTGGTGCTCGTATTCCGGGGCGGGAGTACATCGCCCTGCACAACCCTGGATTCGATATCGACGAGAGAGCCCTCGGTGTTGGCGCCGCCTACTTCGATCGTGTCGCCCGTCTGGCTCTCGATGAACTGGTTGCTTAACCGATACCGCGTGTCCAACACCATGAACTTCCACCCATCATCATTCGGTCGATCCCTAGGGCTCGAGTGGGAGCTACAGCTCCTCGATTCAGAAACTTTCGATCTCGCTGATCGGATCGTGCCACTGCTTAAGACGTTGGAAGACTGCCCCTTGCTGACTCCGGAGTTCATTCAGAATACAGTCGAGATTGTTACCTCGCCCTGCGCTGACATCGATGCCTTGGAGGACGATATTTCCGCTGCCTTGGGTATTCTCTTGCCCGCTGCTGAACGACTAGATCTGCGGCTCTGTGGAGCTGGAACTCATCCTTTTGGCCGGGAGCTTGCTGTCCTTACTCCGCTTCCTCGCTATCTCGAAATGGAGCAGGGTATGGGGCTGGGGGCGCATACCCAGATCACGTTCGCCCAGCATTTGCATGTAGGCATGGATTCCGGAGAGCAGGCGGTAGCTGTGAGCAACCATCTACGAGTCTATCTTCCAGTCCTGGTTGCCTTGGCTGGAAATTCGCCGCTTTGGCGTGGGCATCGGACCGGATTCACCAGCTATCGTCGTCGTATTCTGGGTGGGGCAAGAAGTTACGGTATTCCGCCAGCCTTTGCCGATTGGAACGACTTCCAACGATTTGTGCAAGGTGCTCTCGACGCCGGAATCTATGACGGTATCAACGATATCCACTGGGACATCCGCCCGCGACCTCAGCTCGGGACTATCGAGATCCGGGCCACTGATGCTCAGTCGACTCCAGCCGAGGCGATCGACCTCGCCGCTTTCACTCTGTGCCTCGTCCAGGCGATTGTCGATGATCTTGATGACAATGGCGGGCTCAATTTGTTGGCAACACCGCATCCTTGGATCCAACACGAAAATCTGTTTCAGGCCGCGCGAAGTGGCGTCGATGCCAACTACGTGAATGAAGGAATGGAGACCAATCATCCGCTCCGAGACCATGTGGAGGCGACGTTGGACTTGCTTCTGCCGGTGGCTAAGCGCCTAGGCCTCTGTCGCCGTGTCCGGTCGGTTGCTGATCGGGTGCTCGACCGTCGAGGCGGTGCAGACCGACAACTCCGTGTGCTAGAACTCACGGATTCGTTCGAAAATGTGGTCGGAGCTTTAGCCGATGACTTGAGTGCCGACCCTCTCTCCAAGAAGGGCGCGCCAGTCCTACCGGGTGAGGCCTCTGTCGTTGCCTCGTGAATGTGCTCAACCAGATCGAAGGTGGTGCGCGTCGTCTCGCCGACATTGTCCGAATTCTCGGCAAGTATGGGGTTGCCGAATGGCTCAATGATGTCGATGCCTCATGGATCGAACGTCGGCTCCTTACTCAAGACGGCGAGCATCTTATTCATCGCTCGACTCCTGAGCGTCTGCGAATGGCTCTGACAGAACTCGGAACCACGGGAATCAAGCTCGGCCAGATGCTGTCTACGAGGGGCGATCTGGTTGGTAGCGAGCTGGCCAACGAGCTATCCGAACTCCAGTCACATACTCCGGCCGATCCATTTGAGTCGATCGAGGCAATCCTCAAGGAAGAGCTTGGGGAGGCTGAGTACACCGCAGCGTTCTCAAAAGTTGATCCGGTTCCACTGGCGTCCGCATCCATTGCCCAGGTGCACCGAGCCACTCTTCTCGACGGGACCGAGGTGGTGCTCAAGGTCATGCACAAGGGCATTGAGGAACGGGTTCATCGGGATCTCGATTTGCTGGGTCTTCTTGCCGATCTGATGGAACGGCATTCGCCAAGTATGCGCCAGTATCGACCGGTATCGACGGCGCGGCAGTTTCGTCGAACTCTGCTCCGCGAACTCGATTTCGGTTATGAACTGATGAATCTACAGCGGTTTACGCGGGTATTCGAAGACGACCCTACGGTTCACTTTCCGTGCCCATTTCCTGAGCTCTCGACCCGGCGAGTGCTGACCATGGAGTTTCTCAAGGGGGTTCCAGTTTCGGACTCTGACGGTCTCAAGAACAGTGGTGAGGATTTGGACGAGTTCGCCCGACGCGGAGCCAACATGTATTTGGAAATGATCTTTCGTGATGGCATCTATCATGCGGATCCACACCCGGGAAACGTCTTCATGTTGCCAGGAAATGTCGTTGGCATCGTCGACTGTGGAATGATTGGACATGTGGATGATGTGTTGCGCGAAGAAGTCGAGTCTTTGATTCTAGCGGGGGTCGAGAGGGATAGTGTCGAGCTGGCGGATATCATCTGTCGTGTGGGATTGGTTCCCCCTCGCTTGGATCGAATCGCGTTGCAGGCGGAGCTTTCAGAGATCGTCAATGACTACGGAACGATGACGCTTGACCAGTTCGATTTTGGTGGCGCGCTGACTCGGATTACCGACTTGATCCGGCGCTACCACATCATTTTGCCCGACGGCTTCGCCTTGTTGTTCAAGACTCTAGTTATGATCGAGGGCACCGCTCGTCAGATCAATCCTACCTTTAGCATGGATAAACTGATGCGGCCCTACCATGACGTTGCTGTGGCGCGGCGATTGCATCCGCGTCGAGTCATCGGTCGGATGGCGCATACCTATCGTGACTGGCGGCGCATGATCGAGGGTCTTCCTCGGGATGTTACTGACTTAATGGGGCGGGCTCGTGACGGCACCTTGGAGATTCACCTAGAGCACCGCAGTCTAGAGGGCACGGTCGATCGCCTCGTCGAAGGGCTCCTCTGCGCCGCTCTGTTACTTGCTTCGACGACACTCCTTGCAAGTGACATCGAGCCGACAATTCATGGACTTTCAGTCTTTGGCCTACTCGGACTGTTGGGTGCCATTGTGCTCGGTATTCGAATTCTGTTTTCGATCCACCGGAGCCAGAAGCGCCGCGACAGAGAAAAATAGAATAGGATACGGGATCGCTGAGCAGCCTACCACTGACCGCGGAGAGTATGCTACTTGGCTGTCAGGTTGAGCAACCATCTGAACAATGAACCTGGCCCTACCAAGCCCTGCCGCAACCAGACCAAATCCTGCGCAGTCAGAACTGGTATTCTGGCCCACGGTATTGTCATGAAGCTCTGCAAGAACGGCCATATCACCATTCCAAAAAAGCTCCGCGATCTGTTAGGATTGAAGCCCGACTCTATCGTCAACGCGGTACTTACCAAGGACGGACTGTTGTTGGTTCCAGAAGAGTCTCAGCGGAACGAGTTGGAGACTTGGTTGCGGGTGGAACGGGCCACAGAAGATGCAGAGCTCCGGTCGCTGGAAATCCAAAAGGCATTTCACGACATCTAATCTCATCTTTCTCGGCTATCATTTGCTGCACGTGCAACAGGACGGGTAATCGGATGTCGATCCGCATGTGCTCGGCTACATTGCTTCCATGATTGACTGGATACAGTCTGGGCTGCGCAGGGATTGGCTAAGGAAAACTTGTTGGGTGTATTCTGGTATTTTGTATCCCAGAACGGCACAAGTTCAGACGATTCAACACATCAACGAGCACCCTCACGAACGAAAGACAGATTGCTAGCCGTTGTAGTGACGTAGTTCATCAATCATCTCTTCCATGACGGCGAGGCCCAGCGAGATCTTCTTGAGAAAGGAAGGGTCGTGGTGGACAACCTTGAAGTTCTGATGGTTCGACCAAATTTTCCGTAGTCGTGCATCAAGCCTGGCCGCTTCGGCAAGCGACTCCAACCGAGCCGGATTGCCGCCCTCGATTCCCATGCCGCCGACCGCGGCACTCTCGAAAAAAATGACTCCATCATAGCGGTCGAGTTCCTCTTCAAGTGTGGTTTCCATGGCTCGGTAGAATCCAGAATTGTCCTCTTCCGGCCAGTAGGCAGCGCCGTCCACGGTGCCGCGATCACAGAGTAACACTCGGTCGGGAAATCGCTTTGACTGGACATCTTCGAGGTTTCGTTGGACGTGGTAGATGGCGCGTTGCACTCCTTCGACAGCGTGGTCTGACGGATCACGGGGAAAGCCGCCAGTAAAAATCATCGTGGCGGACTCGGGCACAACGACGATACGCTCGCCGATCTCGCGCCGAAACATGTCTGCGGCGGTCGTCTTGCCACCGCCAGGTCCGCCAGTGAGCACGATGCGATAGGGGTGGGATCTGCTGTTGGTACTCGTTGTGTCGGTGGTTTCCATGTTCTAGTGAATCCGGTCGCGGAGATGACGCAGTTCTCTCTCGGCGGCTTCGGCTCGGTCGAGTAATCCAAGGACCAAACGGATTGTGCGCAGGTGTGCTTGGTGGTGGGTGCGCAGATGCTCGATCTGACGAAGTCGGTAGAGCGCTGCAGCATCGAAGGCAGGGGCTGCTGGTTCCGATTCCGCGTCCGGATCTCCTGCGGGGCGGCTTGTCGAACTCGGCACGACCAGTGATGCTCGGACGAATTCGATTACCATTTGGGGATGCATTCCGGTTAACTTACTGGCGGCATCTAACCCAAGCGGTTCGGGTTCGTCCGAGGCGTCCGAGTGAGGGACGACGGGAAGAGATTCGTTTGGTTCGTTCGACGTCATAGTAATTCAGGTTGGCGAGGATTGGGACAAGTCGCGAAGGTTCTCCCAGGCCTCTCGTTGTTCGCTGGTAAGTGGGGGGTCGGGAAGTTCGACGACGATCCGCGCGTAGAGATCTCCGAGACTGTCGCCGTTTCCGGTGGGCAAGCCCTTTCCCCGTAGTCGGAGTTGGGTGCCTACTTCAGAGGCTTCGGGGATACGAATGGTGACAGGGCCATGAGGCGTGTTGATAGTCGCCTTGCCACCGAGAACGGCCTTCCATGGGGCGATACCGAACTCACAGTGGAGATCACTACCGTCGGGCGTTAGGTCGGGGTGGCGTTGCAAGACGACACGGAGAAACAGGTCGCCACGCTCGCCGCCGTTGAAGCCAGGTTCTCCCAGTCCGGCGCAGCGGATCAGTTGGCCTTGGAGCACGCCTTTCGGGATTCGCACCCGCATCGTGTCACCTTCGCCTCCACCTCCTTGGTTGTCCCGGCGCAGGCTGAGCACACGTTCGGCACCATGAAGGACTTCCTGTAAGGAGACGACGATTTCGGCTTCGATATCGCGTCCCCGCATCGGCGCGTTGCTACCAGCCGACCGGGCTCCCGCGTAGTCTGCGAATCCGCCGAACCCTCCTCCGCCAGACCGCTGGCCAAACAGGTGCTCGAAAAAATCCGAGAAGCCAGTGCCATCGAAGTGGTATTCCCAATCTTCGCCAGGATCACCTGATCCCTGCCCTGCGAAGGCGTCTGCCTGTTGCCAATTCTGACCGAGTTGGTCGTATTTGGCGCGTTTTTCGGGATCGCTGAGGACTTCGTAAGCCTCATTGACCTCTTTGAATTTGTCCTCGGCGTTATCCTTATTCTCAGCGACATCCGGATGGTACTTTCTCGCTAGTTTGCGGAAAGCCTTTTTCAGTTCGTCCTGGGCAGCAGTCTTTTCGACTCCTAGGATCTGATAGTAATCTCGAAATTCGACAGGCATCTTGTGGTGTTCTCTTAGACTACCGAGCGTGGGATGGCTCGGCTCCCCAAGCCTTGGCCAAAGCTGAGCCGATTCTGCTATGATCGAGCTCCGGGATCTTGATATCCCATGCTTGCCGCGGGACACAGTATTATCTAACCAATCATTCCGCCTCCCCAGCCAAATCAAAGTCGAATATCAGCGGCAGGTGATCGGAATGGGGTACGTCAGGAATCCAAAATCGCCGAGGTATAATTTCGGGGCTGTGCAGAATGAAATCGAGGTGCCGGGTTGGTGACCAACTGGGGAATGACGGCTTGCTCTCGAGGTTGGCGTCGATCAGTCCAGTCGCTCCAAGGAAGAGTTCGATCTCGGTTTCCCCCCAGAGAGCGTTGAAGTCGCCTGCGACGATGTGCGGTTTCTCGGTGTTCTTTATCAGGCTGTAGAGCTCGCCGAGTTGCCCATGGCGGGCGCGAAATCCCAGCGCGAGGTGGACGAGAAATATCGTAACGTTCTCCAACTCGAGTTCGATCACGAGGCGTTTCATGCCGCGATTGAAATAGTGAAACCGTTCGTTGGTGATCGAGTCCTTGGCGAGGAAGGCATTGCCCTGTTTGTTGAGGATGGGAAACGATGAGAACCGGGTGCTCTGACAATACTTAGACTGGTAGGTGTGGTAGTGACCAAGCGCTTCGGCCATTACCTCTGCCTGATGACGTTTCTGGGTGCGAAATGATCCGGCGTCAACCTCGACTAGGCCGACGACATCCGGCTCCAGCGGGCGGACAAAGTCGATGATCGTTTCCAGATGGCGGTTGGTCTTGCGCAGGTAGCCGCTCCATGGAAACTTCGGTCGCTTGTCAGCGGTGGCGTAACGAATGTTATAGAGCAGGAAGCGCATGAGTCTAAGATAGCTGTCGCATAAAGAGACCCTCAGATCGAAGCGATTTTTGATCCTTTGATCGCTGCTGCGGGCGAGGCCCGATACGGTAGAGCGTTTCCAAATCCGCGGGTGGCGCTGGCGCTACCGGGCAAGGACTGATTGCCAGACGGTCGCCTCGTTAATCCACCACTCCCTGGCCATCCTCAGGCGAGGTGGCGGATGTGTGAGTGCTGAGTTTTTCGCGAGTTCGCGACAGCCTGCATTCGGCTTTGGCGACTGTGTCTCACCAGATACTGGCCTTGGCCATCGAGTGCTCGGAGTGGATCGTCGTAGGCAAGCCTAGTGCTCCCGCTGATCCGATGCCGTGCGGATATTGTCAGTGTCAGACCGGAATTTGAGGATCGATTGATCGTGGTTGGGCGCACAATCTTCCGCGCTGGAGGACAAGGTTCGCGTGAATCCTCCCAATCGTTGCGGAGCGCCCTTCTAGCAGCTCCGGCATACTGCCAGCATGAAGTTGAACTCACATGGCCAAGTCATCATCCCCAAGAAACTCCGTGAACTCTTGGGTCTCCTGCCCGGTACTGAACTCGGAGTGACACTGACCAAAGAGGGAGTCCTCATTGCGCCAAAGGATATCGATCATCGCAAACAGTTACTCAATTGGTTGCAGGACAAGCACGGTGACGAAATGGCAACGCTAACAACAGACCAGATCATGAAGCTGCTTCGCTGAGCCAGAGAGATCGAACGCATTTCCTCACTCAATCCAACGTTTTCTCTGATCAAAATGAATCGCAGTAGTTGCCCGCCTGTTGATGCCCCGTCTGCTCCGGCCCCAGAATGCCAACAGAAGACCGCGAACATTCTTCGCTTCGAAGAAGTTGACCGCACTTGTGTTAGCATTGTCGGTGGCAAGAATGCATCGTTAGGGGAGTTGACCCGATCTTTGAAAGAGCGCGGCATTGGTGTGCCGGAGGGCTTCGCTCTGACAGCTAACGCCTATAGGGGTTACCTTGCGCACAACGGACTCGGTCCCATCATTGAAGACGCGTATGAGCGATTGGCCGCAGGTCAGGCCACCTTGCCAGAAATTACGTCATCCCTGCGTGAGGCATTTCTAGCCGGAGAATTCCCACCAGCGATGAAGGCTGAAATTCTCGATGCCTACCACGAGTTGAGCGACCACTACGGCCAAAGCGTTACTGATGTTGCAGTCCGGTCGAGCGCCACTGCGGAGGATCTCCCCGATGCCAGTTTCGCTGGTCAGCAGGAGACGTTTCTGCATGTTCAGGACGATGCCGATTTGCTGGAAACCTGCCAGCGCTGTTTTGCTTCGTTGTTCACTGAGCGGGCAATCAGCTACCGGGAGCAGAAGGGCTTCGAGCATCTCGCGGTTGCGTTGTCGATCGGGGTGCAAAAAATGGTCCGCTCCGATAGCGGTGCATCCGGCGTCATCTTCACTCTCGATACCGAGACCGGCTTTCCCGATGTCGTCGTCATTAGCGCCGGTTACGGCTTGGGAGAGACCGTCGTGCAGGGAGTAGTGAATCCGGACGAGTACCGAGTGTTCAAGCCGGTGCTTTCTAACCCGTCGAAGCGCCCCGTGCTTTCCCGGATGCTGGGCGAGAAGGAACTGAAGATGATCTACGACGACAGTGTCGGGAGTCGCGTCCAGACAATCCCGACGACGGAGGGCGAGCGAGATCGCTTCGTTTTGGACGAAGAACAGATCCTATTGTTGGCCCGCTGGTCTGTCGAAATCGAGGAGCACTACGGATGTCCCATGGATATCGAATGGGCGCTCGATGGTCAGATTGGGAAGCTTTACATCCTGCAGGCGCGTCCTGAGACTGTGCAATCTCGACGGTCGGCTGCTAGCCTTCATTCGTCACGGTTGAAGACGCCGCCGGATTCCTCTTTGATCCTTACGGAAGGCCAGTCTGTCGGATGCTCGATTGGCAGTGGAACAACTGCAGTCTTGTCGTCGATAGCCGATACTGCGGATTTTCGGGAAGGGCAGATTCTCGTCGCTGAGCAGACCGACCCCGATTGGGTGCCTCTGATGCGGTTGGCTGGTGGCATCATCACCGATCATGGCGGCAGAACCAGCCACGCCGCTATTGTGAGCCGTGAACTCGGCATCCCTGCGATCATTGGCACTGGTGATGCAACGGGTCTTCTCGACGACGAGCAGGAAGTCACTCTCGATTGTTCGGGAGGGGCGACTGGGCGGGTCTACCAGGGTTTGCTGGAGCATGTCACCGAGGACATCGACCTCGACGACCAGCCTTCGACACGGACGGCCATCATGATGAATATCGCTAGTCCGGACACCGCACTCCGTTGGTGGCAACTACCAACCGACGGCATTGGTTTGGCCCGGCTAGAGTTTGTCATTAATAACGTTGTTCGGGCTCATCCCATGGCCTTGGTCAAGGCTGGGGAACTAGGGGATCCAGAAGTGGAGAGCGCAGTGCAGAAGTTGAGTCGGCACTTCGATAGCCCAGCCGATTACTTTGTTGAAACCCTGGCCGCAGGTATGGCGCAGATCGCAGCGTCCGTCTATCCGCGGCCGGTCATTGTCCGCACTAGCGACTTTAAGACCAACGAGTATGCGGAACTGCTCGGTGGGCATCTCTTCGAACCCGAAGAGTCGAATCCGATGATCGGGTTCCGTGGTGCCGCTCGGTACACTAGTCCACTCTACCGCCCAGCCTTCGAACTCGAATGCCAAGCAATTCGCCGGGCGCGGGAGGTGCTAGGCTTGGACAATATCACCGTCATGATCCCGTTCTGCCGGACTTTGGAAGAGGCCGACGCAGTCTTGGAAATCATGGCTGCCGAGGGGCTCGAACGCGGGACCGACGGGCTCCAAGTCTATGTCATGGCGGAGATTCCGAGCAACATCATCCTCGCTCGCGAATTCGCCCAACGGTTCGATGGATTTTCCATCGGCTCGAACGATCTCACCCAGCTGACCCTCGGCATCGACCGTGATAGCGAATTACTGGCCGTCGATTTCGATGAGAGAGACTTGGCCGTGACTCGTAGCATATCGGAGTTGATCCGTGTCGCCCATGAGGAGGGCTGTAAGGTCGGCATCTGTGGCCAAGGGCCAAGCGACAAACCCGACTTCGCGGAATTCCTGGTAGGCGAGGGGATCGACTCGTTGTCGCTGACACCTGACCGGATTATCGCAACCCGACAACTTGTGGCCGATCTCGAATCCTCAGCCTCTGAAAAGTCATGACCTCTATCTCCCGCGAATCTGTTTGGTGGTAACCTCTTGTTCGTCCTTGGCCTTCAGTTCTCGACTCGAGAGACAGGCAAACGACACTGCGGTCGTACACGCTACGATTCCCGCAAAGAGCAACGAAGCGGGATCGAGGTAACCCGCCGCCCCTGCGACCTCACCGATGAGCACGTAAATCCCAGCTCCCAATATCGTGCCGAGCCCATAGAGGATCACGAGCGGCAAAAAAACTGCGCGGTTGAGGCCGACTTCAGGCATCACGTGCTCGGACAAGGTTAGATTGTATCCTCAAGGAGAGGATCACCATTAGCGTTGGTCTTTCTCGTTTTGCTGAGCTTGTCTTGAGCCCTGTCGTAGTGGGGTTTCCAGAGATGGATGGCGATCGGAACAGTGACGTTGAGCAAGAAGCAAGTTCCCATCAACGTGTAGAACACTTCTCTGGAGAAAATCTCGAACTGGACGTAGCCAATATCCATGACAACGAAGGCAAGTTCGGCCCGGCCGAGCATCCCTAGACCAATCATCAGACTGCCGGCCGGATCCATGCCGCCGGTGAAGTGCGCGGCGAGCCCTGCTGCTCCGACCTGAACAAACGCGATGCCTGCGGCTAGAGCGAAGACCCAAGGGGCGATTGCCATGACGATTTCAAGATCGAGGATGATCCGGCTACCAAGTTCGACAAAGAAGATTGGCCCAATCCAAGAAAAGGCTACGTTATCGATGATCCGGTGAGTATCAGCGAAGCTACCGACATAGTCTTCCGCTGGTCGGTCTTTGCCAAAGTAGTGAGGCTTGAGCATCAGGCCTGCCATGTAGGCTCCGACAGCAGGGTGGAATCCAAAGTGATGCCCGACCAGAGCGATCACCAAAGCCAGCAGAAGGAGCTGAAGAATGGCATGGTGGCCGCGCTCAAAACCGAAGACGCGAAACAGTCTGAATCGCTCGACTAGGATCCCGACAACAAAGACGAATGAGAAGAACAGGATCGTCTTGATCACGACTCCGCCTACGGAGGCAACACTCAGTGTCTCGACCTGACCGGTGACCAACGGAATAGCAATCGCTACCAGTGCTAAGGACGCGACTGAATCGAGCACGGCTGAAGTGAGGATTCGTGTGGCCACTCGGCTCGATTGAAGGCCCTCTCCTCGGAGAGAAACGACAGTGATCGAAACGGCTGTAGCACATAGTGCCAGAGCGCAAAGTAGCGCAATTCGCGGCTCACCCCAGAAGGTGATGGCGAGGGAGTAGGTGACGACAAAGGGAGCTAGGGCACCGAAGAAGGTGATTCCCCAGCTACGCCGAATACTCTTAAGAAAAGTGCTCGCATCCTCGTCGAATCCGAGGGCGAACATGATTAACACGATGCCGACCTCCGATAGCGTGCGGATGAAGGGATCGGGATCGGCAGGTAGTAGTCCCAGATTCACTAAGACCGCTCCCGCGCCCAGGTAATAGACGACGGGAGTCAACCTAGTCGCTCGGGCCGCTAGGACGGCTGCGAGTGCGCCTGCCCAAATGAGGGCGAGATATTCGAGGGAGTGCATCTTCGTTCGCGCGCTAGCCTTGTTCCGACTCTCTCGCTAGGCGCAGAGGAGAATCAGGATGACGATGATCAATGCTAGGACGACTAAGGCGTGGGTGTGAGCGGTGAGATGTTCCGGTTGTTTCTGTTGCTTTGATTTGGCCATGTTATTGTTCCTTCCGTTTGGATTGTTGGTGTGAGTTGAGTGTTAGTAGGGATAGGTGTTGATGTAATCGGGAACTACGACAGAGTAGTGATCGTTAAGGAAGGCAATGATGTCGATGAGCTGTTGGACTGTCATGTGTTCGTTCATCACCGGCATCATCGAAGTGATGTCGCTAGCTCCAGATGCCTCTATCAATGCCTTGTGTTTATCGCGTACGACGTGTTCCGGGTTAGTGATCGAGGTCAAGAGTCTGCCGTAGGTTTTGACCACTGCCTCTTCGCCGCCGAGGGTGATGTTTATTCCGGTCGCGGGAATATCCTCTTCCGGGAAGTCCACACCATCGACCGAATGGCAACGATGGCAGGACAGACTGACGAATGCTTCTTGGCCGGCGATGATGTTTCCTTCTGGTAGGCGAAGTCCTCCTCCTGAATTTGCTTCCGGCTGGGAGCAAGACGTCAGAGTCCAGACCAGAAAGGTTCCGAGTGAGATGCCCTTGATCGTCCGCCAGAGCTCTCGGGTGCGCCCGATACGTCGAAGCCTGAGAGGCCGGTGTTTCAAATTGTGAGAATTCACTGTTCTATAAGTCCCTCCGTGTAGCAGCTTCGGCTTCCTGCTGGCAACCGAGGCAGCGAGTGGCCGTGGGAACGGCTTCGAGCCGGGTGTTGTCAATCAAGCCTCCGCAACGTTGGCAGGTGCCGTAGACTCCGCTCTCGATACGCGCAATCGCCTCAACGACTTCGCCGATCTGGCGCTGTTCGAATTCGGCAATACGATCATCCACCGTCGCAAGGCTCAAGTTGGCGGCGCGATCGGCTAGATCCAGGTGGCCTTGGCTACGATCGACAACTGGCGTGCCGTTGTGGATGGTGAAGGTAGCTGCCGCCTCGTTCCACTGATAGAGAAGGCGTTGGCGGAGAGCTTCGTCTTTGCTGTAGATTCGATCTGTCATGTTTGTGTTGAGTTCTTTTAACCTGATTACAGATTACTCCTCTGCTTAGGTGATAGCTCCGCACGGTTTGCCAAGGGGCGAGCAGTGTTTGCACCAGACGATCGACCGGCTATTAGGCTTCCCTCTGAGCCGCACGAAGTAGCGCCTTTGGTAGAAGCACTGACTCTAGCAGGGTGTCGAAAAAGGCGGTGACTCGTCGCGGAGCCTCATGTGATCGAGGGTTAGGCGCGAGGATCAAGTGGATGAACATCCATGCGTGACGAGCAACAACGACCTCGTTCTCATGAGGCTCCGCCCGAAG
>Ga0114953_1001324_pt1 | contig 17602 bp, 3 predicted proteins | sample SidtaG_FD_87298 | JGI IMG/M metagenome (GOLD analysis project Ga0114953, IMG submission 87298) | Marine algal microbial communities from Sidmouth, United Kingdom - Sidmouth_Male2 metaG | ecosystem: Host-associated > Algae > Red algae > Unclassified | place: Sidmouth, United Kingdom | collected...
GGCGTCCGCAACGGTTACGGGGCCGGGGACAAGGAGCGGTAGGGGGGCGGGGGGGTCGTGTGGGGGGGGCGGGTCCGGGGGGGGGGGCGGGGGGGGCCGGGGGGGGGGGGGGGGCGGCGGGGCGACGTGGCAGGTGCACGCGAGCAGGGCGGGCGTGCACGGGAGCGGGAGATGGACACGGGGCCGGGGCCAGGCCCGGGGCCGGGGCCGATGGAGGGTGTCATGGCTGCCGGCCGGGGGCGGAAACGCGGGTACCCAGACCCCGTCGAGTCGCCGCCATCGAGCCCGGCACCCCAGAAGGAGCGTGTTTTAGAGTCCGTCTGACGCGGCGTTCGGCCCATCCCTATCGTTTTGTGTACAGGTCAAACATTTCAAGCAATCACCCGTGCGGTCGTGGCAGCACGCGAGCTATAACACTTTGGTGGGCGTCCGCAGCAGGTTGTTTTACGCTATGGTGACCACCCTCACACGTCGGTCGGCGGCCCCCACCCCGCATGATGCCCCTGTGACCCCACTCCGCGCCCTAACGTGCAATCATACCGCCCGCGAGGCGGCCGTGAGCGCGGGTAGGTAGAGACCGGGCGAGGGAGTTTGGCAACAACAGCAGCAGTACATGTCTCGCCAGCTGGGAAAGAGGACACGCCAGCTCCGCCGCATAGCGCACAACCACCGACTTGCGCGCTGGCCTCATCTAGGGCGCCAGTGTCGTTGCCACGCGCCAGCGAGGCGCAGGTACTCACGTACCGCACACAACCCGTGCCCCCACGTCCGAAGACACAACGGTTTCCCCCAGCCGCCTCCACTCTCACACCCCGCCGCCATGCCGCCAGCCAGCCCATCCAAACAGATGCGCCGCTCACTCGTTGAGAGACACCAGTGAGTCCCCTCCCAACGCACGCTCCCACATTCCACCAGCAGTATCCATGCAGGCAGAACGAGGCGGTGACCCCCTGGGCACCAACCAGACCGCACTCTGTGCACGCGCGACTACGGGTACCGCCCCCCGCCGCCACCCCCCCGGCCGCCGCCGCCAGCACCGCCCCTGCCACCGCGGTACCCCCCACCCCCCCCCCGGCCGCCACGGCCACCGCCGCCACCGCGGCCGCCAAAGCCGCCCCGCCCCCCGCGGCCGCCGCCGCGGGGCATGTTCTTGTACTTGGCCGCTTCCTCGGCCACAATGTCAACAATCTCTTCCGGAGCGCGAACGTATCTGGAAAGAGGCAAGGAGAGACCGACCAGCGAGGTGAAGAAGAGCAATCGTGATGACGACAGATGAAAGGACACATCGAGCAGTGAGAAACAGTCCCAAGGCATGCACGAACAGGTGCCAAAATATCAATGACCCCAGCAAGCCACCCGGCCCACGCACGACGCCCACACCGGTCAAAGGCCACAGAGAAGGACCCCCAACAGTCACCAGCGCGTGCACACGCATCGCCCTCGGCACGCCGCTTGACCCTCCCACCGCCCCTCCCTCACGGCACACGTACTTGACGGTGTTCCCCCGGATGTACACTTTCGGCACACTCCAAAAGGCGTCCCCTTCTGCAGACGTCCGTACCGCATCGGCGAGGTTTAAATTCATCCACGAGTCGATGGAGACGAGGACCCCAGAGTACGTGTCCCCATTCTTCAACTCCACCAGCACAGGGTGGCCGGTGGAGGAGCGGAGAATCGTCAGTGGAAGCTGAGGAGAGATGAAGTGTATGGAAAGCCCGCAGGTGGTGGAAGAGAGACAGCAAGGCACCAAACCAGAGGTCGCAGCATCAGCAGCGTACGCACAACAACAGAGGCGTGTCAGACGATACACGCACATGGGCGCGCAAGAATGCAAACACCCTAAAACCGGCGCAAACCGAAAACGCTAGACGAGAAAGCGGTGAGAGCAACAGAACGGCCACGGATACAAGCGCCAGGGTTCGACAAGACACGGCGAGCGGCAAGCCACCATGACGTACCATGTCGACTACAGGCAAGTGTCGTCCAGCAGCGCCCCGTACAGGAAAAGGTACAGCTTTTGGTGCAGAGGAAGAACTGGAGGACAGCTCTGAATAGAGCAACAGTGAAGACGCGTGGTGACGGGAACCCGAAGCTGCTGGGCGACGGCGCGGTCAATGTCGTAGAGACGACGACTCGACCTTCGTTGCGCGATGAGGAAAAAAAGAAGTGGGTGAGGCATGCGACAATGAAACCACAAAGTGCTGAGTTGCTGAGGCATACTGAAAAAAATTGATGTTCGGAATTTTGAGTTTTTTGTGCACACCCCTCCACGTGTCTCTTCATTTTGGTTGCACAGCTTGCTCGACCGCGCCAGATATTGCTCCCCTCCGCCGTCGCAGTGGCCTCTTCCCTTCGTCCCACACTGCTATTCTGGTTTTCACACCCCCCAGCGACCTGCTCCCTCCTCCCTTGCAGGAATTTCACTGGTGTCCTGCCCCTCTTTCCTTGAGTGACGCCGCCGTCCCCTCCACCGCGGCCGCCATGAGCTGGATGATGGCGACGGCCTTTGTGGTGGGCGTCTCGCCCGCGACGCTCGGCACGGTGCCGCCATGCCGTGCGGGCGCGGTCACGACGGCCCGCCCATCGGGGCGGTCCCGCCTGCTTTGGAACCCGCCGCTGCGTGCCACTCTGCAGACAGACGGCAGCGACGCTGACGCTGCCGCCCCTGGTGCGGCCGTGTCGTCCCCCCCTCCCGCGGCTGCAGCGACGGCCGCCCCCACCCCCTCGGCGGCCGCCGCCGCCTCGCCGGAAGAGAAGCCGACCAAAAAGAGGTCCCCCCGCAAGTCTCGCCGCCACACCACCCCCGCCGCCGACGGTTCCCCCCGGCGTGCGCTCGACGCGCTCGTCGCCGGCCAGCGGCTCGACGGGGTCGTCACCAACCTCGTCAAGCACGGCGCCTATGTGGACGTTGGCACCACAACCGACGGCCTGGTGCACCTGCGGGACATGAGCGTCGAGTTTGTGCACGAGCCCGAAGACATCCTCGCGCCGGGCGACACGGTGGAGGTGTACGTCAAGTACGCTGAGGCGGTGACGGGGCGCCTCGCGCTCTCCCTCCTCCGCCCCCGCCCGTCGGTGGCCACGCCCCTGCCGCAAGCCGCGCGCGGCCGCACGCGGCTGGCAGACGTCGCGGTAGGCAGCCGCGTCCTCGGCACCGTGCGGCGGGTGTCCAACTTCGGCGCCTACGTCGACGTTGGCGCTGCGATGGACGGCTTTGTGCACGTGTCGCTGCTGTATGGGCGTCGGCCGCGGCGCACGCTGGAGGAGCTCCGCCTCGGCCAGGAGCTGTGGGTGGTCGTCGACGCGGTGGATGTGGCGCGGTCGGCGATCAAGCTGCGCGCCCGCGGGCGCAGCAGCTACAACCGGGAGCAGCCGCTGACGGCCACGGCCTTGTCCGACTCGGACGAGCGGGCGGCCGAGGCGGCCTTCTTGGCGGGCTTTGGCCGCGCCTCCAAGGGGGGGGGGGAGCCCAACGACCCGCGGCAGGCCGTTGCGCGGCCGGGCGAGGCGGCGCCAGCCGGGGGGGGGGAGGGGACGCCCGCGCTGGCCGAGCCAGAGCCGACCGACCCGCTGTCGCGCTTCGAGTCGAGCTTTGGGTCGGATAAAGAGTAAAGGAAGGCCGCGGGCGTTTACGTCGCGCGCGGCGTCGATTGAGCACACGCGCGCCAAAAAAAACTACAGCCTTGGTGTGATAAAGCAAAAGACAAATGGGAGGACAAAAAGAGAAGGCACAAGAGAAGCGCAAGAGAGAACTGAGACATAAAAGAGGGAAAACGGAACCGTCCCACATCGCTCAGAAAAACCAAAAGCACGAGTATGTACAAGCACACGAACACAAGGAGCACTTGCGATACACGGGCACGCCAGCTACTTCCCTGCGTTGACCGCCACCAGCAGCCACGCTCACGGACCCGACAGCGACGGCGGCGGCAGCGCGACCATCTCCATCGATCCGTCCCGTTGTCGCCTCCGCGCGGCCTTGGCCGCCGTCCGCGCGGAGCGTGGCGTCAGCGACGCGTCTGGCCCCGGCTCGGCGCCAACTGCCGTCCGCACCGCCGCGTGCAACGCGTTGCGCGCCGCTGGCGAGCCGCACGGGAGGCGCTGCCACTCGGGCGCCACCGGCCGCGCTGGGTCCGCCCCGGCAGGCCGCACGCCAAGGAGCAGGTAGTCGGCGCCGGCTGCGGCCGGCACGTGCGCGTCGACGACGCCGTCGAGGGACCGCCCAAACACCGTGCGGCCCGAGAGGGTGCCCACGAGGAAGCGGCGGGTGGTGACTAGGGCGAACCGGTCGGCGGCGTGGTGGGCGAGCCACTGGGCCGCGACGACCTCGTCGTCGGCAGTGGCGCCCGCCGCTGCCGCCGCCGGACCGCCACCCCGGTCGCGGCCGCTGCCAAACGCGCAGCAGCGAAGGACTGCCCAAATTTCGAGCAGCCGCTCCCGCTCCCGCGCCCCCCCGCGGGCAGTGTGCTCGTCACCGCTCAGGTCGACCCACTCGACCACCGTCTCGGAGAGCCCCCCGGCGCTGCCCCCGCCGGCGCCGTCCCCATCGTCCTCAGTGACCGCCTCGCGGGTGACCGCGCGGAGGAGGGCGTTGCCAAGCGCCGGGCGGAGCTCAAACGCCACCAGCCGCGCCGCGGGGCCGGGCGCGAAAGAGCGCGGCGGGCGGATCGGCTCGGCCGCCCGCCGGTTGCGCTCCGACGAGATGAAGGCGCGGAAGCCCGCGGCTGGCTCGCCGATCAAGTCGAGCGCGCCGGCCAGGGGTTTGACGAGGCCCCCGACAACGCCCCGGCCGATACCCCGCAGAAAGCCGACGGGTCCGCCGGCCATGGCGCCCGCCACTGGCTCCCGGATGAGGCCGGCAGCGCCCGACGCGAGACCGTGCCCAAACGACAGGGCACCCGTGAACAGGCCTTGCGCGGGCGTCGCCGACGCGCCGCGGCGGCCACGGATGCTCTCCCGCTCGGCCAGGTAGTCGCGGTCGCCGACAGCCGTTTCCAGCCCGAGCGCCACCGCCGACGGAATGCCGCCGAGGGAGCCGACCAGCCCACCGACGGTGTTGGTCAGGAGTGAAGAGGAGCCGCGGCCGAGGCCCGCGATGAAGTCGGCCGCCCCGTTGGCACGGGCGGGTTCCACAAAGAAGTCCCGCGCACCGACCGCGATCGAATCAAAAAGCGCCGACGGATTACCGACGAGCGCCGACGAGGACAGCAGCGCCATCTTCTGGGCGTCCAGCTGAGCCAGGTAGTACTCGCCGACCAGGTGCCCAAAATGCGGGCCCGTGTCGAGCGCGTGGTGCAGTTCCAGTGCGCGGAAGCGCAGCTCCGCACGATCTACATTCCCGGCCGCCGACAGGAGTGCGCGCAGCATGGAGCGATAGCCACTACCGGCGCCGCGGAAGCTCGCCGTCCCCCGAGCAGTGGCCAAAGAGACGGTCAACTGGATAGGACACAGCAGCAGGCGCTCCACGTACAGGGGCCCGCGCTTCCATGACATGGCACCGTCGCCGCCGGCGTCGCCGCCAGTGCCTTCGGTGCCAACCGCCGGCACGGCGAGGCCGTCGTGGTCCCCATCTTCAAGTGACAGGTTCTCGTCGTCCTCCGTGCCCGGCACGGCCTTAAGAGATTTGAAGAACATCCACGCGCGCAGCAGAAACTCCTCGTCGAGCGACAGCTGCAGGTGTTGCAGCGCCGCAAAGGCGCCCTTGACCATCGCCACACGCTGCTGCCGCTGCCGACCGGCAGCTCTCGCTGCAGCTGCTGTGGTTGGCGATGCGGCGCTCGCGTCGTCGCCACCACCCGCAAACACAAAGCGGTCCAGCGCGATGTGCAGCACAGGCTTGCGGGCGCCTGCTACGAGCGGGCCGCCCCCAGGCACCGACGTTGACGAGGACAAGTCAAACGGCGATGCCGGCGGCGGTGGCGGCGCCCATAGCAGCACCGGCCATGGAGCGTGTGGCAGCTGGTTGTCCAGCTGCAGGTCCGCCACTTGGAGGATGGCCAACTCCGCGCCCGGCTGCGTGTCGATGTGGACCCGGAGGCCTGTGGCAGAGAGGTACGCAATCTCCGTCGGCGTGTCGTCGACAAAGGAGATTCCGACACCCTCGAGCCACACCTCAATGTCCGTCGACGCTACCGCCCGCTCCCGCTGCGAGGAACCATTCGGCTCGCCACGTGCGGTGGCAGCAGCCGCGGCGGCCGCGTCGTCCGCGCCCATGGTGACGGACGACTCGGAAGGGGGCACCCGAGGAACGATGCCTGGCGCGTCACTAAGCAGCGAATCTAAGTCGATGGTCGGGATGCCCGCATCGCCGACCGCTGGGCCGGTCGCCGGCCTGGCGCTCTTGGACGATGCCAGTGGCGCGAGCGTCGGGGGCAAGCCAGGCGAGCCTAGGGCGCCCGTCGTCGCCGAGCTGCTCATCTTCTGATCCCGCCCCATATCGCCCAATGGGCGGGGTACAGTCGGCTTGCCGTCAGAAAAAGTGACGACCTTGGTCGGCCCCTGCACGGCCACTGAGATGCACATCGGTGGGTCAAAGGTCCGTGGCGTGCGGCAGATCTCCGACGCGTCTGCCGTGACCAGGTCGATGCTTAGCTCAAACTTGGGTCGGTGCACGTCCCGGGTTGCGTCGCCGCCACCCGGGCGGCGGGAGCGCCCCTTTGCGCGCGACACCGCGCCGGCGGCGGAGCGGTCGTCGCCACCTGGCCCCGGCGAGTGGTCCTCCCAGTCGGCCGATGCAGCCCGAAGGACGCGCCCACCGCTGCTGCTCGCCGCCGACGGTGATTCCCGCATGGAGCGGGCACTCCCTGACGCCGACAGCGTTGATGAGCTAGCCGCTGGCCCCGCGTCCACATGCTCAATCGTCTCCACGATGAGCAGCCGCCGTTTACGCGGCGCGTGAGGGTCATCCCACGCGTAGCGCGTCGACTTGCCCGGCCGCACAAGCCATGGATGCGTTTCGTTGACGCCTGCCTGCCGAAAAGCAATCGACCGCGACATACAGGCGTTCACGACTCGGTAGGGTGGGGAGGACCGGTCCTCCCGCAGCACTCGCACGACAGGTGAGCCGTCCGCCAACAGCGTGCGGCTGACACGTGCAATGTACTGCTCGTGCCGCTTGGGCCGATACATCTTGGCGGCGACATCACCCGCGATACCGCCGCCACGCTTGGCGGCGAGCACGGGAATTGGTCGGCTCCATATCCAGTCCGACGAGCCCGACGCCGAGTCAACAAACCGCAAGCAAATCTCCTTGGACGCCGAGTGGCTTTCCAGCAGGTCCCAGTGAAGCGCCTGCGTCTCACCCACTTCCAGCGTATGCACCATGGACGACAGTGCAATACCACGGGACGTCAGCGTCGTTGGCTGACACCACTGGATGGCGCTGCTGGTCGAGTTGTTGAGCCACGCCACGTTGCGAATCGTCACAATGAGCGTGCGGCCAAAGCGGCCACCCGCCGGCCGCACGTCAACTGATAACGACGCGCCGCGGCCAAGGAACAGCTGTACGGGTTTGTCGACGTCGGACAGCTCCACAGGGACGGCCACCCACGGGTCGTCAGCCGCTGCGAGGGGCATACCGCCACCGCTGCCACCACTGCCGCCCCCCGATGTCTTGGCCACCGCCCGCCGGATGGACACCCACCCGCTCGAGAAGCACACGTACGAGTCAGCGGGTGTGCCCGGCGGCCGCGCCCGCAGCGCCACGATGCCGCCGCTGCCCGCAACGTCGTTGGCCGACGAGCGCTCTCGTAGTAGCACAGGCGTGTCGGATCGGTTCCGCACCCAAAACTCTGAGAAGAGCGTCAGCCGGTAGCCCGAAGCGCACTGCGACCACTCGCTCCGGGCATGGAGCGCAGACGACCCCGGCGTCACCGCTTGCCGCGCCGCCGTTGCGGAGTCGCTAGCCTGCACGCTGGCAATGGGTCGGTTATCGTAGCCGAGGGCAAGTGCAAACGCCGAAACATCCCGGGCAACCGCGTGGACGTGCTCCGTCCGCAGTGGCTGCACGAGTGCGCTGGCTGTCGCTGCGACCGCCGCGCCTGCGCGCCCCGACGACGCGATCGGCGCCAGCTTGTAACTGACCGACCGTGGGAGGGTATTGTCAACGAGCAGAGGCGCTCGCAGGGACACATCGACACATTCGTCGCCGGTGCTGCTGCCGCCCGCAGTTGCCGATGACGACGCGTGGCGCCCCGACGACGATCGCCGCGGCCTTTGTCGGCAGAGGCTCGCATGCACGGCTAGGTGAAATGCCGGGCCGTGGATGGCAGCCCGGCAGGCAAGGACGGGCGCAAGTGGGCCCAGGCCCTTGGCCGGAGCGGACGATGACGACTCCGACGGCGCGCCGCGGCTGTGCCACTCGGCCACGCCCGGCGACGAAATCGCCTGCCACTGCGGGCCGTCTGGAAGTGAAGAGCCGGACGCCTTGCGGGCGGCCCCGACGGGCGTCGCGAGGGCACTCTTGCGCACGAGCCGCCCGACTTGCGTGTCGTATCGACGTATCCGAGACGCCATTGCGCACTGATTGGCCACCGACACCAGCGGGTCACTCCACTCGTAGCTGTAGAGGACGCCCATGCCGGACCGGCTCTCCGATCCGTCGCCCGACCGACCATTGGTGGGACCCCGCCCCCGTTGCGGGGACGCTTTATAGCCGTCGTCGTCCCCCGCGTCGGGCGCGTGAAAGATGGCCGGCCGGACGCGTAGCGGGCGGTCGACTGCGTAAATAGGCACTGCCCACGACGTGTCTGGCCGAACGAGGTGCTGCTCCCCGCCGCCGACGCCGCTGCTGCTCACGTTCGGCCCGTTGCTGCCCGACACCGCCTCAGTCTGCACGTAGTTGTACCGCGAGCGTGTCGGGGGCGCCCCTATGGCCACCTCGAGCAGCGTGCGTGTACGATTGATGACGCGCATGACCGACCGGACGGTCCCGACTGGCACCCCGTCGCGCATCTGCACGTCCCAGGCCACGATGATCGGTCGCACCGCGGCCGCCGGCGACAAAGGTGGGGAATTCAACGCCTCGTCGCCCGCACCGTCCCCACTAGGAGCGTGGCCGCCCGTCGGCGCCTCGGGCACGAGCGAAAGAGTTCGGATGCCAACGTCCGCCGCGGACACGGCGACCGGCTCAAAGCCTGGCAACGCGAGGATGCAGCGCAGCGCCTCCCGCCGCGCCCGGTCCGCGTCATCAAACCGCCCCGCCACGGCTGCCGCGCGCAGTAGTAGCTCGTCCGTAGGAACGTCCACCTCCCGCTCCCGCCCCGAGCCGAGCGACCGCCGTGTCGAATCGTATGGCAACCAAATGACTAGCGGCCGCCCCGTGTCGTTTCGGATACAAAACGCTGCCACCGAGGGCCGCCGCAGCGACGATATGGCCGCTGAAACGCCCCGTCCGGTCGTCGATGAGGAGCGCGTCATCGCAATACCCGCCGCCCGAGGTGACGAACCGGAGGGTTGGGTGCTGGCCGCCGACTGGCCGCCAGACGCTCGGGGGGTCGCCGCCCCCGGCACGAGGACGCCTGGGGTGGGGCTCGAGCCTGCCGACGACGAGGAGGGCCGCGACACCTGAGGCGGCTGCAGGTCCTGGATAGCCGAAGAGATGGCCGACGCCACCCGCCCCGCGCCATGCACGGTCGTCGGTGACACATTGACGTCCAGTCGGCCACCGACACGGACGACTACCGCCCGCGAGCCCGATGCACCGTGCGAAAACGCAGCATGCAGAGGGAACGGCTCCACGCCCGCCTCCCACACGCCGCGAGCCTCGCTAAAGAGGTCGACCGCAATAGTCGACGACATGCTGGCCATCCAAGGCATGTTGGCGTTGACCACCGTCTGCCGGAAGCGGACTTCCAGGATAGGCACGTAGCGCCCGCTGGTCTCATCAGTAAACAGCAGACGCGCATGGGGCATTGAGAAAAAGACGGAGAGCAGACGCTCCGGAAGGGGCACGACCACATCCCGCACGCCGTCAATGTCGCCATCTCCACCTGACCCGCTGCTCGCAACGGCGTTATCATCGTAATCGTCAGCGCTGTGCAGGCCGTCGTCTTCACCGGCGAGATGAAACGAAGGCCGGGCTAGGCCGCGGCTGCCTTCAGCGGCCAGTGCCCGTTGGCGAGCCGCCTCGCGGAGCTCAATTTCAGCCGGCCGCAGCTGCAGCGCCGTCGGCGTCATGCGGCCAAATCGGGAAAAAACGGCCAAGAGTAGTGGCGTATCGTGCACGTCAAGGCGGCACAACAGAGACTCCGCCGTTATCGTCAGGGTGCGAGACGGCGCGGGTACGACTAGCGCGGTCTGCTCCATCCCCCTGGACGCCCCGTTTGCGGCCGCCGTCGCCGCCGTTTCGTCGGACGGACGCGGCGGCGACGCGTCGCTCGTTACATTGAATTCAACCGAGATGTCGCTCGGGTACAGGAGCGGCGTCTCGCGCTCCGTGTACGAGCTCCCCCCGCTACCAGGAGGCCCCGCATTGTCCCGACTGCGGCCAAACGCCGCAGGCGGCGACACCACTGCCGTAAGCGAGCAGGCCGAGGAGGTGCCCGACCAAGGGCTGGGCTCCGACGGAACCGCCTGCTCTGGCACGCCCACGTTCGTCAGGCCGATGCGGATGGCGCGGGCGACCACGTCGACAGAAATGAGCATGGTCACGGGCGCCCACTCAAGTTTGGCGACAATCACGTCGCCGCGGAGGACGAGCGCCCGTTGGTCGGCCGGTCCCTGCTCGGCACGAAGCCACACTTCGGGACGGGCGAGTGTAAGGATGACGTGTCGACCGTTGAAGCGCGCCTTGGGCGGCGGCGCCGTCGACACCAGGTATGGAAGGCCCGGTGGCGTCAGCAGGCCGAGGTCGCGGAACAGCTCTGGGACGACAACGACGCGGAGCTCAGACACAGCGACCATGATATTGGAGCGGTAGCCAAACGGTCGGTCATATGACACGCTCACGGTCTTGGCCTGTGACGATGCATCGCCGTTGGCTGCCAACGTGTCCGCCGTGGCTGACTGGGACCTGGACGCCTTGCCACTCCCAAACGTGTGCCGCCCGCTGCCGCCACTCAGCGATGGGTCCGGGAGCATCGGCATGATGACCGTGCGCGGCCCGTTCTTAGTGGCCCCCTCCCGCACGTCATCCACGCCAGACAGGTTGGCAGATAGCTCAAAGATGATGCGACAGTCAATGCCGTAATCAAACCGCCCCACCACGTCCGTCAGCGTTGACGAGATGAGGCGGGCCGACTCGGCCGACGGGTCCCCACCGTGTGAGATGATTGACCGCAGGTGTGGGACGGTGAAGAGGATGCGGTAGTTAGGCGGCACCTGCGCCGACGACAGGGAGAGGGGCGGGATGGGCGAGCGATACGGAAAGATGGGCGTGCGCAGGCCGGCCACAATATCCGTAAACTCAATGTCCGGTCGCTCCAGGAAGTTCTCCGTCACCGTCAGGTACAGGATGGTGTACTCGGCTTCACACAGGTTGGCAGAAATACCTTCTGGTGCGGAGAAACGCAGACGCAGCGCCGGGAGCATCGACCGCGAGTCGACCGACGACTCGTCGCCGCTGCCGCCGCCGCCGCTACGTGTGGCCTTCGCGGTGCTTGGTGAGGACGGCGTGCAGACGAGCACAGGGATGCCCTGCGCATCAAACGTGAAGCGCGGCACCCGGCCAGTGCGCCACCAGTCGACCAGAATCTCGCTGTAGATGTCAGCGGCAAACGGCGTGTAGCCGTCCACGCTCTCACCCGGCACAATGGGCCGCAACTCCTCCCCGTCGCTCCACGAGCCCCCATCCTCCAGGTCGTCCTCTCCCTCCGCAGATGACGGCTGCAGGCTGGTGTTGCTGCCCGCCAGCGACGCCGCAGAATTGCATAAGCTTGGGTAGAGTACGTACAGATTGACGCCCTTGGCAGTCAGCTTCAAGCCAAGACGATAGCCCTCAGCGGCCGCCTCCTCATTGGAGACCATGGAATAGCCAACGATGAGCCGCACCGCCTCATGCGCGTTTTGCGAGTGTCGCGGTATGACAATGTCGACGCCCTTGGTCACGACATGTAGGCGCAGGCGCTTGCGCTCCTTTTTGCGCGGCTGCCGCCGGCCCAGCCGCCCCCCAGCATGCCCGGTGGCGCCCGTCTGGACACCGTCCGACGAGTCGGCAGGCTGACCACTCCAATCGCCGTCGGGCCCACTCGGCTGACTGCTATCGAAGATCTCTGACAGCCCGCCCTGCATTTGCAGGACGGGCGCCAGACCCTCCCGCAGTGCCGCAAAGTAGGTCTTGACGATGAAAACAAACCGCTGCAGGTAGACGATGCGGAGGTTGGTCATGCGTGCGCGCAGCCACACGTCCCCGTCCGATGTTGTCGGCGGCACGATGAGCGTAAAGCCGTCCTCAACGTCCTCACCATCCCCGTCCCCGTCCGCGTCAAAGTCGACACTGTCACAGACAAATCCGTCAGCGCCGTCAATTTCAGTGCCATCACCGTCCCCACCGACTACGCCACCGCGCGTCGCTTCTCTTGCCGGCGATAACCGCTCGTAAACCACCGTGGAGGAGTGACCGGGAAACGCTGCCGTTAGGTCCCGGACGGTGAAACCAGCCAGCGCCCCCCGGGCGGCCACGGCCCCCGACGGTTCCAGGCGCAGGCCTGCGCGGAAGGAAAACACGTCGAGTGAAGCGAGCGCACCTTCCGCCGAGATGAGGTCGACAGACACACCGTCGAGTTTCGCGTCGAGCCGCAGACGCCCGCGCCGGGCGAGCGTCGCGGCGCCCCGTTCCAACTCGCGCTCCGCACGAGCCGCCAGCCGCCGCGCCGCTGCCGATGTGGTGGTCCCGACCGCGGCAAACGGGTCCGAGTATTGGGCCCCGGCGTTGGCAGCCGCACCAGGCGTGTCGGTGGGCACCGGCGACGGCGAAGCTTCGTCAAAGAGATAAAAGAACTTGACGACGGCCAGATACGTTTCCCGCACGCAGACCACGTGTAGGGACAGGATCCGGACTTTGAGCGACTGCTCCCGCCGCGTGGTGTCTAACGTGTAGACGAGCTTGATGAAGTCCCGGTCCCACTCCGCACCCGTCCCGGTCAAAGCGTCCCCAGAGGTGCTCCGGTGAGTGCTGCTGGCCCCGCCGCCACGAGGAGGCCAAGGGGGCAGCCGGCCGGAGTTAACGCCCACCCCTTCAGAAGACTCGGTGGCCGCTCCCGTTGCGGCGACTGCAGCAGCGACAGAGCCGGCCTCGGCGCCGGTCAGGCTGTTACACGATGACGAGCGACTGACCCCTCCATTGGGCGTCGGTACAAGCGACGTACCCGGGGAGCTCAAGAAAGTCGGTAGGGTCCGCGGTGGCGACACCCCCCGGTGGGAGTTGCCGACGCCCGCGTGGACTAGTCGTCGGAAGGGGGCCGTGCCGCCACGGGACCCATCTGCGACCGTCAAAGAGCGAAGTGCGTAGCGCAGGGAGAGGCTGGACCGCCCGCGGGTGACTTGCAGACGGCTGCCGGCGGCTTCGATGGTGATCAGTCGTCGGCCGGTGCGTTCCCGCAACTCGAGCGACGCGTCCCCAAGCGCCAACTCCACATCCAACTGTTGGATGCGTTCTGGAACGCCGGGTTCCGTCGGCGGCGTGGCCACCGCCTCCCCGTCGCAAGTGCCCGAGTCACCCAACCCCTCCTCCGAGTCCACCTCCGCGTCGCCTGCGCCACCGGACAGCGGGGAGCCCGCGGAGGCCAAGACGGCCTTCCACCCGCGCGCAATCGTCAGCAACTGGCGATAGGCAGCGTGAGAGAGGTACACCCGCAACGCCTGTACACGCCCTCGTAACCGCAGACGCGCCAGCGTGGACCGCTCCCCGTCCTCAGCCGTGGCCTCCACAAACGACGCGTTGTGCAACACGTGCAATCGCAGATGCACTGAAAACGGTCGCACCAGCCGCCGCGCAACACATAGCTCCGACAGTGAGGGCACGAGGAAGATGCCAAGGTCCGACACCGCCATCCGATAGTCGGTGTATTCAACCGACTTGGCGTCTGCGCGCCCGAGCGTCTCACGCCGGTCGGCATCCATGGAACGACCGCGGCTGCCAAGCGCTGACCACCCGGCATTGAGCCGTGTGTTCCGCGCGTTGAGGTCCGCCGGCCCCGCCTCGTAGCCAAAACCACCACTGCTACCGCTGCGGCGCGACACCGACGGTGGCCGCCGCTGGCGGGCAGCGGGGCTGGCCGACCGTCCACCAAGCGCCGCGTGCAGGGAAAGCGGTGAAAGCTCCGCGGGTGGGGCCGTGTCCATCGCAAAAGTGCCAAGGTCGACGACCGCGGCTGGGTCCGTCACTGCCGGTCCCGGCAGCAGGAGCCGCGGCCCACGGATGACAACGTCAAGTCGTGGCGGAACGGAGCGCTCCAGAAGTGCACGCTGCACTTCCATGCGGATGGCCGCCAGACGCGGCGCGGCTGCGGCCGACAAGAAGGCCATGACCGACGGGGACGTGTGCCTGGGGTTGAAAAAAGTGGCCACTCCCGCCAGTGCCCCGTCGGGCCCACCCGACAGCAGCATCTCCACGCCGCCAACCGCCAATTCCAGCGCCAACCGGGTGCTCCCACTGAGCACATTGGCGTCCGCCCCCGCGTCGCGGGATAACCGCAGCGCCGCAATGTGTCGCAGTGGGATGGACTTGGAGTCGTCGTCGGTTAGGTCCGCCGCCCGCGCCGGGGAGGAGCTGGTGTAGGCCGCCGACGACGACGTGACGCTGCCTCCTCCGCCGGTAGTGACTCCGGCCACCGACGAGGGCGGGGAGGTTGTCGTTTGCCACCCCGTCGAGAGAAGCTCGGACGGGTGCAAGCCCCCGCGGATGGCACGAAGCGCGTCGAATACGTCCACGGCGCCGTATGCGTCAGACTCCATGACGTGGTGCTCAACACCACCGTCTGCGCTGCGGTCCGCCGACTCGCGTCGCCTGTCGGCGGTTGGCACGGACGGCGGCCGCTGCGCCGATGGTCCGTGCCGCACCCCATCGGCCGAGTCCAGCGCCTCAGCCACGTCTTGCGGGGCCCAGGGTACTCGTGGGTAAACGACCTTGGCGCCGCACTGTGCGTCCCACACCTCAAACGTGCCGAGGAGGGCTTCGAGAAGCAGCCCCCAGCCGGGGCGCGTCTCCACCTCCACCCGCAAGTCCCGAAACACAACGTCCGCTAGCGGGTCCGGCACCGCCCCGTAACGCCGTAACCGGAGGGACCCGCGCTGGAGACCAAAAATGACCCGCAGGTTGGGCACGACCACCGCGTCCGTGGCATCTTCGTCCGCGTTCCACAGTCCATCATCGATGTCCAAGTCATCGGCGCTGTGGGAGGCAGCATCGTCCAAAAGAGCCGCAGATGTGGAGCGAGAGACGGACTCATCTGGCGGTTCCGGCATCTCAACTGGGGGTGACTCCTCTACCAACGGAGCAGCCCCAGCGGCGATGGCGTCTGCTTCCAAACTCGCCGATGGCGTCAGCAAGTCGCCGTCCCTATCCGCCGACGCTGCTGCCGCGTCGACCACCGGCGGCAGCTGCTCGGCGGTCGACCGGGAGCGCGAAAACACCGACCACAACCGGCTCGTCGCCGACGCAAGCGGCGGCGCCGTTGCCGCGACGGCACTGGCCGCTGCCTCGGCGGCAGCCGCGTCGGCCAGGTCCCTGAAGAAAACTATGTCGCGGGTGTCCAGCTCCGACTCGACCTGCTCGACGAGCATCCGATCGGCCGGGTCCTCCTCAACCGTCGCCACGCGGCGGGCGCGGAGCACCCGTACGCGGGCGGCGATGTAGCGCTCCCGCTGCTCCCGCCACACCCGCAGACCCGGTGTGTTGAAGCGGGCTGCCGCTGCGCGGCGCTGACGGAAGCGCGGCAGCAGCCGCTCGACCGCCCACGCCCACCGCTCCCGGGGAGTGCGAGGCGGGCTGCGGCGCTCCAAGTCAGAGAGTGCAAGTACGGCGCGCAGGAGGGTGCTGTATTGTTCACCGGCCAAGGCCAGGCCGACAGACGCGCAGCGTATGTCAAGGGAGACCCGCGCTTGGCGGGCGCGTCGGGCTTTGGCGGCAGCGGCACCGGTGGGAAGGTCATCTCCTTCCCCGCCATTTTCGTCCTCGATAGCTCGGCCGACCGCCCACGCCTTGGTGATGGCGACGCGCATTTCGGCGCTAACGGGTTGAACAATGTAGCGAGTTGATGACTCCAAAGGTGCCGCCTCAGCGTCGTCGGTGGACGTAGCGGAAGATGGCGCCACCGGGGTCATCTCTAATGGCGCATCCACCGCCCCCCCGCCGCCGTTTGTGGAGGCGCCGAGGGGCACCCACGCCACAGCCAGCTCCGACAGCGCGACGCGCTTGTGCACGACCGGCGACATGGGATCCTGAAGAAACACGTCCTCCCAGGAAGAGTCCGTGGAGCAAGCGCGCAGAGCACCGAGGGAGGCGACTAGCCCAAACGGCGCTGACGGCACAGAGGCGGCGTCCTCGTAGCGCACGGTCACGTCTTGCAGGTCGACTTGGATGTTGTCAACAATCCGCGCCACGATGCGCGACGTGAACTGCCAGCCCCACAGGCTAGAGCCCCACCGCCCACGTCCGCCAGCCTTGATAGTAGACGTTCCCGCGGTCGCCGCTGAAGAAGAAGCGGCTGTCGCGGCAGCACCCGCGCCCGTCGCGGTCGGATCCGAGCCGACGCTCCACTTGGCCTCCCGCACCGCATCGTCGGCGCTGAGCGTTGCTCGCTTTAAACGCGTCTCTCGCTCCACCCGTGCGTCAGCGGACGGCACCCCAGCATCAGTGGCGGCGGCCGTGGTTGTCGCGGCCGTTACAGGCTGGGCGACAAGCGCCAGCGACCTCACCGACACCTTCACGGGTTCCGAGCCGAGACGCTTCCACGGCACGTCCACTGCCAGTGACTCGACGGTTCCAGATGAGACGACGACCGGAAGGTCCAATCCGAGCGACTCAAAGAGCGTGGCCAGCGCCTCGGCACGCAATGCGAGACGGCCGAGCTCCAACCGCCCGCTCCACACGCCGACGCGCACGCTATCGCGGTCGATGCCCAGCACATACTGGCCGAGGACACGGGCGAGCACGTCCGCAACGACGCCCTCCAACATGGTGCCCCGAGTGGGGAGGGAGGGGGTGGCAGCGGCCGCGGCGGTGCCGACAGGGCCGAGAAGGCCAAAAGGCGGGCGTCGATGGACGGGCGACGCCTTAAAATGAACACCTGGTACAGACCGTCATCAGAACCCTCAGCAGCGATAAGCAGAGGTGCGAGGTCGGGCGCAGATGGCAGGCGCGCCTTGGCGGCACGAAGACAATGCGAGACGGGGGCGATACGCCGCTGCTGGTCGCGCCTGCACGCACCGCGCTCGAGAGCAGACCGTGTTGGCCGCTGGTTGCGGCAGCCACTCCTTGGTTGCTGAGAGCCAACACAGCCTGGTGGCAGTTAAGTACCGCCAGCTCTGTCCGCATCACTGAAAGTTATCCTCGTCCGGAAACCGTACTTGATTCAGAGGAAACGCAACACAAAGTCCACGATGATCTAAGGGTAAGTCTCACTCCCTAATACGATCGACCGCTTGCTAACTGACCGATCGTGAC
>Ga0114953_1001332_pt1 | contig 17577 bp, 20 predicted proteins | sample SidtaG_FD_87298 | JGI IMG/M metagenome (GOLD analysis project Ga0114953, IMG submission 87298) | Marine algal microbial communities from Sidmouth, United Kingdom - Sidmouth_Male2 metaG | ecosystem: Host-associated > Algae > Red algae > Unclassified | place: Sidmouth, United Kingdom | collected...
CCCACCACCCAAACCCCCCCTGCCCCCCCCCCCCCCCCCCGCGCCGAGCCACCCATCCAACAGCTCCCGTCAGCCGAGCAATGTCATGGCGGTTATCGCGACGGCGGCAGATGCGGGGGAGTCGATTGCATGCCACCCGTCACGGCGTCTGGCACGGTCTCGACGCGCTCGGCGGAGAGGTTCGCCTCTCCCGCCACTGCCTCCGGTGGGTAAGCGGCCGGCAGCCGCAGCCGGTCGGCGAGCCACGTCGGCTCCCCCGCCGGAACAAGCCACGCGTAGAGAAAGTAGCGACGGGGGGAAAGGGCGACGCTGATGACCGCCGTCGACGCTACCGCCGCCGAAGCGGACCGGTGGGTGGTGGGGGGTAAGGCCACATGGGGGGGCGACATGGCCGCGGGGATGGAGAGGGGTGTTTCCGGCGCCGCGTGTTCCCGGCGCCGCCGTGGCGGTAGCGGCTGCGGCTAGCTGCCAACCGCCGGCGGCGGGCGTCGCAACGGCCTCCGACCGCGTGTCGTCGGGGCGCGCTACGACGGTCGCCCCCATCACGTCCAGCGTGGCGGCCGGCAGCCGCGCGGCGGCCATCTTGGCGACCTCGAGGAACCGTTGGACGGCCGCCAACCCCCCGCACGGTTTCACAGGCTCCCCGCACGGTCGACGTCCGCGAGGGGTCCCCCCCCACATCCCCGCCCGCCAAGAACGCCCGGACCTTGCCAACCCCCCGTGTCGACGCCGACGGCAGGAAAATGCCGGGCGCCACCGCCAACGTGGAGCGGCGGTACGCCGCCGCCGCACCAGCCGCGTCGACGCCCCAGCACAACAGCCCGTCCACTTCCGCGTTGGCGGCACGGGCGGCGGCGACGCCGGTCGTCGGGCCACCCCGCCGCCGACGACCGCCGACGACGGTGGGGGCAGGGGGGGCGCCTTGATGACCGCGCCACCGACGCGGCGGTTCGGCACCGAGCGCAGGTGCACGCCGCTGCGCAGTGGCGCCGCCATGCCCAGCGCGGCGCCGAAAATAGCAAAAGCGACGCCGCTGCACTTTCCTGCATGATCGCGTCGCCGGACGGTGGCGGCGGAACGACGTCCGAAAGCCTCCTCCTGTTCCTCAAATGAGCAGGTGCTCGCCCCTCTCCCCCGCGTCTGTGAGAATCGCACGGAAAACACTTCCTCTCGAGCGCCGTTGGGCAGTGTGTGACACACACTTGAGCACAGGTGCGCAGACGGCAGGACCAAGATCTCAATTCATCCCCCACGCTACACCGACACCCCCGCTCCCACCCGCCCTCACAACCCCCGCCACATGACACATCAACGCATAGCCCGAAGGAAGCGGAGGACGCGCACACGCGTTCCCAACGGAATGGTCCCTCTGCATGTCCGCCGACTGGTGGACAGCAACAAAGCCATGACGTCCTCCGCCGGCGAATCCAGCACCAGCTGCCCCGTGACGTCGTCCTGATCTGCAGCCAGGAAGATTGCTCGCGTCAGAGCCTCCTGGCGGTGTGGCTCCATACCGACACACGCCACCCGCGCCACTGCCTCAGCCACTTGCGCGGGAGCAAAGAAGCGAAAGCCAGGGATGGCCAGTCCCACAACTGCTTCTCGTGCCGCAGCGGGCTTGTAACCACCGCCCCCGACGCCTCCGCCGTCCGCCTCATCTTGGACGTCGTCGGCGGCGGCCGCGTCGTCCGCCCCACCCGAATTCGCCGGACCATTGGTGGCGGGGTCACCTCCACCATGAGCGCCCCAATCACCAGCACGACCCGCCCCTCCGGTAGCAGTGCCAGCACCCCCCCGCCTTTCAGGACCAACAGTACGTGTTCGGACAGCTGCTCCACCCGGTGGCGCATCCGCCTTCGGATGGAAGTGCCGGTGCATGGCAATGGCAACCCGGCGGCGATGGACGGTGTCAGCCATCAATTCTTCCTGCTTGATGGCCACGGCAAGCGTCGGTTCTGCTTCTATGACAGGAGGCACGGCGCGTCGGGGTGACGCAGGCACATCACCCCGGGAAGTTGATGATGTGCTTGACGAGGAACCCGCAGTGGGACTCTCCACAACGGCAGCGGTAGCATCCAGCGCGGAGGGGGCAGCGGGATGAAGGGAAGCCGCGGGGTCCATGGCGCAGCTGCAGGAGTGGAGCACGGCGCCAGTCTGTCTTTGTCACTGTTCCAACGGGAAGCCCGCCCTCGCAGCGCTGTCCCTCCGCGGCACTCCCATGCAAACATCCAGCTTCCTTGGCTGAAATGGTGGTCTCCCTTTTGGAGCACTGGGCACGCGCCTCTGCTGTCGCGGCCAGATCTGCAGCCCGCAGCAAAAAACCGCACCCCGACACGCGCTCCACGTCGGCAGAGGCGCAAGGTGCTGTTCACCGAAAAATGAGCACCCGTTGCGGTCAATCGCAGTGACACCACTGCACTGTGACCCGATTGTGCAGAAAGCAGACACTGAAGGGGACGTGGAAGAGGGAGAATGGAGGGCCGAATTCAGCCGCGCACGATGCGGGGAGATGGGTGGGTGCTGCCTGGGGATCATCCCGTGGCGCCGGATCATCCCGTGGCGCCGCAGCGTGCCGACGCGCACCGACACATGCCGTTTATCTCGAGGTCAGACACCTGACAGGGGTGTGCGACGACCAATAAGACGTCTTCACGTCGTAGATCACGCCTGTGCACACGCCTCGTGGACGTCCCTGAGCACGGGTCACGTGTCGTGACCAGCCCTTTGCCACGCAGGGGCCGGGTTCCAAATCTCAGTGGATCCGCATCTCAGGGGATCCCTTCCGCGCGCAGAACGGCCAGGGCAGAAATCAGCAGACTCACGCTCGTCTTTTTCACCGCATCACCCATGTCCTCCAATGCAGAGTCCATGATGCCCCTCGGCGGCAGGCGCCTCGGCGGTCGCCCCCCCCGTGCTCCTCGCCCGTCGGCGAGGTCCCCCTCGGCCCTACTTTCTATTGTTGCGCGTCATGGCCGTCGCCGGCCGGTCGCCCGAGGCCGAAGCGTGCAACTGTCTATTTGGGATGATGAGGTGGGGGGCCCAGGGGCTCGCGAGCCGCTGAGAATTCTGTCTCGGCGTGTGTCTGGCGTAGCGACGGGCAGTGCCGACGGGTCGGACGCCATAGCGGCTGCAATTATGCAGCGGCGACGACAAACGCACGGCGGAACGCCGTCGCGGCCCGACGACAACGGGGCTCTTCACATGCGGCCGCGACCGTCCCAGTCGGCGTCAGCCATGGCTACTTTGAAGGCTTTGCAGGCTGTAGCCCGCGCGGACGTTGCGCGCACCATCGGTGTCAAGGCCGAAGCAGCCGCTGCAGCGGCGACGCTGAGCGGCAGGGCTTCCCCAAGGGTTGTTCGGGCCGCCCTGGCCGCCGACGAGCGCGCTGCCTCCGTCTTCCGAACGGCTGAGGCCGACGCGGCCAAGGCTGTGGATGAAGCAGTGTCTGCATGTGCGGCTGCTGAGGCTGCAGCAGCGGCAGAAGAAGCTGCAAGTGCATCGGCGTCGGCCGCAGTTGAGGCGTTATCGGGGAGTTCTTCATGTGCTCTCGGCTTCTCACCTGTTTCTGACTTTGAGTGATGTATTATTTTTGGCGCTGTGGTGCTGGTGACACACCAGTAGAGACAAAAGGGCTCCTCCATTCACCCCAAGACCTCGTCCCTCCTGTCCCTCCCATACCACCACGGGGGGGAGCTCCCTGAGCTCGGCCAACATAAAAAGCTTGCAAATCGGCGGACTTGCGCCTTGGAATCGTGCGCCAGTGGGGGTCGTCAAAAACATTTGGAGTGAGATCCCGATTGCTGTCCCCACGACCTCACCAAGTCGCTTGCCGTGTCATTGTGGCTTGCGTTGCCCTGCACAGTGGTGCGTTGTGTTCCTGGTGGGCGCCGGCAAGAGCTCACGCAGCGCGTGCCGCCGTCGCGGCGCGCCGTTGCGACCGAGGTCATGCCCCGTCTGTGCGATGGTTGCAGTGGAACAGCGGCAGCAGTGCCTGAGTCGCAGCAGGATGGCTCGCGCTATTTATGCGACGAGTGTGCCTCTCGCCCCGTCATCGAGCAAGGGGCGGCGCAGACCGGTGCCAGTACGCTGGGAAAGCGGCAGCGTACGTTTATTGGTGTTGGGGCGAGGTCGACGGTCCCGGCTTCGAAGATGAGAAAGCGGGCGTTTTTGAGTGGCTCTTACGAGCAATGTGATAAAGCGGCACCATCCAAGCGCAACGCACCGACTGGACTCAGCTTCGGCCGGTCGCACGCGCCTCTTTTTGGGACGCGCAGCCTCGGGTCTTCTTCGCGCTCCACGTCGGCGGACGCGGCGGCCAATTCGGGCCGTCTCGTGGCGGCGCACGCGGGCGGCGCATTGGGAAGCGCGGCGGAGCAAGTGGCGGTCACGATGGGCGGATGCGCGGCGGCGCATTTGGTTGGCGCGTCCCTCAGCACGGCGGAGCACGCGGTGCTCGCGTCGGGCGGCCTCCCGGCGGCGCACTTGGCTTGCGCAACGCGCAACACGACGGAGCACGTGGCGGCCGAGATGGGCAGTGCCACGCCAGCGCACTTGGTGGGCGCGTTGGGCACCACGGCGGAGCGCGCGGTGCTCGAGTCGGGCAGCGTTGCGGCTGAGCACTTGGTCGGCAAGTCGGGCAACAGGGCGGAGCACGTGGCACCCACGATGGGCGGCGCCGCGGCGGCGCACGTGGTCGGCGCTTTCGGCAACACGACGGAGCACGCGGAGCTGAATGTGGGGGGCGTGACGGCGGCCCACTTGGTCGGCGCGTCTCGTGATACGATGGAGCAGGCGGTGGCCGCGATGGGCGGTGCCGCGGCGGCGAATGTGGTGGGCACGTCTGCCATCGCGCCAGATAACACGTTACGCGCGTCGGGCGGTGCCGCGGCGGCGCACTTGGTCCGCGCGTCGAGCGACACAACGGGGCACGCGGCGGCCGCAATGAGCGGCGCCGCGGCGGCGCACGTGGTCGGCGCGTTGGGCACCACGGCTGCCGATGCGCGCGCGGGCGGCGCGTTGGGCAACACGACGGAGAACATGGCAGAGCACACGGTGGCCAGGTCGGGTGGCGCCGCGGCGGCGCACTTGGTCGGCGCGCCGCACACTACGCCGAGGCACGCGTCGGCTACGATGGGCGGCGCCACGGCGGCGCAAGTGGTCAACGCGTTAGGCACCACGGCGGAGCACGCGGTGCTCGAGTCGGGCGGCGTCACGGAGGAGTACTTGGTCTGCACGTCGGGCAACGGGGTGGAGCTCGTGGCGGCCACGATGGCCGGCGCTGCGGATGCGCACGCTGGCGGCGCGTTGTGCAACACGGCGGAGCACATGGCGGAGCACACGGTGGCCCGGTCGCGTGGCGCTGCGGCGGCGCACCTGGTCGGCGCGACGCGCAACACGGCGGAGCACGCGACGGCCACGATGGGCGGCGCTGCGGCGGCGCACGTGGGCGGCACGACGGGCAGCACGGCGATGAGGGGACCGTCCTTCGCGTCGCGGGCAGGGGCTGCCATTGCACTCTCCCGGCGTGCTGCTAGTGGTCGGCCTCTATTTCCGCCCGCTGCGTGGTCGCCATCGCGTCCCCCCTCTCCCATTCGTCACTCAGCTGCTGCTATCCCCTTGCCGCGTCGACCCAGTGGGGACGCCCTGCCGAATTCAAGCTCCCGTCGTCCTGGCCAACCCGACGTTGCCCCGGGTATTGTCCCCACTCCGCTGCATCGACCTGCCCAGCGTCCTCCGCCACCATCAAACGAGCGAGACGTCCTCGATGAAGCAATTGACCCCGCCGAGTTTGCAAGCTTTTCTCCCCACCAGGTTGGCGCAGCGCTTTCCACCTTTGCGGGCGCCCAACTCTCCCATGTGCGACAGCTTGAGCTCTACAGAGCGTTCACGTTGGGGGCCGTAGAAGGTAACGTTGTCGGCATTGTTGCGGTGCAGGAGGACATCCATCGCGTTGCGGAGGCGGTCATGACGTTTTACCGCCGCGGTCACGACGGCCGGGTGCCGTATGGCACTGAGTGCCGCGTGTTGCGCTTTTTGCGCCGCATGCGATAGCAAGCGTGCTGCGTGCGTGTCTTTGGTCTCTAATGTCCGTCGACGCTGGGAAGAGTTCTTCGGGTGTGCGCTCATTGTGTGTTGTAGTTGTCATAGTCATTCTTGTCCATGAAAAAGGAGGAAACTGCTGCAAAGGGAACAGTTGCGTGAGAAGTCGCATCATCACGTCCCGCATTTTGCAGAGACGGTCGTGATTTATATCACTGTGTCCGCCAGTGCCAGCAGTCGTCGTGCTTCACTTGTCGACGACGCGGCGTCAAAGAGAAGAAACTCTTTGTGGTCTGGCAGAGACCGACGGTCTCTCGTGACTGCAGGCCGACTGGATCGAGCACCAGCGTTTAGCTTCCGATTTTCTCCCATCGACAAAATGCCACATGGCCCCCCTCTCCTCCTCCCATTGGTCATGTCACACGCGCAGCGGTGATCGCCGTGGACTGGAACGATTTGACACCCTGTCGAACTTACCTTCCACCGCGAGCCACGCCCAAAGGGGGACGACGCGCATTGGCCATTGTGCAAGTCTCTGTGGTCCAGGGTTCAAGACAGATGCATTGGGTTTTGTTCCTCCACAAACGGTGACTGCTTTGGCTGCTTCAAGAGGGCCCGAAATCCGTACGATTTGGTGAGGGGCTACTGTTGATCTCCATTTGAAGAAGCATGCTGACTTGAGGCTGAGTCTGGGCGTTCTTTGCACTTTCTGCTTCCCATGGAGACCCAACGCGCTTAGGTTGGTGCCATGTGCAACGTCGGGACGCATGAGGACCCCTCTCGTGTTGATGGTGTGCAGAATGACGGAGCATGCGCACCTCCGACGGCAGATCCACACTTCCCGGAACGAATCAGAACCTGTCGGTCCAGTGGGCCCACAGCGCGGTCGGTGGGAGGCCGTCAGAACGGCACCGATGTGGCACCCTCGTACGTCGCCGTCGATGATCCGCCACCCACCGCCGTCGCGCCGTCCCCTCCCCCTGTCGTCGCGCCCACCCCTACGACCCCCACCTTCCCCCACTGCCCCCCTCTGCCCATAGAAGAAATACTTTGCAGTCCATGAGTCACAGCCATCGACGGCGGCGGCGCGGCCGGGGCGGGCGCGGCGGCCGCGGCCGCTTGCAAGGCGGGCCCTGGCCGGCGGGTGCCCCGTAAACGTCTTCGCCGCTGCGACTGTCATGCAAACGTGCCGCTCGACGCCGTGGGAGCTGCTGTGTGGGGCGACCGGCGCGACACGCCAGCGAACGACATTACCACGAAGGTGGCCGGCCTCGAGTCGTTTGTTCCCCCCGTGGCCGGCCTCAAGTCGTTTGTTCCCCCCCCGGTGCAGTGTCGGCAGGTTTGCAGGACTAGGGGGATTGTAGTTGCCTGGGGCGTGAAGGCCTGGTGACAGGAGCATGCCGCGCTCTCGCTTGTCGTTGTTGATGTGCCTATGTTCGTGCTTCTTCCCTGTTACTGTTATTCTCTGCGTGCGCAGGTTTTTTTGTACCACGTCATGTCTGTATTATATACAGAAAAACACGCACAGCTCCTGCGTCCAGGCGCCGGTGCTCTCATGTCCCTCCAACACGTTTGGCACGGCCACCAAGTCAAACAGCGTGGACCCCGCGGAATACACTTCACCGGCAGCCAAGCATCCCAGAAGCCAACGCGCGCCGACACGTCCACCCCCTAAACCTCCGTGACCACATGAGGCAACACCCCTTCCCGAGAGGGGCGGTGGCACTCGCCTACTCACTCGCCCAGCCAGTTCTGAAAATCCAGGAGCAGTCGCCGCACCGCATCCTATGCACGGCCGCCGCCAACCCCTGCGCTCACCACCCACCCCGCATCGATACAGCGACCCTCTTTCCGAAGTTGCCTGGGGACTGCCCCAGCCTCCCCGGATGCACCGCGGACTCGCATCCGCGCTGTGCGGCTCTGACTCCCCCCTGCCACCACACGGACACCACGACCCTCTTGCCCAAGTTGCTGGGGGACTGCCCCAGCCTCCCCGGATGCACCGCCGCCTCGCCGGCCACGCCGCTGTGGCTGTGACTCCCCCTTTCCACCGCACAAACAAGGTGCGCCCGCTCAGCGCCGCAGCCCCCTTCTTCCCCGACCGAAGAGCATCCTCCACGTGCCGTCCAACGCTTGCGGGGTCGCTGATGCAGCCGCTGGCACTGCCGCAATGCAATCACAGAGTATTGTGGTCGCCCGCCCTCGACTGGGGGCGGAAATTCTTCCGGCCCCCGGACAAAGGCCGTATAACCCAACGCAGGGAATGTTCATCTGGTCGTAGCGCAAGACTCCCACCGCGGGGAAAGGCACTGTGAATAAATAGAGAGCGGCAATCGCACACCTTTATGAAGAAAACTCGACAGGGACAAAGTTGCAAGGACAAGCAGGACGAGAAATGTCCCCTGCGGAGACCGCTGCATCAACGTAGTCGAGAGAGCGCGGTCGACATGGATGCGCCACCAAAGTGCCGACAACGTGGGGCACACGAAGGAGCGAAGTAAGCAGATCGTACGGGAATACAGACAGAGGGAAGCACAGCTGCTGTCAGTAGCCATGCGAGAGGTTTTCATCAACAAGCAGGACAGAGAGAATGGGCAGATCAACAAACGCACATCGGCAACGGGTGGGGAAGCAACTGTGGGCGAAAGACGCTGCCACTCTCACGGGCACGAAGCAGCGCTCATCCGAGAGCCGTCGAAGACACGGCCGTCCTCGGAGGAGCAGTCCTGAGGCGATGGTGGGGGACCAGGAGGGGAGGGGACGGGAGCGTGGGCGAGGCGGCGACGGCGGTGGCCGGCGGAATGCAGAGCGACGCCGACACTGATTAGATCGGCGGGGAGAATGAAGTTGTGTGACGGTGGTGGGCGGGCGGGGTGACGACGGCGGGGGCTCGGGCGACGGCCGTAGGGGGCCGAGCGACCATGATGCGGGGCGGGGCGACGACGGAGGGTGGCGGCGCGACGACGATGGTGGGCACCGGAGGCGAGACGACGGTCGTGGCCGCGGGGGTATCCTTCCAGGTGGTCCTCACCGAGGACGTGTGGTGCAGAATGAGCCCAGACTGAGGACCGGGAGAAGATATTTCGTCGACCCACTCCCGGCGGCAATGATGCAGACGATGCGAGTGCATTTTCCATCAGAGCGCAAGCCCACCTGCCCACCTCGACTAAAGCAGCCGTTGGGTCAGCTGAGTTCGACAACCCGCCAATTCCATTTCGATTCGTTCCCACCATCCCATCCGACATGTCACTTGGAAGAGAGCCACGAGGTTGCATGATGCTCATTCGATGCGTGATTGTCGAGGCCGACCACTGACGCCGCGCAGCGCGATGAAAAGGAGGCAAGGGTATCGGGGTGGCGTCGCTCTGGTGACGTCGACAGCTACGACTCTAAATAGGAAGAGAAGCGCCAAGTGCCTTCAGAGGGGAGCCAGCTTCGGATGGGGGCTGAGAAGCTGCGTTCTTTATGTTGCTGCGCGTGATTTTGCGACGAACTCTACTGCAACGGCTGGGGGACACTGCTCCAACATATGCTCGTCGCAGAGGGCCGCCTCTGGTACGTCGCGTATTCAAGGTTGCGAAGTTCGCACGGCTGCATGTCCCACTGGCATGTCCAACTGGGCCTACGCGTGGCTGACCTGAGAAGGATGCAGTGCTGCCAGTGCCTATGTCCTGCACGCGGCAAAGTTTCGGACAGGTACTCGGCTCAGCCCACACACATGGACTCTCCGCCGACCGCGAGATGTCGCAGACGTCCTGTGGCAGATCGCGCCCCGCGCAGCAGGATGGGAGCTCTTGCGAATTGATCGCCCCCGCCGCCACCTCCCGCCCGGGCATGTCAACTAGCGCCTACGATACCTTTTTACAGTCAGGAGACGTGCCAGCAGAGGGACGGTATCATCGGCGCCCACTGTCGCCCAGAGCGGGGCGTAGCGGCGCACGACAGATAAAGCAGGCACGAACCACTGCTGCTTCGTAGCATTATCTGGCTCTGCTCCCCTTTTATCATACGCTGCCGTTTCGAGTGCATGGATCAAGCGCGTCACACTGTTTTGGTGTCTGTCAACCTTTGCAAGTGCGGATATCATGCACGCAGACCGGCAGCGCCCCCATGCGTGGTGAAACAACGAAGTCGAATAACACGGGTACTTAGGTACGCCTTAACATAAATATTCGGTTCTTGCGATCTGATGTCGTATCTCAGAGGACAGTCGGGGGCCACCCTTGCGTTTCTTGCGGGGCGGATCCGCCACCTCCGCCCCCATGTCCCCTTTCCTGTTGCTTGAACCACCACGGCCTGCCGCACCGTCGGCAAGGCGGCCACCAAGACCGGTACCACGTGCCAGTTCACCGACGGCGCCGCCACCACGGACCTCTTTGCCAACGGACGGACGCCCACGCCGCCGTCGTGTGACCGAGACGGCCACCGCGCTCCGTCCCGTGGACGGCGCGGGCGCTGAGACGGCCCCCGCGCTCCTTCTCGTCGACGGCGCTGGCACCGAGACGGCCACCGCGCTCTCTCCTGTCGACGGCGACGGCTCCGCCGCGGCCACGGCGTGCCTGCCCCACGACGGCCATGTTCTCTGAGGAGCAACGGCTCCACGCGCTGCACCTTTGCGAAGAGGGGTACTCGGTGGACGAGGTGGCAGTCATCATTGGCTGCTCGACGCACTCGATTGACCGCTGGCGGCGCGCACTGGCGGCTACGGGCTCCGTGTGGCAGGACCCTGAGATGAAGAACTCGCACGCTGACGCGGCCATGCGCAACGACGACCTCGTGCGGGCTGTGAAGTTGCTGGTGGAGTCGGAGCCTGTCGCATTTTTGCGCGACCACGTGGACTTGTTGGTCACTCTAAGCACCTACTACCCCGAGGTGGACCACCGTTACGTCAGCTCCGCCACCGTCTACCGCGTCTTGCGCCATCTCGGCTACACGCGCAAACGGGTCGAGCGTCTTTTCCTCGAGCGCTCAGATCAAGAGCAGCGCGAGTTCGCCGTCATGATCAACCAGCTCCCGCTCCGCTGTCTCGTCAGTGTCGACGAGACGCATACTGACGGCGGCGACGTGTACCGGAAGTTCGGCCGGACATTGCGAGGTGACCGGTGCGAGCTGCTGGACCGCGACCCGCGGACCGTGCCAAGGACAAGCACGATGATGGCCGTCTCCATGACGCAGGGAGTAGTGTGGTCTCAGACCGTCGTGCTGGGACCGGCGCAGACGTCGGACGACTGGCGCCTCTTTTTGCAGTGCCTCGACACGAGGATGAACAAGTATGTGCCTGGATTGCCCTGGGCTTTGCAGCCCGACGCCTGCGTCGTCTTGTACGACAATGCAGGCATCCACGATGAGGCGGGCGATGCCTTTATGCAGGAGAACGGCATCCACCACGTCCGCCTACCTCCTTACTCCCCCAACTTGATGCCCGTTGAGGGAGTGTTCGCTGAGCTCAAGAAGCACGTGCAAGATCTCGTCTACGCCAACGCGCTGTACTTGGACAAGCCCATGCAGCTGATGGCGGCAGCCGTGGGGCGCTTGACTCTGCGGCAGATTTCCGGCCAGTTCCAGCGCATGGCAGAAAAAGTCGCCGAGTTGCTGCTTTGATTCTCCGAGTGCTTGCTGGCCGGTGTGCTTTTTATCGGCCGCCGGAGGGCAACGCGTCTTTCTTTCGTGCGTACTTGTCACCTTTTTCTTGTTTCCGTCTCTGTCTCTCGCGCGCCGTCCCTTTCCCGGTCAAACGGACAGGTGAACGGCCTGCAACCGCACGTGAATGCCACCTACCCCACCGCGCCGACCCCCAACACGCATCATCCCACAACCGCCACCACGACGCCCCGCACTTCTGCGCAGCGCAAGAGCGATGACACTGGCGTCGCCGCGCCGCCGCGACGGCCCCTGCCGCCGACGAGTGCACACCACGGGCGCCGTCCCGACGCCGCCGACGCGCGGCGCACTGCCGCCGACGAGTGCACACCACGGGCGCCGTCCCGCCGCCGCCGACGCGCGACGCCAAGGACGCGGGCGTCCCCGCGCCGCCGCGACGGCAACTGCCGCCGACGAGTGCGCCTCGCCGGCGCCGTCCCGCCGCCGCCGACGCGCGGAGCCAAGGACGTTGGCGTCCCCGCGCCGCCGCGACGGCCACTGCCGCCGACGAGTGTGAACCGCCGGCGCCGTCCCGCCGCTGCCGAGGCGCTCCGCCAAGGACGCTGGCGTCCCCGCGCTGCCGTGATGGCCACTGCCGTCGACGAGTGCGCACGGCCGACGCCGTCGCGCCGCCGCCGACGCGCGACCGCAGCACCGATTCGCGTTTATCGTCGCCGACGACTCGACACGCGTCGGCGGGGGCGTAAGGATAGGTGGTGGCGGCGTGATGATTGCGTGCAGCGGAGGCAGCGGCGCGGCCGAGCACAGCCACAACACACAACCGACCTGGTGGCGGGCGACGCTGTGCCGGACTCGCCGCCCGCCACCGCTGTGGGCGTTTTCCACGGCTTGGCGGCACCCACCCGGGCAAAGGCGCTGCCGCGCGAATCCGCAGCACACAGGCGGATTGGTAGCGATCAGCGCCGTGCTGGCATCGGCGCCCGCCATCGCCGCGGGGGTCGTGCGTCCCCAACGGCTTCCGTGGCGCGTTTCAAGCGCCTGTGGCCGCCGCCTCCATACCCACGCTACCCCCCCCGCCGCGTCATCCCACCGCCGCCACGGACAGGTCGCAGTCCTCCGCGCAGCGCGCCGCCTCGGCGGCCACTGATGGTCGGCGCCGTCCCGCCGCCGCCGACGCGCGCCACCAAGGACGCTGACGTCGCCGCGCCGCCGCGACGGCCACTGCCGTTGATGAGCGCGCATCTTCGGCGCCGTCCCGCCGCCGCCGACACGAGACCGGAGCACCTGTGCGCGCCTATTGTCGGTGCCGACCCGGCACGCGTCGGCGGTGGCGTAAGCATTGGCGGCGGCGGCGGTACAGGCGCGGCTGCGCCAAGCCGTCGCACATGGGCGGCCCAGTGGCGGGCGGCGCCGTCCTGGTATCGCCGCCGGCCACCGCATCTGGCGTCGTGAACGGATTGGCGGCACCGGAGCCGAACGCGCGGACGCGTGAAGCCGCAGCACGCAGGCGGCCCGGTGCCGAACGGCGGCGTCCTGATATTGCCGCCCGCCACCACCGTGGGGGTGGTGCATCCCTAGTGGCCGCCTGGGGGAGTTGTCAGTCACACGTGGCCGTCACCTGCCCCAAAGCACCATCCCCCGTGCGCATCACCCCACGACAGCCACCGGCACGCTGGCGTCGCCGCGGGGGGCGTGCCTCCGTGCATCATTCTGCCTTGTAGTGCGGTGTCGACCAGCGCAGCGCCGAGTGCGCCGTCCGTCACCGACGCGAGAATAGTGACACCCCCGCAGTCGACGCGGGAGTTCTCAACCCTCAACGGAATCCACCTGGGCCGTCTGAACATTCCCTGCACGTGCAACACGCCCAGCGCCACCCACATGACCTTTGTGTCACTCTTTGGTCACTGTGGGCACCACCAGGGGAGGTTGGGCACTGTGGCATCAAGTGCGGGGCACGCATAAAAAAAGAAAGGCTTCCAGCACACGATGTCCAGGTGGCGAGTACAATCTGTGCGCGAAAAGACAGGGAGGGTGGCCTCAAGACTACAGCAATGACGTCTTGCAGAGCCGCCCGACTCTACCGGAGACGCATACCACCGCCCCGCGACCCACCACCACCCTACACACAACCTCATACGCCCACCACCACCCTACACGCCACCTCACACGCATGTGCACAACCGCACACGCATGTGACGACTATAATCGACACCCGAATCACGTGTCCGACGTGCCGCGCACAGGTGCTGACGCACTATCATCGGTGGTGTCTGCTGTAGTAGCTGCGGCCCCACCGGCGCACTCTTGCAAGGCGTCGACATCCATGACGACCGACCCGCGTGCGCGTGCGGCGGCGGCAGCTGGCTGCGTCTCGCCAGAGGCGGAGCCGAGCCGCGACTGCTGCTGGGCAGTGGGGGAGGCCGCCAACTTGCTCTTGCGTCGTACGAGCGTCTCCACGGCGAGGGCGACGCTGGAGAGCAACGCCGGCCGCAATGTCGGGGGCATACCAGAACAGAGCCATTCCGCGACTTGGGCCGCCGACAAAGTGCCTGACATGAGGGAGTAGCCCCTGACGTGCGTCGCCAGGGCCCCCTTAATGAGAGCGGACGCCAGTTCTGGGTCTGCATCTGCGACAGGGCAGTGGCACATCTGTTCAATAACCAGGTGTGCCACACGGAGCGGCGTGCTGCTGCCAAAGGCCTTGTCGTAGAAAAACGGCATCTCGGCCGAGAAGGCCCCCCGCGTGCCGGTCGGCCACAGGCTGTCGGGGTTGACGGCGACTGTCTCGTTCTCGGGAAGCGGGTAGACTGTCGATTGCCCGGTTTTCTGCGCCTTCGCCTTGCCCTTTCCCTTGGTGCTGCGCTGCGGCGCCTTCGCCGGCGACTTGCCCTTGCTGATGGCGGCGGCGTAGAGGCCCATGCGTCCGCCCGGCGGGCCGCGCTGCCCCTTGCGGCTGCCTCTGCCACTGTGCTGTTTCGCCACGGCGCTGTTCCGGTCCTCCTTGTCGGTGGACTCGTCCTCCGTGGCGCCGTCATCGTCACCGCCGTCGACGTCGCTCTCAACGGCGTTGGCGGCGCGGCGGTTCGCCTCCACAGCGCCTTCGTCGCGATTCTCAACCAGAGCGTCAAACGCCACCTTGTTGCTGCCGTGGAGCACGGACGCCTTGCTGCCATTGGACTGCAGCAGCTTGATCGACTCGCCCAGGCCGAGGCCCGCAGCGCAGGTGTTGGCCCGCAGCCGCGACACATTGCGCCGCCGTTCGGCGCCCATCCCGGAAGCGGCCGCCGAGACGCTCTGCGTGTTGTCAACGAGGTTCTTGACAGTTTCGTCCTTCATCATTACGCAGACAAAGTCCGACTCATCCAGGTCACGCTTGCACGTCTTGCGGAGTAGACGCCCATCCTTCAGCTGCCACCGGTCCAGAGCGTACGTCTGGGTGCCGTACTGGTGCCCCGTCAGACCGCACACGCCGCAGAGCTTGAGGTGGATGCACTTCGCGTCACCACACTGGCCCTTCTTGTGGAAGGGGTGATCAGCGGGCAAGCTGTGTCGGCAGAGCGTTTGGCGTAGAGGGCAGGTGCGCGCCGTGTGACCGCTCCCGTCCGGCGGCGCCACGTAGTGGCAAATGCCACACATCCCCATGTTGGGATGGGTGGGGATGGCGGCAGCGATGAGCAGGGAGAGGTAGAAAAGACGACACAAGCCACGCAGACGCCACCCGTGGAAGGCCAGGAGGTCGTGAGTACTCTGCCACTGCTGAAATGGGGCGATCAACAGACGCGGCAGAGTGGCGAGGCGCGCCACAGCAACTAGGCAGCCGCGTCCTCCCGTCAAAGCCATCAAGGGTGGCCCACGTGGCCCTTCGCCGCTCTCCATAGCGGCATCTCCCCCACACCCCCCACAGAACAATCATGAGTGCCCCACGGCGCCTCAACTCCCCCCCCCAAGCGCGCGGAGAGCACCGACGCGCCACGCCCACAGCCCCAGGATGCATCTCCGCGGCGGGTGATTGCAAAAGAGGCCCCGACCAAAGTGGAAAACGATGGCAAGGCGCCACGGCGTGGGGCCCATCCAGCCACTCATTCGCAGGTACCGCTACAAAAGAGAAGACGGTGGGGTGGCAAAAACAACGTCACAGAGCAAACTTTACCTGAAGAGACGGTACGGGGCCTCACATGGCCCGCATGACTCGCATCGACTGCCGCTGCGGGAGCAATGCAGTGTTTGCCGGTGGCAAAAGCGGAGCCGCGCTGGCCGCCATCATACCCGCAGGGCGCCAAGTGAAAGATGCGGAAGAGGGCAGCAAACCGGAAGGGCGATCACTGCCGATTTGGAGAGCAGCCGCCGATGGCCGTAGAGGGCGCCCAGGGGAGCTTCCAGGAGGTGGGCGCCGAGGGGAAGCCGTTCGTGTTGAAAGAGGAACGCCGCGGACCGGTGCGGAGACCGGGGGGGAGGGATCCCACCCCGCGGTGTGCTGCCAGGAGCATTGTGGGCGTGTGGGCGCGCCTGTTGCGCCAAAACTGGGCTTTGATGATACCCGTGCCGCTGACAGAGAAGCATGCGGTGAGACCAGGGAGAGAGAATGAAATCGTCGGTGATCATGGAATTTTATTGGCCCTCGGACTCCCCCAGCTCTCGTGAGGCACTCGGGATTTAGTGGTCCACTTCGGGTTTGGGCAAACGTTGACAACATCTAAGGTTGCAATTTATAGAAAAGCACCATAGCAGTTCACAACTGCTCACAACACAGAATGTAAAATTGCTGTGATTGCCCCTGTCCCCTACAGAGTCTTTGGCGACGCGCCATACTGACAATCACGCGCGCGCCGCCTGCTTGGCCAAGCGGATCAGGCCGCACCCAGCGGGTATCAATACTGTGCAGCAAGCGAAGCTGGCAGCCCCCTGCCATCGCCTGCTGGCAGAGGCAAACCCAGCTCCCCCACCCGTCTCGTGCCCGTTCCGCTCCTGCGTTCCCGTTCTTCCGGTGTCCACCTCGACGCCGAGGCTGCCGCCGCTTGGACGAGGCGACCCCTGCCGTCGTTCCCTCGATCTGAGGCGCCCCCTCCATCCGCTGTTGCTCCCGCTGATTGCGCGGCGCTGTCGAGCGAGCGGCGCTCGTTCCCCCCCGATCCGCCGCCCCCCCCCGTCTGCCACCGCCCAGCCCCTCGGTCGTCGACCCGATGGCGCCCCCCCCCCTGGCGCTCGAGGCGCTGCCCATTGCCTCCCGCATCGCGCGGGAGGCCGGCACCCTCATCCGGTCCGCGCACCGGCAGCGGGGCGGCCCCGTCGCGGCGGCCGTCAAGTCCAACCCCGCCGACCTGGTCACGGCCACGGACGTGGCGGCGCAGGCAGCCATCTTTTCCGCCCTCCGCGAGCACTACCCCCACTTTGCCTACATTGGGGAGGAGGGCAATGGGGCCACCGGCGGCCCCCCGCCGCTCGGCGACGGGCCGACGTGGATCGTCGACCCCATTGACGGGACGACCAACTTTGTCGCCGGCCTCGCCGACGTGTGCGTGTCGCTCGCGCTCGCCGTCGGCCGGGCCGTCATCCTCGGCGTCGTCTACAGCCCCGTCGCCGACGAGCTCTTCACCGCCACCGCCGGCGGCGGCGCGGCGCTCAATGGGGTCCCCCTCCCCCCCCCCACGTGCGGGCGCCTCGCCGACGGCCTCGTCATCATGGAGTGGGGGTACGAGCGCACGCCCGCGGGCGTCGACGCGATGCTCGCCGCCGCGCGCGGGGTGCTCTCCGCCCCCGTGCGGGGGGTGCGGCAGCTCGGCAGCGGCGTCCTCGACATGTGCTACGTTGCCGCCGGCCGCGTCGCGGCCGTCTACACGGGGGTGGCGGGGGAGGGGTGGCACATTTGGGACTATGCGGCGGGCGGCTTGATCGTCGCCGAGGCGGGCGGGCGGGGGGTGGCGCCGGGGCGGGGGGGGG
>Ga0114953_1001336_pt1 | contig 17539 bp, 12 predicted proteins | sample SidtaG_FD_87298 | JGI IMG/M metagenome (GOLD analysis project Ga0114953, IMG submission 87298) | Marine algal microbial communities from Sidmouth, United Kingdom - Sidmouth_Male2 metaG | ecosystem: Host-associated > Algae > Red algae > Unclassified | place: Sidmouth, United Kingdom | collected...
AGGCTGCGCAAACCCTTCGGGCGTAACCTCATGAGAACGAGGTCGTTGTTGCTCGTCACGCATGGATGTTCATCCACTTGATCCTCGCGCCTAACCCTCGATCACATGAGGCTCCGCGACGGGTCACCGCCTTTTTCAACACCCTGCTAGAGAAGATCACGTCAAAAACTCGATCTGTCGGAATGCACCCGATGCACGAAGATCCAGACTTTCGGGATGAAGCCGAAGTTGATTGATGACTTGTAGAGCTAACTACCGCCGACTCACGATTTAAACACTCTGAGAAGCTAGCTTCACTCTCAAAGCCAATCAGTGCTACGCCAGAATTTCCTTCACGATATGTCCGTGGACGTCGGTGAGGCGGAAGCGGCGGCCTTGGAACTTATAGACCAGCCGCTCGTGGTCGATGCCGAGGAGTTCGAGCATGGTTGCGTGGAGATCGTGGACGTGGACGCCGCCTTCGGTGATGTCGTAGCAGAAGTCGTCGGTGGCTCCGTGGATGTGGCCTTGTTTAATTCCGGCACCTGCCATCCAGATACTGAAACAGCGTGGGTGATGGTCGCGACCATAGACTTCGCGACTGAGTTTACCTTGGCAGTACGAAGTCCTTCCAAACTCTCCGCCCCAGACGACAAGAGTATCATCTAGCAAGCCGCGTTGTTTGAGGTCGGTGACTAGAGCAGCGGAAGCTTGGTCGGCATCGCGACACTGACCGCTGAGTTGAGAGTGGAGGGAGCCGTGTTGGTCCCAGCCCATATGAAACAACTGGATGAAGCGGACATCGCGCTCTGCTAAGCGTCGGGCCATCAGGCAGTTGTAGGCGTAAGTGCCGCGCTCACGAACACTCGGACCATACATGTCGAGAACACTGTCGGGCTCGTTTGAGATGTCGGTTAGGTCGGGGACAGAGGCCTGCATACGAAAGGCCATTTCGTAGGATTGAATTCGGGTATCGATTTCGGGGTCTCCAAACTCTTCGAGCGACCGGTGATTGAGTTTGGCCAAGTCATCGAGCATCCGGCGACGATCATTTCGACCAAGACCATTCGGATCCTTCAAATAGAGGACTGGATCACCGGTTCCCATGAACTTGACCCCCGAGTGTTGGGTCGGAAGAAAGCCGCTTCCCCAAAGACGGTCGTAGAGAGGTTGGCAGTTCGGACGCCCAGTTCCGCGGGAAACCATGGCGACGAAAGCCGGAAGGTCTTCGCATTCCGAACCTAAGCCATAGCTGAGCCAGGATCCGATGCTCGGGCGACCCGGAATCTGGCTGCCGGTCTGGAAGAACGTGATTGCTGGGTCGTGGTTGATTGCTTCGGTATGCATCGACCGGATCAGAGTGATATCGTCGGCTATGCCACCGATGTGAGGCAGAAGCTCACTGAGTTCCATGCCACATTTCCCGTGACGCGAGAATTCGTAGCGGCTGCCAGCGAGCGGAAACGCCGCCTGATTTTTGGTCATTCCGGTGATTCGCTGGGTCATCTCGAAATGGTCGCGCATGTCCTCGCCGTGGTGCTTGTTGAGCAGAGGCTTTTGGTCGAACAGATCCTGCTGCGATGGGGCACCGCTCTGGAACATGTAGATAACGCGCTTGGCCTTTGGCGTGTGATTCGGGAAGTGTCCGTGGAGGTTTGGGGAGGCAGGTCTTGCAATGCCTTGGTCGGCGAAACCTTGCTTTCCGAGAAGTCCAGACAGGGCTGCTGCACCGAGCCCGAAGCCTTTGGTCGCTTTGCCGAAGAAGTGTCGACGATTAATGCCGAGCGCGTGATCTTGGATGGGATCAGACATGTCTTTTTAGAATCGTTACTGAAGCGTGATCGCTTCGTCGAGGTTGAGGAGGAGGTGTGCGACAGCGGCCCAAGCGGCATGTTCGGAAGGGACAAGCCCGTCTCCGATTGGCGAAGTGCCCTGGTTGAGAAACTCCGCTGCGGACTCTGGATCCGCGGTGAAGCGGCTGCGAAAGTAGCCGAGGTTGTCTTTTAGAATCGCAATGCCTTCGGCGTCGAAATCCCGAGAAAGCACTTCTGAAACCATCCAATGAAGTCTTGCCTCATCCTCTGGCTGCGCTTTGGCCGCACGGGCTGCGAGGTGGCGTGCAGCCTCTAGGAACGTCGGATCGTTCATCAGTACGAGAGCTTGAAGTGGGGTATTGGTGACCTTCTTTTTGACGTTGCAGGCTTCTCGGCCTCCGGCGTCGAAGATGATTTGGCGCGGCGGATTGACGGCGCGTTTCCAGTAGGTGTAGAGGCTTTTCCGATAGAGTCCTTCGCCGCTGTCGGGCTTGTAGCGGAAACCAGCGTTCTGGTTGACCGCGTTCCACAGACCTGGTGGTTGATAGGGTTTCACTGGTGGGCCTCCAGTTCGGGTGTTTAGAAGACCAGCGGACTGGAGGGCGAGATCGCGAATCGAGAATCCATCCATCCGGAAACGAGGGCCGCGGGCGACGAGTCGGTTTTCAGGATCGCTGGATTCCATTTCTGGGGTTGTTCGACTGCTCTGTCGGTAGGTGGCGCTGGTTAAAATGAGTCGGTGCAGTGCCTTCATGTCCCATCCAGATTCGACAAAACTCGCGGCCAACCAATCGAGAAGATCGGGGTGGCTGGGCGGTTCGCCTTGGATTCCAAAATCTTCGACCGTCTTGACTAAGCCGACACCAAAGTGCTGCTGCCAAACTCGGTTGACGATGACGCGAGCGGTTAGTGGGTTCTGTTTGGAGACGATCCACTGAGCAAGTTCGAGCCGGTTGGTTGGCATTTCAGCACCCTCTGGGAAGATGGCTGCCGGAAGTAGCCGCGGTAGTTCCTCGCTCTTGTCAGGGTCTTCGTAAGAGCCACGGTTGAGCAAGTAAGTCGGCCGAATCGTTTTCGCTTCCTGCATTACCATCACAGGGACAATTCCGAATCCAGATGCGGTCAGCTTTTCTTCCACTTGGGAGAGCGCCTTTTCTGCCTTGAGCAGTTTGGGATCGATTTTGGCGAAGTGTGCAGAGATTGCTTTTTTCTGCTTCGGTGTGCGATCGGTATCCGTCGCTTCAATCGCCGCTGCCAAGTCGGCAGCCAAGTCGTCAGGGTTTCCGATGTCGGGTTCGTCCGTACTGGTTGTCGACAGGCGAAGACGACCTGGATGATGGTTGGCGAAGCCGGACCGATGAAGGAGTGAGACTTTAAGTTCTCCAACGGGAATCGGCGCATCCGGGATGAAGCGGAGGTATTCTGAACGGCCTTCGTGGTTCTCAACACCGACGCCCCAACCGCTGCCTTTGTTACTGTCGGTGAGGTGACGCTTCTCGTATTTTTTCTGTTCGTGCGAGACTTCGACTCGGGCAATTTTAACGGGAGTGTCACCGATGAAGACTGACAGGTCGGTGATCACGAAATTGCCGTTCGAACTCGGCGCGAGTCGTCTGGGCTTTCCGAAAGAAGGATGGGACAGGAATTCGATTTCGAATCCAGTGACAGGCTTGTCCGTGGCAGGGATATGCAGGTTGAAGACCGGATTTTTTCCAGCATTCCCCTCGAACAGCGAAGACCCGTCGTCTTGGGCGACAAACTTGGCCTGGGTCTCTGCGACGCCGACGATCTTAGGTGTAATCGGTTGGGCTTCCCAAAGGGTTTTCGTGTCCGTGTCGTCACGTTTGGCATTGGCCCAAGCGATCGCGCGCTCGGCTTGGGTCGCTTTGACCGCAGCCACTTCTTTCGAGGCTTCGGCTTGCGCTTTGGACAGCTCGGCAGGGATTTGGCCGAGTGGCGAGCGGGTTTTTAGAATCGGGTTGGCATTGATTCCTTTACCGAATCCGCTCTCACCAATGTTGTTGAAGTAGGCGTAGAACGAAAAGAACTCCTTCTGGCTGATTGGATCGTATTTGTGATCATGACAGCGGCAGCACCCCATCGTTAACCCCATCCAGACCGTGCTCGTGGTCTCGACTCGGTCGACGACGTTCTCGACGAAGAACTCTTCCGCCAGTGCACCACCTTCAGAATTTTGACGGTGATTGCGGTTAAAAGCTGAGGCCAATTTCTGGGAGTTAGAGGCATTTGGCAGCATATCGCCGGCCAGCTGTTCGATCGTAAACTGGTCGAACGGCATGTTGTTGTGGAATGCTTTAATGACCCAATCCCGCCACGGCCAGTTGCTGCGCTCATCATCATTTTGATATCCGTCGGTGTCGGCATAGCGAGCAGCATCGAGCCATTCGATGGCCATTCGCTCGGCGTAGTGGATGGAGCCCAAGTGGTGGTCGAGCTGGGATTCGTAGTCTCCTTCCAAGCCGACTTCTGGTGCCATTCCTGTCAGTGCCAAGGCGGCCCTGCGCTGGAGGATTTCGGGCTTGGCTTCTGGGTTCGGGGATTGACCAGCGCTGGTCAGCCGCGCTGCGATGAACTGATCGATGGGATTGCGCACCCACTCGGTCAATGCGGCTGGAGCCGAGGGCGGGGGCGGCTTGACCACTTCTTTGAACGCCCAGTGTTTGTCGTATTCGCCGCCTTCTTCAATCCACTGTCGAAGGATCGCTTTCTCCTCTTTAGTGAGCTTCAGTTTCGAATCCGCAGGAGGCATCAAGTCGTCGGGATCATCGCTTTCGATCCGCGCGATGAGTTCGCTACCTTTCGGGTCACCTGGGATTACAGCGATCGCTCCTGCATGATCCACGGTCGCGTTATCGAAGGTATCGAGCCGGAGGTCGGATTTCTGGTTCTTCGAGTCTGGTCCGTGGCAATGAAAGCAGCGGTCGGACAGAATCGGCCGCACATCGCGGTTGAAGTCGATTTCTGCATTCGCCGAGAACGATGCGAGAAGGATGACTCCGATTTGGGCTCGAAGGTGGAAACAAAATTTTGCGATTAGCATACGAGGTTGAGCACGAACTACCTATTAAACAGCCGAGAGGAGCGCAATATTACGCTGAAAAGCGCGAATTAATTTCAGCTAGTCCGAGATCTCAGGTCAACAAGGTAATTCTAAATCGTGGAAATATGTATTTAATGTATTTAATTATGGAATATATATCTCGTTTATGCTATTATGTATTGTTTATATTATAATTACCAATAACTGCCAACTTACGTTATGTCATTAAATCCGTTCATCCTTACTGCCGTGAGCGTTGGAATTCTACTGCCAGCCGTCCTTCTTGCTCAGAGCGATACCGCCTCAGTCGAAGCTGCCTATCAAAAGCCAAGCGTCTCGTTTAGCGAGGTGCCAACCATGCCCACATGACCGGGCTCTTGCGCCTCCGTGGGGGGCGATGGAAAAATCGAGGGCATGGGAATTTCATTTTCTGGCCGTTACATGCCTGAGAAAGGGCCTCACGGAAAAATTGCGATCACCGGTAGTTGGGCTCCAACTGCTCGGGCGACGATCGGATTCGACTGGCGCCCGTTGTCAGAAGATTTCACCGGAATCGGAAGTTATTTGATCTTCAACGAGACTGAGATGCGTCCAGCTATCGTTTTTGGTACCAGCGCTGACGAGTTCGGTGGTACGCTTAGCCAAGCGTACCACATGATCGCTAGTAAGAAGATTCTCGATTGGAGAAGCGTTACGGTGTCGCCTTATGTCGGCCCAATCTACATCCAAGAGCTCGGTGATTGGAATGTCGTCGGAGGTGTCAGCATTCGCCGCGACAAGTTCTGCCTCACTGGTATGTGGGGAGGCAAAGACCTCCACATCGTGGCCCGCTACGATTTCACAGATCACTTCACCCTGGGTGTTGTGTGGTGGGGAGTTGATAACGTCGATACGTTCGGCCTCTCAACCACCGTGAAGTTCTAGGTCATTTTACCAAATAGATTTTACGAGCTCGGGGAAGCGATTCCTCGGGCTCATTTTTTTGTCGATAACCTGCTCTCGCGTCTTGGCCATCCATCTGTTAAGGAATGATCGATGGAACGAGGCCATAACGACAGTGCCGCGAAGAGGGCCGCGCTCGCAATACGCCTGAGTCAGCGTGACGGGTTTCGTGGTGTTCCGAAAGATCAGATCGAGGCTCTGATAGAAGGGGCGGAATCGGTGGTTTTCGGTGCTGATTCGCTGATCATCGAAAAGGGGGATCAAGGCGACGCCATGTTCTTGATCGAGAGCGGTGAGTGTCAGGCATTTTTGCCGTTGCCGTCAGGCGAGAAGATTCTGCGAGTTCTGAGTGACGGGGAAATTTTCGGCGAGGTGGGTCTTCTCACCGGTGGCGAGAGAACGGCTTCGGTTCGGGCACTGACCGATGTTGAGTTACTGTCGATTTCGGCCGAGCGGTTTTCCGAGCAAGTTCGCAGGGAGCCGGGTCTTAAAAACGCATTGTGGGGTTCGATTGCGCACTATGCCTATGAAGCCACTGACCGGCTCAAAGCCTTCGATGTGGTCGAGGACGATGCCCCAAACACGGGCAGACATCGTGCTCGAGAACTCCTCTATCCCGGAGCACTGGTAGCTTTGTTTGCGACTTGGACGATCTTCATGATCGTGACCGACCGCATGTCGTTGATGGCCGAACACTGGGACAAGGCCCTGACCATGGTTCTAGGTTCTTTTGTCGCTGGATCGACCCCGGCAGGAGGCGGAGCGGTGGCATTCCCGGTGTTCACGAAACTGTTGGGCGTTCCGGTTTCGATCGCGCGTGACCATTCGTTGATGATTCAATCGATCGGCATGGTCATGGCGACCTTGTTCATCATTGGGCGGGGCATTCCGGTCTACACGCGAATCATCAAGTGGGCTTTGCCGGCTGGGATTGTTGGGCTCTTGGTCGGGACGCTATGGATTGAACCCGGGCTCGATCCGCTTTTGGGGCGGGTCTTGTTTAGCTCGATCGTATTGGTTTTTGGTATCGCCTACGGGCTGGCGCACTGGGTGTTCAAGTTCGAGACGTCGTGGGAGTTGCCGCCATGGGATTCGTGGAAGAGCGTACTCTTTGTCGTCGCCGGGGTTCTTGGAGGAATCGTCGTATCGGTGACCGGTTCTGGAATTGACCTCATTTGCTTCATCGCGATGGCCCTCGGTTTTGGTCTCGATGAACGCCGAGCGGTTCCGACGACTGTCATCATTATGGCCAGTCTGTCGGTGGTTGGAACGTTGCTGCGATTGATGAAAGGGGTAGGGGATGCGGAGTGGGAGACGACGTTCCAATACTGGATCGTTTGTGTTCCGATCGTGGCGGTCGGGGCTCCCATGGGTGCTTTCGTGGCGTCTTGTATCAACCGCCATATTCTGGTTGGTGCCGTGCTTCTACTTATCGGGATCGATGCCGTCACCACTGTGCTGATGATGATTACCAAGGATGCCAGCCAAACTATTTGGGTTGCTCTTGTTCTTACGGTGGTGCTGTCACTCACCGGCTTTGGCGCGTTCTTGAGGATGCGTCAACGCAGGGCCAGAACTTGATTCGTCGCTCGTTGTGGACTTCGGCTCAATCGAGGCCAAGGGTTGATTGCGTCACGATGGAAAGAAAGACTCCCCTGCTTGGTGGCATTGAAGCCGGAGGCACAAAATTTGTTTGTGCAATAGGCACCAGCTCGCCCGACGTTCGGGAGGAGATCCGTTTTCCAACCTCAGATCCGGTCTCAACGCTAGCCAAGGCGATCAATTGGTTTCAAGATCAGGAGTCTGTGCACGGCGTGATTGCATCCATCGGCGTCGCGACGTTTGGCCCAGCAGACGTCAATCCCGCCTCGCCAAATTTCGGACACATCTTGGACACTCCGAAAGAGAGTTGGACGGGGGCCGACATTGTTGGTCCGATCAAATCTGCGTTTCCAAGCGCTTCGGTCGTTTTCGACACCGATGTCAATGCCCCGGCGATGGCGGAGGTTCGCTGGGGGGCTGCCCAAGGTTTGGAACATGTGGTTTACCTGACCGTCGGAACGGGAATCGGTGGTGGCGCTGTCGTTGGCGGGCGAGCAGTTCACGGAGCGCTGCATCCAGAGATGGGCCATATCCTGATACCGCGAGACCTCTCTCTCGACCCGTTCGAAGGATGTTGTCCGTTTCACGGCGATTGTTTCGAAGGGCTGGCATCGGGCACCGCGATGGGCAAGCGCTGGGGCCAGCCAGCTGAAACATTGCCGCCCGATCACGAAGCGTGGGATTTGGAGGCAGACTATTTGGCTGCTGGAGTGATCAACTTGACCTGCACGTTGTCTCCTCAGCGCATCATTCTAGGGGGCGGTGTCATGCTGCAGGAACAATTGTTTCCGGTGATTCGCCAGAAGGTAGCGGAACGGCTTGGCGGTTATCTTGGAAGTGTCCCCGAATTGGCCGACCTTGACTCCTACATCGTGCCTCCCGGCTTGGGCAATCGAGCCGGGATCTTTGGTGCTTTTCTTCTCGCAGAACTCGGCTTGGCAGTAGCAACATGATGACTGACAAACAACACGATACTGACCAAGTCGACCTGCCCGTTCGAGTCGTTGAGTGCCTGCTCTCGATGGGCGTATCCGAGGTGGTGTTGGCTGCTGGCGCTCGAAACCTAGCCCTGGCAGTCGTCTCCGAGAAAACAACTCAGTTGCGTTGCTTCAATCACTTCGAAGAGCGGGCTGCGGGGTTCTTTGCCCTCGGGAAAATTCGTTCAAGTCGTTGCCCTGTCGCAGTAGTTACGACCTCTGGAACAGCGGTCGCGGAACTCCTGCCTGCTGTTATCGAATCTTATTATCAAGGGGCTCCTCTGGTTGTTGTCAGTGCCGATCGGCCCAAAAGATTTCGAGGTTCTGGCGCTCCTCAGGCCATCGAGCAGTTCGGAATTTTCGGCAGCTATGCTGAGAGTTTCGATTTGGATGCTGTCGGCGATTTAGAGGACGTGAGATTACCTGACTCTGGGCCACTTCAATTGAATGTCTGCTTGGAAGAACCTCGCGAAGATGTCCTGGAACAACTCAGTGGAGCAGCGGACACACCGTGCAATTGGGTGGTGCCGAAGCCAGACAAGATCGGTATCGATGGCGGAGTTGCAGTGTCAGAAATACAACGCCCGGATCTGATTGTTGTTGGGGCATTAGACCCAAGAATGGCTTGGCGTGTGTCCAGTTGGTTGGTAACCGATACTGCCGTGTCGGATGTATCCATTCTTGCCGAGGCGATCTCGAATTTTCCGCAGAATCCCAACCTAGCTGACCGGATCGTTCGTGACGGGGAAGTGACCTTGAAAGGAATTCGGTCGGTGCTCAGAATCGGTGGCATACCGACTTGTCGACTGTGGCGAGATCTCGAAGACTCTCCTGATATAGAGGTCAGCTACCTCAGCGACTTAGCGTTTTCTGGACTGGCCCGAGGAGCGCTGGCCCTGGAGCGTTTTGCGCTACCGGCTCCTCTAGAATGGGATGCTGCTGCTCCTCGTGGGACGGTTGCTCAGGTTGCGGAGTCACCAGATTCAGAGGTCGGGATTGTCTCAAAGCTTGCCGAATTGATTCCAATCGATGCTTTGGTTTTCTTGGGGAATAGCCTGCCGATTAGGGAGTGGAACCGAGTGTTTGGTATGGGGCGGCATCGATGTTACGCCAATCGAGGGGCCAATGGAATTGACGGAAATCTTTCGACCTTCTTGGGACTCGCAGAGGGTGAGACTGAAGCTTGGGCCATCGTTGGAGATCTTACGGCTCTGTATGATTTGTCAGCACCGTGGGTGCTTGGACAGCTCAAATTTTCACGCAGTGCGCGACTACGGATCGTTGTGATCAACAATGCTGGGGGGCAAATATTTTCTCGGCTTCCCGCGCTCGCTGGAGTTGGTGAGAAGTGTTCGGAGATGATCGAAAATCGCCATGGAATCAAGTTGGAGGGAATGGCCAGCCTTTGGGGTTTAGGTTATCGGGAGATTCGGTCTAGTGCAGAAATGGAGTCTGCATTTGACGCAGATGTTGCATCCGCAGAGAACAAGGCGGCGGCGCTTGATGCTGCCATCTGGGAAGTTTTTCCTGAGCCTTCAGAAACATGAAATTCTGGCTTCTGCATGGGGCGCTCGGAATGACGTCCGACTGGGATGATGTGTCGGCTGCACTGGTGGCTGCGGGGCATCAGGCGATCGCGATTGATCTCGAACAACTCGCGCTCGCTGGTGGCGACGCTTCCTTGGAAGACGCGGGGAAACAGGTCAATGCGTTGGTCGATAGTGAAGCGTCGGTTGAGGAACAAGTTCTGGTCGGCTATTCGTTAGGTGGGCGAATCGCGCTCCATGCCTTGTTGGCTGATTCAGGCGGATTTTGGGATCGAGCCGTGATCGTTTCGGCTCATCCTGGCTTGGAGAATCGGCAGGATCGGAAGACACGATTTGAAGCAGATTCAATTTGGCAAGATCGACTCTCTGATGCCGAAGTTTTACCAGCCGAGTTTTGGCAGCAGTGGCAAGCTCAGCCGGTGTTTTCTTCAGATGAACTCATCGAGGTGCCAGCTAGCCTTGATCGAGACCAACCTAGGAAGTGCGATCTCGCGGCTTTTGGAACATGGTCTCTCGGTTCTCAGCAGCCACTTTCTAATCGATTTCCCGAAATTTCTGTCCCGGTCGAGTGGGTGGTTGGAGAACAGGATCCGAAATTCCGCCTCCTCGGTGAGCGGGCTGTCTACGGTCTCCGAGGTCGCGACCACTCTCTATCAGTCGCTCCGAGTTGCGGGCATCGTATTGTTCGACAAGCTCCGGAGTGGCTTGCGCAGCGATTGCTTTCGCCACGTCATCTAGATTGATTCTACGAATGTCGAGAAGTTGTCAGTCAAGACAACTTAGTTGAGGTGCGCTGAACTGAGAGAGACGGGCGGATTCGCTATAACACCTTGGCAACGAGCTTATCGAATTTCTTGTTTCGATTCGCATAGCCTGGATAGTTTAGGCCATCTGTGAGTTCTTCGTCGGGTAGATAGCGCCAGTGCTTGTAAGACCAGAGCCACGGGGCTGGATCGAGGACAATCTGAGGTTCGATCCGATCCCAGCAGGCTTGCGCAATTTCGCGAGGATCGTCACCGGAAGCGGCATCGATCGGATCGAAAATACGCATGGTGTAGCCCCCGCCCAAGCGCGGGACACTGACTGTCGGAATCAGAGGTAGCCCTGTCCGAATCGCGAGTTCAGCATGAAGCTTGGTTACCGATGTGAATAGACCATGACACTGAACGACCGTCGCGGCTTGGTCGGGTTTCAGGCTCAAGTCGATTAGGAATGCTCCGTGACCGCCCGATTTCAAATGGCGGAGTAGCTTGAGCATCGCTCCCTGCTGAGGAATGACCTGGTGGCCACTGTGCTCGCGATGATCGATGAAGATCTGATCGAGCAAAGGATTCTTAAATGGCTGGGCGATGACCCGAAATGAAAAGCCTCGGTAGCCGAACACCAAGCTGATCCAATCAAAGCTGCCGTAGTGAGGGGTGACCCAGATCGCTCCGCGCTCGCGCGCACGGGTCTCGATGTCAGGGGATTCAAATTCGAAATCGACGAACTCAAGGTAGTTGTCGGCATTGAGCCGAGGAGTCCAAAACGCGTCGAGCTGGGAGCGCGCAAAGGCAACCATACTATCTCGAGCAAGGCCACGAAGCTCACTTTCTTCTCGATCGGGTAGGGCCGCCCGCAGGTTCTCGATGGCGTCGTTCCGGCTGCGTTTGTCAGCGAGAAACGCCGTTCGGCCCAATGCATTCGACAGCAGCGGGAAGGCATCGCGGCTGAGTAGCGGGATGGATTCGGCTGCCGTCTTGAGTGCAAGCCACTCGATCCGGTGGCGGATCTGCTTCCAAGTTACTGACATAGAAAAGGCGAAGGGAGTCGGGTGAGCCAGCAGATGTTGAGAAAGGCGGTGCCCCTGCTAGTTGTGTTCTTTAAGTGCCGCTTGGGGCGTCCGCAACCACAACAACATGAACCACCAAAAGCTCCTGTCGATCTGCCGTCGTTTGATGGAAACTCCCACTGCGCCGTTTTACGAACATGCGATGCGGGAAGTGATTGTAGGGATGCTCGACGAGATTCCCGAGGTGTCTTGGAAACTCGACGGATATGGGAACCTACTGGCGACATACCGGCCTCCGACGACCAAGAAATCTGGGCGTCCAAGTCCTGCTCGATGGGTGCTGGGGGCTCACATGGATCATCCTGGGTTTGTCAGGGATCCGAAGTCCGATGACGGGTGGACGTTTCTCGGTGGAGTCCCGAAGCGCTATTTAGACAAGCCTTCCAACCGAAAACGAGTCCGCGAATTCGGTGATTTTGCAATGTGGGACGTCGAGCCGTTTCGCTACGATACCAGATCCGGGCGCGTCTTCAGCAGAGCCTGCGATGACCTCATCGGCTGCGCCACGATGATCGCTACCTTCGGCGAACTCTCGCGAATCGGTGCCGCTGTTACGGTTCACGCAGCATTTACTCGGGCTGAAGAGCTCGGATTTTTTGGGGCGGATCACCTCGCAGCCAATTGGCCATTTGGAAAATCGACGACGTTCCTGTCTCTGGAAACTTCAACCCCGCGCGGTGGCGCAGAACACGCTGCCGGCCCAGTAATCCGGGTCGGGGATCGGCTGTCGGTGTTTGATGATGTGGCGACGGGAACGCTAACAGCGACCGCGGAAGCGGCTGAGATTCCCCATCAGCGTTGCTTGCTCGATGGCGGTGCCTGCGAAGCCTCAGGGATGATGGCTCACGGGATTCGTGCAGCTGGAATTTCGATCATGCTCGGAAACTATCACAACTGTGGCCCCCGCGATCGAATCGAGCCAGAGTTCGTCGATCTGATCGATGTGAAGTCCCTCGTGTCCCTACTGATCCGAGTTCTCACCGACCCTGCGCCCAATCCGAGGGCTCAATTAAAAAAGCGGATCCGCCAGAGAGTGGGCGAGAACCGTCGACATCTGCTGCGGGCGGATGCCCTCAATGAGGGAGCGTAATGTTTCCGGGCAGCCAGCCTCAATGTAGGAGGAAGTTTACGACCGATGAACTCGCACTCGGGCGTTTCGCTGAGGCTCACTTCGGCAGGCCGTCACCTCGACCCGATCTCACTTCGACTACTTCTTGGTGTCGAGAACCTTGATTCGGATATTCCGGTACCACACGTGATCACTGTGATCCTGTAGGTGAATCCGGCCCTTGGTCTTGGTTCCAAAATCAGGAATTTTGCTGTACTTGCTGCCAGCGACTGCGGCGCGGTAGGCGTCGGAAGATGTGTCGTACTCGAGCACTTTCTTGCCGTTGAGCCAGTGCTCGCAGCGGGTACCTTTTGCGATGATTCGGACTTTGTTCCATTCTCCGACCGGAGCTAACTTCTTCGAATCTTTGATGACCGGCATCAGATCGTAGAGCGCAGAAGCTTGGCGAGTTCCAGGCCGACCTTTCATTGAATCAGGGTGGGCGTCGTCATCGAGAACTTGGCATTCAGGACCGAGAAGGCGTCCGTTGTAGTCTGTTACGCGATACTTGATCCCAGAGTTGCCAGCTTTGGAAATTTTCCATTCCAGCTCGAGTTCGAAGTCGCCATACTCGACGTCTGTGTAGAGGTCGCCGCCCTTGTCTTTTCGGAACAGGACACCTTCTTCCTCAACCACCCAACCAGCTCCGGGCTTTTCACCTTTTGAATTTGTCCATCCGGCGAGTGTTTTGCCATCGAACAAGTTCTTCCAACCTTGCTCAGCTTTGTCTTGAGCACAGGTGATACACGGAAAGAAAAGAACGGCGGTCGCTGCACTGAGAAGGGTGGTTTTGATTTTAGAATTTGGCTTCATGTCTATCGAGATGGTTGGGATGGCTCAGTTTCGGGTTCGGCTTCTACGGGCTCGGGAGCCTTCGTTGTGGGAGCGTCGTCCCGCTGGAAGAACATCATGTGTTGCCAAGGAAGTTCTTTATATTCTCTCTGAAAGCGAAATCCGTTGGCTGTCAGTTCTTTCATGACCTGATCACGGGACATCTTATGTTCCGGTTTTATTGGAACGGTTGAATCTTCGGCTCGAAATTCGACTAAAACGACCGCTCCTTCAGGTTTTAAGCTGGCTCGAATACCGGCAAGCATCTGCTCGGGATGCGAAAATTCGTGGTAGACATCGACCATCAAAACAAGATCAAACGTCGCTTTGGGGAGCTTGGCGTCGTGAAGTTCGCCGATGATGGTTTTGATATTTTCGATACCCGCCTTCTTCGCCCGTTCGAGTAGCAAGACGATCATTTCAGGCTGGATATCGGTGCCGTAAACGATTCCTTCAGGCCCAGCGAGCTTGGCGATTGGCAGGGTGTGATAGCCGTTTCCGCAGCCGAGGTCACAGACAGTCATCCCAGGTTTTACGCCGAGGTTCTCGCGCATCTCGAGGGTCGATTCCTCGCGCTCTCGTTTGTTGCGGACAAGCCAACCGGCGCCAGACCAGTGCATCGTCCGGGCGACTTCGCGGCCCATATAGTGGGTCACGGCAGGCGGGATCTGTTCTTCGACCTTGGCGTCCGGTTTCGTCTCTGGGACTTTCTCGGCTTCTTGGCCAATTGCAGTGGCTAGCCCCCCGCTAGTGAACGCCATGAAGAGGCCCAGCGCTCTTATATAAAATCCTCGCATTCATTGATCTTCGCATCTTCTTAGGCTGATAGCGACCGCATTTCCACGCAGAAGACGGGGGGGTAGAGTCCTAAATTGGCCGCTCCGCGACATCGGCAGGCGTCGATCGTATCCGCGCGTTTAATTTGGCCTGAGCCGTAGGTCAATGGCCCCTTGGCGGCGGTCACGATCTGCGCCACTCCGAACTGGAGGCAAATGACGACACTACGGAAGACGGAGTTGCAACCCGGGCTGGTGGCGGGATGCTTTGGTCGATGAATCGCCTCCCGGAGATCACAGCCTTAGAGTCCCATCTTGCCCATCACTTCGATGACAAGTCGGTCGCCACTCGTGTCGTCCACTCAGATGGAGACAGCCTAGATGCCCTAGTCCGCCGAGCTGGGGACTCGGTTCGCGAAGGCGCCAAAATCGTCCTTGTCGTCGCTCCGGAGCGCGATCTGCAAACCGACCCAAGCGCCCGAGATTCTGCTCCAGCGAACTTTGCCGATACAGAAACGGCACTTTCGGATGCCGGCCTATTGCCTGTTCACTCGGAACTGACGCTCGATCACGACACTGGGTTCTCTCGGCACCAGATGCTGTTCGTTGTGACCGCGGATGATCAAAGTCTACGAACGAGGGTGGGGGAGCTACTCGCCACCGGCTCAGCGAGTTTCGCGGTTCGCGGAGATTTTGGATCTTCGGATTCTGTGACGAGCTCCGCAGCTCCAGTCCGAGTGTGCATTGTCACCTCCGAACTCCACGGTCCCATGCGAAACGGTGGCATCGGAACCAGTTATACAGCGCTCGCGGAGTCGTTGGCGAGCGACGGTCAAGACGTCACGATTTTGTTTGTCGGAGACCGGACTTCGGATGAACCGATGTCGCATTGGGTGAGCTACTACAAAGAGCGCGGCTTGACCCTAGAAGCGCTCGAGTTTGATGCCGACCGACGACTCCCTTGGCAACAGAATTGGATTCGCCGCTCACACGCGGCTTGCGAATGGCTGCGCGCTCGGCCCCAGCCGTTTGATATCATTCACTACCCGGAGTGTAACGGGCACGGCTTTCACACGGCATTGGCAAAACACCAGGGGCGAGGCTTTGCCAACACGACACTCTGCGTTGGAGCCCACTCTAGCACGCGATGGATTTACGAGTCCTCGGGAACCGGGTTCACTTCGACGGCTCATTTGGCTCAGGACTTCATGGAGGAGATGTCGATCCGCTGGGCCGATGTCTGTGTTTCTCCAAGTTCGTATTTGGTTCACTGGATGAGTCATCAGGGGTGGCAGCTTCCTGATCGAACGATTGCTCAACAGAATATTCAGCCCCAGACAACGCGTTGTGCCGACGAGCGAACCGATGGCGAACTCCCGACGATCACGGATGTTCGCGAGTTAGTGTTTTTTGGTCGGCTCGAGGCGAGGAAGGGCTTGCCGACGTTCTGTGATGCGTTGGACTTATTGGCCAAAGAAGACGCTTCGAAGAACCTAAAGATCACTTTCATGGGCAAGGAAACCCTAATCGGTGGAACCGGTTCCCGTCAGATCCTTGAAGAGCGAGCCGAAGCTGGAGAGTGGACGTTTGATTGGCAGATTATCTCTGACAAAGATCAAGTCGGTGCCAATGCCTACCTGCAAGGAGACGGACGTGTGGCTGTGATGCCGTCACCAGTTGATAACTCACCCAACACGGTTCTGGAGTGTATCGGTCTGAAGATCCCGTTTTTGGCGACAAGAGCTGGAGGGATTCCAGAACTCATCGATCCTCGGGATGTTGCCCAGTGCACCTTCTTCCACCCTGAGATGGCCTGCCGCCCACGCGCGATTTGTGATGCAGTGTTGCGCATGTTGGATAGCGGAATTCGGCCAGCTCGGCGGGCAGTCGCTGCTTCGGCCAACGAGAGGGCATGGCTGGATTGGCATATCCATCTGCCCCGAGCGACTGAAGTGAAAGTAACACCCAGCTCAACTTCGAAGGTGTTTAGTCGCTCTCTTCTGGAGTGGGAAGATATTGGCGAAGAGATTGATGGCGACAGCTTTGTTTTGTTCGAAGACGAGGATCATTTCTTGAAAAGTGATGCTTCCAAACAAACACTCGTCCAAGTCGCAGAGAACACTGGGGCAGATATTGTCACTTGTTACCTTGATGAGTTCGTTGGTGACGGCACGCCTGATGAAGATGGTTTGTCTGAAGGCCGTTTCGATTTTCCGGTCGGTGGTGCAGTGATGCTTTCCCCGTTCTGGAACTGCTTTGGCCCCGGTCCGTTTTTGATTCGCCGATCAGCGTGGGAAAAGGTGCAAGACCTACCGCTCCCAGTCGATGGTAGCCTTGGCGATCTTAGAGAGTTCTTTGTACGCGCGATTCGCGAGCGAGGGCTCAGTCTTGAGGTCGTTGCAGAACCTCTCAGTTGGCAGCGATTGGATGCAGTTCGTCCGGAGGGTGATGGTGCCGAACCAGATCCTGAAACCGGGGTGGTTGCAATCCTGACTCGTGACGCCGATTCCTCGCTGCGACAGTTGTTAGGTCTGTTCATGTCGAAACAGCAACAGTCCGACGAGATGATTCAGGAATACTATGACCTGCGTTATCGTGTCACGGAAGGCTACGACAAACTTACCGCGCAGTTCCAAGACCAGTCCAAATGGCTCGAAGAACGAGAGGGTGTTTTGGCAACTCGAGAGAGCGAGCTGGCCGAAGCGAAAGCAACACTCCAGGGCTTGAAGGCTGAGCTAAAAACAGTGAAGTCCGATCACAAGTCCGCCCTGAAGTCGGTGACCAAAGAACGCGATGAGCTCGATCGGAAACTCGGGAAATCGTTGGGTGGAAGAGTGGGGCGTCTGTTCGGAAGGAAGTAGTGTAGAAAGTGGTCGGTCCGCGACGGTAGCTCACGGCAGAAAATACGAATATCTTAAGCGCTTGTGGTCTCACCGCCCTCTTTCTATCCTAGCAGGGTGTTGAAAAACTCGGCAACCTGTCGTTTTGAAGGAATTGTTGAATAGAAAAGCGGCTTCGCCGAATCGAAGGCTGCGCAAACCCTTCGGGCGTAACCTCATGAGAACGAGGTC
>Ga0114953_1001340_pt1 | contig 17515 bp, 18 predicted proteins | sample SidtaG_FD_87298 | JGI IMG/M metagenome (GOLD analysis project Ga0114953, IMG submission 87298) | Marine algal microbial communities from Sidmouth, United Kingdom - Sidmouth_Male2 metaG | ecosystem: Host-associated > Algae > Red algae > Unclassified | place: Sidmouth, United Kingdom | collected...
CCAGCGGAGGTAGAGTTCCATCTGGCCTTTGTATTCGGCTTTGAAGTCGCCGAGTTTGAGGTCGATGGCGATGAGGCGTTTCAGGCCGCGGTGGTAGAAGAGAAGGTCGAGATAGAAGTCGTCGGAGTCGATCTGGATGCGGGTCTGGCGTCCGAGAAAGGCGAAGCCGTTGCCGAGTTCGAGTAGGAACGTTTCGAGTTCCCGCAGGATGGCGTCTTCGAGGTCTTTTTCGAGGTAGCGGTCCTTGAGGCCTAGGAAGTCGAGGATGTAGGGATCGCGGAAGATGAGGTCGGGCGTGAGTTGGTCCTCGCCGCGGAGGGCGGCGAGTTCGGCTTTGGCGACTTCCTCGGGTTGCTTCGAAATCGCGGTGCGCTCGTAGAGCATGGAGCTGATCTTTTTGCGTAGGGTGCGGACGCTCCAGCGCTCGACGCGGCACATCTCGGCGTAGAAGTCGCGTTGGAGGTCGTCTTTGAAGTAGAGAATCTCTTTGAAGTGGGACCAGCCCAATTGTCGCGACAGTGTAGAGACAATTTCCCAATCTGGGAACCGCTCGGAAAATTTGATCATGTGACGAAGGTTCTTCGCCGAAAATCCTGAACCAAACTCGTCGGTCAATTGTCCCGACAGTGTAGAGACAATCTCCTTCCCGTATTCGGCCCGTTCATTTCCAAGGACTTCCGCCTGAATGCGCTTGCCGATGCGCCAGTAGAGCAACGTAATTCCCGCGTTGACCGTGCGGGCGACGCCTTCGCGGGTTTGCGCGATCATCGAGCGCACGTCGTCCACGACTCCGGCGTCGCTCTGGATGATGCTGAGGTCGTCGCTGCTCATTCTTTGTCTGGTGCCTGAAGGTTAACCGCAGATGGCGCAGAGGAACGCAGATGGCTTTTGGAGTCGATGAATCGCTTATATTCAAGTTTCGGAGCACCGAAGTTGATGAGCAATGCCCGCTGCAGTCCGGTGGCCTTGAGATAATGGAGCACCTGAGCGGATTCGATATCGGTCAGGGCTTTGATCGCCTTTAGTTCTACAATAATCGAGCTGTGACAGACGAAGTCGGCGCGATAGGGCGTGGCTAAGGTGTGGGCCTTGTAGGAGATGGGGATCAAATGCTCTCTGGAATTCGGAATCCCACGTGCTTGAAATTCGAGCTCAATGGCGTCCTGATAGACGGCCTCCAGAAAGCCACTTCCCAACACCCGATGGACTTCCATGGCAGCACCAATGATGGCGTAGGTTTCTGGGTCTCTCTGTGAATCTGCGTTCATCTGCGAATTCTGCGGTTACACTCCGAGTTGCTTGAGGATTTTGCTTAGGGCCTTGTCGGTTTCCTTGGCCTCGCCTTCGATAACTTTCAGTTCCTCGACGATCTCTGCGATGGGCCGATAGGTTTCGGCGTCGGCGGTGTGGATGTAGCGGCTGGGGGAGATATTGTAGTCGTTCTTTTTCAGTTCGGCGAGATCGACGATGCGGCTGACCTTGTCCTCTTCCTTCCAGCCGATGAGGGTGTCGGCGATGCGCTGGATGCCGGTGTCGGGGATGAAGTTCTTGGGGTCGCCCTTTTCGAAGATTTGGCTGGCGTTGACGAGGAAGACCTTGCCCTGCCGGGGCTTGGGTTTCGACCGGCTCAGGAACAGGACAATGCCGGGGGCGGTGGTGTTGTAGAACAGGTTCTCGGGAAGGTAGAGGACGCTGTCGATGACGTCTTGATCGACGAACCACTGGCGGACGGTTTTTTCCTTGTTGGTGCCGGCATTGCCAGAGCCTCGGGAGGCGGCACCGGTGTCGAGGACGACGGCGGCGCGGCCGTTGGCATTGAGACTGGCGTGGATGTGCTGGACCCAGCCCCAGTCGGCTGAGGATTGGCCAGGAAAGCCTCCGGTGAGGGAAAAACGATCGAGTTCGTCAGCGTCGTAGTCTTTTTCGTCGTACTCCTTTTGATTCCACATCGGGTTAGCAATGACCCGGTCGAAGGTCTTGAGCTTGCCACCTTGTCTGAATTTCGGATTCTTGAAGGTGTCGCCGATTTCGATTTCGCCCTCCATGTCATGGATGATCATGTTCATGTTGGCCATGGCCCAGGTCTCGGGCGTGTATTCTTGGCCGAACAGTTTGAGGGGAGCGGGGGGAATCCAATCGCCTTTCTTCGAAGGTGGGGGACACGAAGATGGGGGACAGGAATGTCCCCCCTCCGTTTTGGCTGTTTTGGCCGTTTTGGCGCTTTCCTCCATGGCGATCTCGCATTTTACGAGGAGGCCACCGGAGCCGCAGGTGGGGTCGTAGATTTCCATGCCGGGCTGGGGCTGGAGGACGCGAGACATGATGGTGCCGACCTCGGGCGGGGTGTAGAACTCGCCGGCGCTCTGGCCACCGCCTTCGGCGAACTTACGGATCAGGTATTCGTAGCTCTTGCCAATGATGTCGGCCTCGACGTCGTCAAGGCCGAGGCGCTTGGTGCTGATAGCTTCGATGAGGTTGGAGAGGCGGTCGTCGTCGAGGTCGCGTTGGCCGTGGGTGGTGGCGTTGAAATCGACGCGGTCGATGATGCCTTGCAGAAGTGGGTTCGCCTTGGCGATGGCCCGCATGTGCGTGGTGACGGCTTCGCCGATCTTGTCCGAGAGCTTGCGGATGACGGACCAGACCGGCTCCTCGGTATCCTCTGGAACAATGGGCAGATAGAAGCGGACCAGCTTTGGGTCCGCCTTGGCCAGTTGGAAGGCTTTCTTGCGCGAGCCGACCTCGGCGGCGATGCGGTTCACCTCGTCGTCAAAGACGTCGCAGAGCCGCTTGGTAAAGACCAGTGGGAGAATGTAGTCCTTATACTTCGGCGCGTCCTTGGCCCCGCGGATGGAGCAGGCGGCGTCCCAGATCCAAGATTCGAGGGATTTGTCCTTTGGGGTGCTCTTCTTCGCAGACTTTTTCTTGGGCATGGAGGAATCGTAGGGAGTAGAGGACCCTAGCGCAGTCAGCTGAATCTTCAGTAAGAGACTGACAATTAGGTAGACATAAATACTCGACTACGCCAACGGCACCCTCCCGAACTTCGGTAGAACGCCCGGTCTACCGATCCTTTTCCTGAATGGAATATGGGAGTTAATGCATTGGAATCTTGAGCAAAAGATTACGGCAATACCGGCTTGCCCTCAATAGCTCGGCGGCATCGCGCCGGGACTCCTCGGTATAGGTCGGCCTTTTTTTGGACATTGGCTTGTTTGGTTCTTACTGAATCGCGCAACCTGGGTCCATTCTTTCGGGGGAACTTTAGGTGCTGAATAAACGCACGCTCCGTAGACTAATCCCAGTATTCGGAACAATTTCCGCAGCAAAACTGCTGTTTCTCAGACGGGGCGATTACGTCCGCTACCTTTGAGACTGCGTTCATCAAAATCGACGCACGAGGGCGAGCTGGGAATTCGACATTGACGGAGTTGCAACTAGGGCAGTGGACCGCCTCGGCTGCGTGGTTTTCTGCTTCGATGATCGCCATTGCCTTTTCATGTTCTGGCTCATCGACGACGACTGTGTAGATGGTTCTGGTCTGGTCCGAAACAGATTTCACTGCGGCGCCAATTTTTTGAGCGACTAGGGCAACACCGACAGCGTCAGCGATCATTTCGTCCTCATAGCTAATGATAGGTCTTTCCATTGGTAAGGATACGTCGGCAGGCCGTGCGTAGATGCGTTCTGCCGGAGGGAATTTCGGAACGACGTCATTGTGTAGCCGCTCCAAGCTTTGCTAGATATTGATAGGGGGGGCGATGCTTGTCCCGCCTCACTTCCCGACTTGGATAAGTAAATAGGTGATGAAGTAGCCGAGATCTAGGTTGCCCAAACTTGATGGTGCGGTTGTCGAGGAACTCCAACTTGGAGGCATCGAATTTGGGTTTAGGTGCCTTATCATCTCATTTTTCCCGTCCTTGATGTCGGACGGAAGGCGATGGAGTATTCTGGCAAGCTCCTCGCTTAGCCGCTCTCCTGGACTGAAATCATGAAGCTTCCCGAATTCACTCGCGCCACGTCGTGTTTCCCGCTTACCGAGCCGGGCAAGTTCGTCTCGCTCTTGGATGATGAGGGAGAGGAGGTCGCCTTGATCGAAGACCTCTCGACTATCGCCACAGACGAGCGAGTCTTGATCGAAGAAGCCCTGCGGGCCGGTGGTTTCCTGTTTCAGGTTCGCGCTGTCCTGACAGTCGAAGGCGAGCACGAAGTCCGCGTCTGGACCGTCGATACCGAGCAAGGCAAGCGCCGCTTCCAAACCCGCTTAGACCAATGGCCTCGCCCCCTCGACACCGGCGGCTACCTCATCCAAGACATTTGCGAAGACCTCTACTTCGTCCGCGATCCTGCAGAGATGGATGAGAAGAGTAGGGAGCTGTTGTTCGCGTTTACGGGGTAACTTCGAATTGAGCGGAGGGCTGTCGTTAGAATACGTAGCCGCGCCCGACCCAGTAGTGCCAATCCCCGATGGCTTCTTCGGATTCTTCGTCAACGTCTTCGGGGAAAATCTGTGACAAGGGAAGATCCAACTCCTCTCCATTCCAGGTGGTGGTTACGAAGATTTCTATCGCGCATTCCTCTGGGTTGGCGATTCCTATCACTTGAACAGTCTCTCCTTTTTTTACCGTGTTGGTTCTTCGTCTGACGATACAACGCCCAAGAAACGGAAAGCTGATTCGATCCTCAAGGTAGCTGGACCAGCCCACAGCCCTCTCGTCTTCGTCATGTGCGTCAACGACAGCCTCCATGGCGATCCGGTCCTCACGCTCAGGTTCTTTTTCACACCAGCTACTCATTTTCTCGACGATCTACAATATTCTTTATCCCCATACCGGGAGCCGCTATGGGCGGTTGGAGACGGTGGGCTCGCTAGCAGTCGCCGCTGCGGCATCGAGCAACGCTCTTCGCGCCCAAGCCGAAAAATTGGTTCCGCCAGCTGCTTCGACACAAGCCCGCTTCTCCTCCGGCGTCATTCGGATGAAGAGCGATGACGAGAATTTCTGCGACTGAGGCTTTGCCGCGAATCGGTTGCCTTTGGGGGCCGCCATTAGGATACGGTGGATCCGATTCCGGTCATGGTGCGGAGCTGGAGCACGAAGAAGTGCTCCTCGTCATCGTAGACGGTCACGAACGTGCCCTTCGGTGAGACAGAGATATAGTCTGAATGCGGAACTTCATACTCCTGACCATCCGCCATTTGAATCGTGAAGGGCTTGCCGCTTTGGATAGCCGACTGGATTTGGGACTTGGACATGAGGGACCGTTCCATGTCTAGTAAGTATCAGCAATCGGATTCTTAGCCGCCGCCATGTCCCGGTGCGCTGTTCCTATCCTCGTTTTTAGGATACCGAACTTGAGCAATCAAGATCACGGTCTCCTCAGCGCGATAGACGATGCGGTGTTGCCCGGTGATCGATCAGGACCAGAACCCTTCAGGGCGGGCTTTAAGGGTTCTAGTCTGCCAATCCCCTCGTAGGGGTCGTCTCGGCAGATGTCTTCTTCCAAACCAAAATCCGATCCTGAACTAACAACATTCAGAGTGGCGCAATCGATGTCCACTTTTCCGGGGGAAGACCAGGGAGGATCATAGTCACTCGTCTTCCATCCATCACAATTTAGGTTGATGCAGAGGTAGATTGCGGAGACGATAGTCGTGGGTGACTATCAGTCGCTTTCGGGGCTCCAATTCAACGACACACCATGGCAAATCGACGCGGGCGCTATCCGACACAGGGCAGAAGGAGAAGAGGGGGCGGTTTCGGACCCAGGATGTTGCTCGGTCTTTTACTCGTCGGGGGAGCGATGTTCACCTACTTCACCTCGACCAAATCTGACTACAACGAGGTCACTGGAGAGCAGCAACGAGTCGGCTTAAGCGAGGAAGAGGAGGTAGCTATGGGGCTTCACGCTCGTCCCCGGATGATGCAGCAGCACGGTGGATTGTGGCACGATAATGCGGCTCAGGCCTTGGTAGATCGGGTCGGTAACAAGTTGGTGCAGTCTTCTGCGGCCAAGGATATGCCCTACAACTACGAGTTTCATCTTCTCGCCGACGAGGATACGGTCAATGCCTTCGCACTCCCTGGTGGCCAAGTTTTCATCACCGCTGCGTTAATGCGGAATTTCAAGACCGAGGATGAACTCGCTGGAGTTCTAGGACACGAAGTCGGCCATGTTGTCGCTCGCCACAGTGCCGAGCAGATTGCCAAGTCTAAGCTTTGGAGCGGTGTCACCTCGGCCTTGGTCATGGCGAGCGGTGGCGGCGGAACAGGCAATGCGCAACTAGCAGGTCTGGTGAACAAGGTCGTCAATACCCGCTACGGTCGGAACGATGAATATGAGTCCGACATGCTCGGCCTCCGCTTCATGCACCGTGCCGGCTACGATCTCGAAGCTGCGATCAAGGTGATGAAGGTCCTCGAGTCCACCGGATCCAAAGGTCGTGGCCCCGAGTTTCTCAGCACCCACCCGAGCCCCGCCAACCGCATCCAGTTAATCCAAGACGAGATTGATCGGATCCGGAGCGGTAAGGCGGATTGGCAGCAGTAGGTGAGAAGGCTCGAGGACAGGTGGTCAGGCTGCCATCGACATCGACGACTTCAACGCTCACCCCGGCAGGGACACTCGGAGGTGACCGCCAGGCGCATGGCGCACGACCAGTCCCGCTCTCTGCGAACTCCGAAACAACGAACTTCTCTGGCTCCGACCCGACATCCGAAAGTCCCTGCACACTCTCCCGCTTCCTCCTGTCTACTGTCCACCCAGACCGCAGTGCCGTGCGAAGCTGCCCCGCCCCCCATCGTGCTCAACTAGGTAGCAAAACGGTCTGGTCTCCGATCGAGGCGGTTCCAGGGCGATTGACCTCAGCATAGATGCCCATGTGGTAGTGGCCAAAGTGTTGTCGGATCAGCTTAGGGATATTGATGTCACGCTCACCAGTGTCGGGGTTGACCTGAGTTGCGGCACACCGCGCTGTGGGCATTGCCACCTTGGCCCGGGCATCTCCAATAGTTATCGTCTGATCGACCCAATTGAGTTCTTCCCAAGCAGGGACACCGTCGAAATAGACGTTTGCCCTGAAGCGCCGAAGATCAATTTTCTTTGTAGTCGCGTCTTCTAGGGCCTTGACTGAATTGACATTGATGAGAGATATGGCCCGCATCTTTGCATCGGAAATTCTGCTGATGTCGGTAAATCTATACTCCTGAGAGTGAACTATTTTGGGGTCGAGCGAGGAGTCCTTTAGATGGTCTCGGAAAAATTTCTCGATGCGTGATCGATCTGTCTCTCGGTCTATTGATCCTGTCATCACGACTGCACCCTCTTTGCGGATCACGATCTCATTCGCCTCTTGATTAAATTGGCAATCTAGGAGAGCCAAGGCCTCATCCCTCATCAGCATTAAGAAGTGATTTTTGGGCAGGCCCTCAACCGTAGTTGCTGGTAAAGCGTCCGCATCCCGTGCGATAGCTACCATTCGATCACCTGAAATACCGTGTTCCACGCTGAGTCGCACGGTTTCAAGCGCTTCGGCGGTAAGTCCTTTAATCGGATAGCGATACAAGTCAGTGATCATGTCGAGCGTGTCATCTCAGAGTTATGAATACCAAGGGTCAGATACCATCGCTAGCTCTTCACAGTAAGTTTTGGTTCTGCTCTGTAAGCCGCCGAGTGAGCCCATGTTTTGGCGCGCTGACCGAAGCATTCCAGAATGGCGTCCACTCCGATGACTGTGCCCTTGGCTAAGCGCCCCAGGAAGGCAATGGGAAGGTCGTTTCTGCCTCTTTTCGTTTTGATATACGCATCTTCGCTGGTGGCGATACCAAGTTCATCATGCACTGGATCGATTAGACCGTCCTTCAAAAGCGATTTCAAAATCTTCGATGTCACCGACTTAATTTTCGGGGAATCGAGAACGGCATTGACCATGATATCCGCATCGAAGTGTTCCTTATCGTTCGTTAGAGTCCACCCGGCATCACCGGTTAGGATGTCCGGATCGCTAAGCATTTTTAAGTTTAGTATGCCCGCCTCATACAGGGCCACTAACTGTTGAAGGCTGGCGACCGGCGGACCGTATGAATACCGCTTTAGCCCTTCATCGACGAAAATGATCTCTGCTAGGATGTTGTCGTTAAGTGCACTATGGGAGAGTGCCGAATAGATGGTGGGCTGGCAATGGCGCCATACCTGCCCTATGCAGTAATCGAAAGATATGGCTCCTTTACCAGTAGCCATAGCGATAAGACTGCCTAGTGTAGTTTGCGGTGCGATGGTGGTGTCGAGGAGGATGGGATGTTGGTAGGATTGATCATCGATCCATTTCGCGGCAACTAGTTCAAGTTCGCTTTGGTTGATTCCGTCGTCTTCATACCGGTGTTCGATTTTAAGATATACTGATGCTGCAATGTGACACATAGCCTTCGTCAGGAAGCCTGCATCAGTTGCCTCTTCTTGCTTGATCCGATTACCCAAGTGATCGCTGAGAGACATCATGGCTTCGCGCGACGGAGTAAACTGTACGTCAATGCTAGCATTGAGTGGTTTTGGTCCCATGGTCAGACCATCCAGGGAATATGGCGTCAGTAGGACATCCGCATCATTACTGGAATTATAGCGGAGTGTTCCCACGGCTTGGTCCGTCGTCTCGAAGCTGCCAAATTCCAACGCAACCGCGCGCACAACGTCAATCGTCGCCAGGCCATACCCGCGGATTGCCATCCTTACGGCCCTTTTTTTCTGTGCCGCCTGCCTTATGAGTTCGACCGGGTAAGGTTCTTCAAACAGGGCGATATTCTCCGATGTTTGTGCGTGCTTCCTCCATGTCGCAATCTGCTCGTCTGGCGCTGTGGGTTGATGACCGATAGTAAGCAAAATATCATCGACATCGTACACAGAACCGGACTCTGATGTGATTTGCCAGCTGATACCACTGTTAGATATTTTTTTAGCGGTATCATTCCATATTTCTAGAATGCCGGCTTTAATTAGAGGCGATACCATGGAGTGAAATCGCTCCTCCAGATATCGTCCAATTTTGGCACGAGGAGGATAGGTATCCTTTCGATCCGATAAAGAGCTGTCGAAGTTTGATTGCGTCCACTCATGGTATCCTACAAATGATGGGACTTTGATCTGGCCAAAGCTTGCGGTTACACGTGGCGGCAGGTCGAGAAGCCGTTCGCTGATGTTGATCCAATTGCAATCAGGCTGGTCAGTAGTATAAACAGGACCATGCCCCACCGCCTGACTTTGTTCAAAGCAGGTGATTTTGAATCCACTTTCAACGTCGGCTTCGCATAGCGAATAAAGCAAACGTTCCAGAGCGTAGTGCCCTCTTGGACCCAGACCAACGATTGCGAAGGTGTAAGGTGCTGCGCTCACCGGGTGGCCGCTTTTCTTGAACCGCATAATTTTTTGGTGAGCCAGGATAGTGGCGGTTGCCATGGGCGGCAAGAATTCTTGCGTGGTGGCATGTCCTACTGGCGAAATGCTGACTTTAAAGATCGTCTCATACTCCTCCGCAGGGGCATCCTCAGTCCATTCCCCGCGCCACGAACTCACGGAAAATTCCCCCGTGATCCATCTCCTGTCTTTCTACGATACACTGGGCTGGAAACTTGCTCTCGGATCTCGGATCAAAGACTGGCTGACCTTTAGTGAAAAACTGTCAAACTGGAGTCGACACCGTCAGGGGCGCCCGGGCCTGCAATGATAAAAGGCACGCGAATGCCCGCGAATGCCGCCCTCGTTGGTGTATTTTTTTTTTGCAGCGTGGTGTTGTCGGTGATCTGTTCGGCGCGGGCGGAGATGACGCCTCCATTATCAGAGGTTAGGATCCGGTAGGTGTTTTCGATCAGTATGTGCCTAGGCCCCCCAGGCCAACGTGGGTCATTGGTCGTTTCCAGACATTTGATCGTCTGTCCCACATAGTGATCGCGGCTTCACCCCCTGCGCTAACGCCTGGTTTCTGGCGAATTGGCTAAGCGGCTCCGCTTGCCCTCAATAGCTCGACGGTATCGCGCCGAAACTCCTCGGTGTGGGGTCGGTTTCTTCTTGGACATTCGCTCGCTTGGTTCTTACGAACCGCGCAACCCGTGTCCATTCTTTCGGGGGAACCTCATCTAGCCGGGGACTGCTTACCTTCGCGGCCTCGGTGCTTTCTATCTGAAAGATCTGAATTATGGTTCGCCCGTGTCTGGACCAAAAAATGTTCTTATTGTCGGTGGCGGATTCGCCGGTCTTGCCTGTGCTCAAAAACTCGCTAACGATTCTCGATTTGAGGTGACCCTCCTCGACAAAGAGAATCACCACCTTTTTCAGCCTCTTCTCTACCAAGTAGCCAGCACCTCGCTATCAGCTACAGACATTGCCCGCTCTTTGCGCGGTATCCTTTCCGATGCCAAGAACGTAAAGGTCCTTTTGGACACCATTGTTCGCATCGATCCCGTTAACAAAGTCGCCACTTCGGCGGAAGGTGAGTATCCCTTCGACTATCTCGTCCTCGCCTGCGGAGCGCGCACTTCGTTTTTTGGCAAGGACGAGTGGGCCGAGCACACCGTCGGCCTTAAGTCTCTTTCTGATGCTCTACAAATCCGTGCGGGTGTTCTCGGAGCTTTGGAACGTGCCGAACTCACTAAGGACCTTGCCGAAAGACGACGCCTCATGACCATCGTCGTGATCGGAGGAGGCCCCACCGGGGTGGAGCTCGCAGGCGCATTCTCAGATCTCGTTCGCCGCGCCATTCGAGCTGACTTCCGAAACATCGACCCCGCTGATCTCAATATCATCCTCATCGAAGCAGGAGAGCGCCTGCTCGCCCCCTTCGATCCCAAGCTCTCCGAGTATGCCAAGCACCGACTTCAAGACCTTGGAGTCGAAGTCCTGCTTGGACCATCCGTCGATGATATTAAGCCTAAGCGTGTCCATCTCGACAAGCCCACCTCGTCACCTCTCGTATCCGATGACGGTTGGATTGAGGCCGATACCATCATCTGGGCGGCAGGGGTTCAAGCGAACGACCTCACCAAGCAAATCGGTGTTCCCACAGATCGGGGTGGCCGCATCGAAGTTGAGCCCGACCTCTCCCTGCCTGGGTATCCGGACCTCTTCGCCGCTGGCGATATTATTAACCTCGTTGACAAGAACGGCCTGAAAGTGCCAGGCCTATCTCCTGCTGCTGCTCAAGCCGGGAAGCACATCGCCGAAATTCTGAGGGAAGAAGCCCGCCTCGAGACTACCGATCACGCCCAGAGCAAAGTCTCCCTCCGCCCCAAGTTCGCCTATTGGGATAAAGGCAATATGGCTATCATCGGCAAAAGCCACGCTGTCATGCAGACCGAAAATCTCCGTATAAAGGGCTTTTTCGCATGGATCGCTTGGCTCATGGTCCACGTTGTCTTCCTCGTCTGTTTTCGCTCGAAGGTTTTCGTTCTACTGCAATGGGCCTACGCCTACCTATTCAACAAGCCCGGAGCCCGCGTGTTCGTGACCCGGCAGGACACAGATGACTAAGTCGGGATTCCCTGCAATTCGGGAGTAATCTTATGCGGCATCTCTTTCGTCTAATCCAGACTGGATGGCCTAGGTCCTGGGGTGCCAGTATACCGTTCAACCTTGAAATTTGAAACGGTAATGGGATCACCAAAGCACCAGAGCTGTGTGCGCGTGGAATGACAAAAGCATTTCCTTCCCTTGTCGTCCCGGGCCGGGCCGAGCCCTAGGGACTGCCGAAAAATCCCAAACGTCGAAAAAGTCGCGCCGCATGCAGGCCTTCCAGAAGCCCGGGGTGGCATACTCCCGAGGCGTTCTTCGAGGCACCAACGTCGTAAGCTCCTCTGGACGACAAGTCAGCTCAGTCTGAGGGAGAAAGGAAGTCTAGGTCTCCGTAGAGCTCGGGACCCTTGATTTTAGCGATTTACGACGAAAATCTCAATTTCCCATTCTCGTCTTTAGATTCAATCCTCGTCGAAGCTACGTGGGTTCTGAGCGGCTTGAAACAATTTCCGATGCTTAGTCTTGCGGCCGGAAACGCGTTTGCGCCATCGGCGAAAGCTTGAAGACTTCATCTGGGTGCGCATCAATTGGATCACTTCGGCTTCAGTGAGTCCCATCCGCTTTTCGATTTCCTCGAAAGTGGTGCGGTCGGCCCATGCCATACCGATTACTTTGTCGATGGTCTCTGGGCTCATGATATCGCCTGGCCAAGTGCTTGCTTCGCATCGCCACGGCATCGTTTCGAGCAAAACCGAACTTCGTCCCAGCAGCGCTCCCATTTCTTGCGCCATGAAAACGGTCGCCCGCACTGGGCGCAGATTTTTTGCGGTAAATTCGCCTTGGTGCGGACTCTCATCTGCAAAAGATACGCCGCACGGTCCTTACATGGATGACTGAAACTGGTTGCTTGTCCAGTTCAGGTAGGCGCCTGATGATCTCAGGATCTCAGAATTGATACACCTCAGTTTCGCGCCATTTCGCGGTCGGCCGTCGTATACCACTGTATGTCACGCAAGCTCCAGCTCACCCTCGCCGCCGTCGCCGTCATCGTCACCAAGCCAGCGCTCCTCCTAGGAAACCCTGACGATCCCGCCTCATCGACGGACCAGACAATATCAGAACTCGAGCCTGCAGATCAGAAAGAGATGGGCTGGCAGATCGTAAACGACGGAGTCATGGGAGGACTCTCCAAGGGCAACATTGAGTTTGCCGACGGTGTAATGAAATTCTGGGGAATCCTCTCGCTCGAAAACAACGGCGGCTTCTCTCTGGCCGAGACCCGCAAGCTGAACCTCGACCTTAGCAACGATCTCGGTATTCTCCTCCGAGTCAGGGGCGATGGAAGGACGTTCTCAATACGGCTGAAATCCGATGCCCGCTTTCGCAACATGCCGGTCTCCTTCGCCGGTGAGCTACCGACAACCAAGGGCGAGTGGCAACAGGTCAAAGTTCCGTTTTCTTCCTTCAAGGGAGGCTTTCGCGGCCGAAACCTACCCGACGCGGTTCTCGATACCTCCCAGATCCAACAGCTCGGCATCATCCTCGGCGACAAGCAAGCAGGCCCCTTCCAGATCGAAGTAGACTGGATCCGAACTTACGGAAAAGGCCAAGGGAAAAACGACTAGGGTTCAACGGAGTAGCAATGGAAGGTGAATTCGAACTGCTAAGGAATATGGCTGATTCGCATAGTTCGCGGTTCCCCAAGATTTCTGTGGCTCGCTAGTCTAGCGTTCCGTCAGTTCGGGGTGGTCGATGAGGTAGCGGGTGGTCGCGCGGATGCTGTCCTCGATTTTCACCGTCGGCGCCCAGCCGAGCGATTGGAGCCGGGAGGTGTCAAGGTGGACAACTGGGCTGTCACCGACCCAACCGCGGTCCTTGTTCGGGTCCTCGATGGCGTACTCAACATCGGTCAGGCCCATCTCTTCGCAGATGATGTCAGCGACGGCGAGGACGTTGATGAAGTCGTCGTGACCGAGGTTGTAAATGTTCTTATTCCCTTCGGACTTGGCGATGGCAGTCATGATGCCGTTCACACCGTCGGTGACATCGAGGTAGCTCTTGTTCTGTTTGCCGTTGCCGAGGATCTCGAGCTTGTTCGGGCTGGCCTTCAGCTTCTTGTAGAAATCGTAGACGACTCCGTGGCTGTAGCGTTCGCCGGTCCAAGAGACGAAGCGGTAGATGAACGAGCGCATGCCAAAGTATTCGCAGTAGGCCTGGATCATGGCTTCGCCGCAGAACTTGGAGGCGCCGTAAAGCGAGGTCTGGAGCGGCGCGATGTCCTCGGGGGTAGGGAAGGTCTCGGGCTCGCCGTAGATGGTGGCGGAGGAGGAGAAGGCGATGTTCTTCACGCCCTGGCGCTTCATGCACTCGAGTACGTTCCAAGTGCTGATGGTATTCTGCTCAAGGTCAATGCGGCGGTTTTCGATGCCGCCGCGCACATCGGCGTTGGCTTGAAAATGCACGACTGTATCAGCGCCGCCGAAGGACTTCTCTAGAGTGTCGAGATCGAGGACGTCGGCCTCGATAAAGTGGAAGTTCGTCTTGTTTCTGTGGTGTTCGACGAGGGAGCGGTCTCCAGTGGAGAGGTTATCGTAGACGGTGGTGTCGGCTCCGATGACATCGACCAGAAAATCGACGATGTGGCTTCCGATAAAACCAGAGCCGCCAGTGACGACGGCCTTCTTAATATCAAAGTCGAGATCTGCGGCTTGGATGGACATCCACCAATGTCGCTTCCAGCAGGGGTGAGGTCAATTGCGATGTTTAAGATGCGTTAAGTATCTCAGGGGGGATGGTTCAATGAGGCTTGGTAAATTGGGGTAGAAGCACAGTAGAGACATTGGGCAGGCATGAGCCTTCCGAACAACCATGCTTGCCGTTGCGGATCACTTTCTTGGACAATTCAGAGAATCCTGTGTCAGTTTACTGCCAGAAATACCGGCGGCATGAGCCAGTGGTTTAGTGGTTCGCCTCGACCGAATCTTTTTCCGCCCACGCGCCTCCAACCTCCAACGACGGGCCACCGCTTTTGTGGGCCAGGATCGAGGCCGCGAGATTCGGGTGTCCGTGGAACGAGTCCGTGGAGTTCGAGCCGCGCCGAGCATCCGCTACTTCAATTGCTTATAGAGCACTCGAGACCCACGACCGGAGGCATCGAGCTTCGTCCGTCGTGTCTCTGGTAGTCGATCGACGGGGCCAACGTCGAAGCCGCCCTTCTCCTCAAAGAAGGGCACGGCACCTGTGGTTAGCGTGAAAAGCTGCGTAATTCCCTTTTTCTCAGCGCTTGATTCGGCATGTTGGAGAAGTCGGGTGCCGTAGCCCAGTCCCTCGTGGCTGCGCCGGACGAACAGGCAGGCAAGTTCTGCCATTTTCGGGCTTCCGGCGTCGGTCGCTTGTGGATGTAAGGCGACACAACCGATGGCATTGCCATCGACTTCTAGGATCGAAAAGGCGCTGAGGTGCGCCTCGATGTCTTCGTGGGTGCGTTCGAGAAGAAAGCCATTCTCTACCGCGCCTTCGATCAAAGTGAGGATTTCCGGGATGTCTGCCCGTTCACCTGGGCGAATCAGCAGGTATTCGTCGGCATAGACCATGGCGCCGACGCCTTCGTTGCTGAAGAGCTCGGAGAGGAGCGACTCGCTGTCGTTGCCGTCGATCAGATGGACGCGCCTGACACCGCCCTTGCTAGCACGACTGGCATGGCGAAACTTGGAGGCTAGGCTAGGGAAGCCGTCGCTTTGCAGGCGATCGGCGAGAGCCAAGGCGTCGGCTGCTGGGATCTGGCCTCCGGTCGGGGCAAGACTGCGGGGATTGGGCTCTTCGCAGAGGTAGATGATCTTGTCGGCATCGAGAGCCCGTGCGATAGAAACGGCCACGGAGTCGGAGTTGAGTCGAATGGCATTGCCGCTCCGGTCGTAGGTGAGGGGAGCGACAAGGGGGATCATACCCTCGTCCAGAAGCACCTTGAGACTTCCTGTGTCGACTTCCTCGATCCGTCCCGTGTGCACATAGTCAGTGCCGTTGACGATTCCCGCTGTTCTGGCGTGGACTGCATTGGCATTGGCTGCGCGTAGGCCGACGGTGGTCAGCCCGCGCATCAGCTCGCCGGATAAGCTATTGATGGCGCTGAGACAGAGTTTGAGCGTGGTGTCGTCGGTCGGCCCGGTTCCGTCGGAATTGCTAGGCGTGACGCCGGCGGCTTCTGCTGCGTCATCGATCTGCTGACGGGCTCCGAAGACAAGCACTAGCCGGATGTCGAGAGAGTGCAGGCTTGATAGATCGACCATGAGCTGGGCCTGAGCAGGGGACGCTAGCACGGCTCCATCGACCGAGACGACGAAGGTCTCTCCCCTAAACTGGGGAACGTAGTGCAGAATGCCTCGGAGATCGGCGACAGCCATGGCTATTACTTACAATTCTTCGGGATCGGTGTCGTCGGCGAAGGTGAAGTTCTTCTGCCGACCACGACGCAGTGGGTGGCGACCACCGTTGGCCTTGCGGAATTCATCGAAGACTGGGTCGGCTCCGTCGCACTTCATCTGGTAGACGAATTTCATTAGGGTGCCGAGCTTGCCCTTCGGGAAGCCTTTGGCTGAGAACCAATGAAGGTATTCCGGCGGCAGGTCGTAGATCGGCACACCGGCGGGCGGAAACTCCTTCGGCCCGTACTTGCCGAACGGCATGTTCATCTGCGAGATGGCGAATAGGATCTCCGCGAGTTCTTCGCGGTTGAGTATGCCAGGGTCGATAGGACCCTTGGGAAGTTCCGCCTCGGACGGGCGGTCTTGGCTAGCCATGGGAGATTTTCAACTAGGAAGGCTCCCGGCCAGTAGCCTCACGGAATTCGGCGAGGAGCTTTGAGTAGCGTTCGTCGGCGCGGGTGAGCTCGGTGCGTAATTGGGCGACCAAGCCTTCTAGGCGGTTGATCTGCTTCACCGGATCGACTGGGGTGGCTTCGGCTTCCTCAGGGGCTGCGAATGTATTGGTGAATGTCGGACAAGCATCCAACTGCATGCGCTCGTTGCTGACGCAGTTGATGATGTTATCGGTAGCGGTGATTTCACCGGACTCGATGAACTCCTGAATCGTCGCCAAAGACGTAGGGCCATAGAGGTAGTCGTCCTCGAGCTCAATCAGCCAGTCCATTTGCAAGGCCGAGACCATCGGTGCCCGGACCCAACTGGTCTGTCCATCATTGGAAACCCGGTCCATCGGGGACACTTTAGCGGCGACGGCCCAAGATTTAAGGACATCTAGAGTAACTGGCCCGTAGACCTCTTTATCCTGCGCTTTGAGTAGGAACCATTCATCGTCGGCCATGTTTGAGACTGTAGCAGTTTCCGATGGAAATCAGCAACGAAAAAGGGCCAAAAGCAGAGGGGCGCGGGAACCACTCGGCTTTTGGCCACATTTGTTGCTACTGAGATTGATAGCGACCTAGCGAGACGATGCGACGCCGAGGAAGATTCCCGAGGTGGGAACGAGGATTTGCGTGCCCTCACGTGGGCGGAAGGAATTGTCGAGCTCGTTGATGCTCTGCAGGTCTCCGACGGTCGTGGCGAAGGTCTGAGCTACAGACTCCAATGTATCGTCCCGTTGGAACGTGTAGGAAAGGTAGCTTTTGTCGGTATTTGACGAGACCGACTGACGCCTCGGCACTGGCTGTTGCGTCTGGCGAGTAGTCACCCGACGCGGGGCTGGGGAATTCACAGTAGCCGCCCTGGCTGTTGGTCCTGCGGAGGTAGGGACGATCAAGTCCTGACCAATCCGGAGATCGCGTGGGTCACGGATTCCGTTGTTGTTCTGGAGCCAATCAGACGAAGTCCGATACTGGCGGGCGATCGAGCTGAGCGTGTCACCGCGGACGACGCGGTAGGTGCCTTTCGTTCCAAGAACGAAATCGCTCTGAGGAGGAATGTAGGAGTCCCGGTGCGGTGCTGCAGAGGAGTTTCTATGAAGGTGAAGGCGCTGGCCGACATGAATACGATTCTGAGAAGTCAAGTTGTTGAGGGCAACCAACCTA
>Ga0114953_1001349_pt1 | contig 17439 bp, 16 predicted proteins | sample SidtaG_FD_87298 | JGI IMG/M metagenome (GOLD analysis project Ga0114953, IMG submission 87298) | Marine algal microbial communities from Sidmouth, United Kingdom - Sidmouth_Male2 metaG | ecosystem: Host-associated > Algae > Red algae > Unclassified | place: Sidmouth, United Kingdom | collected...
GACTGCCGTTCATCGTCGCAGGTGTGCTGACCTTGCTGAATACGCTGTATGGCTTCTTCGTGTTGCCCGAGTCGCTCGATCCGAAGAACCGGCGTAGTTTTGACTGGAAGAAGGCCAACCCGTTTGGCGCGGTGGCGAATTTAGGCAAAACCAAGTTGGTGTCAGGTCTGTCGATTTCTTACTTCATTCACAACCTCGCTCACCAAGTCTACCCGGCGACTTGGGTGCTCTACACGGGGTATCGCTACGGCTGGAGCCCGAAGCAAGTCGGTCTGTCCTTGGCGTTCGTCGGGGTGATGGCGGCGGTGGTGCAAGGCGGGCTGACTCGGCACATCGTGGCGAGGGTCGGTGAGAGGAAGACGGCGATCTTCGGGCTCGGCGTGACGCTGGTCGCGTACCTGCTCTATGGGCTGGCACCGGAAGGTTGGATGGTCTATCCGATCATCCTTTTCGGCTCCTTAGGTGGCCTTGCCCAACCGGCGATTCAGGGGCTGATCTCGCGGAGTGTCGGCGACGATGAGCAAGGCGGAGTCCAAGGTGCGCTGACCAGTCTGGTCGGCATCGCGGGAATCGTAGGGCCGGCGATCGCCACCGGCCTATTCGCATTCTTCGTCAGCAAGTCAGCGCCGATCGAGTTGCCCGGGGCGGCGTTCTTTGCCAGCGCGGCGCTGGTGCTGGTGGCGATTGTGTCGCGAGGCGTGAGGTGGTGGCTGTGCCGGGGGGCTGAAGCGGAGGAAGGTGGTTTCTTGGGCTAGGCGTGGCGTGGAATGGAAAGAGAAGCTGTGGCCGGATGCGGCTTGGGGACATCGGGGATGACAGGTTTGCGGGAGATCCCGGGCTTAGCTCGCTAGGGCTCGGCCCGGGATAACAACGCTTCGAGCCATCATTCTCGCTTCTAGGTAAGCGGGCCTGCGTTGTCTAGAGCGCAGCGCGGTAGAGTTCCTCGAACTCGTTGACTTGCAGTTGCCGGGGATTGAACTGGGCGGTCCATTGCTGCTTGGCTTCGGTGGCGAGGGTCGGGATCAAGTCGGGATCGACTTGGCACTCGGCCAAGGAAGTGGGAAGCGACGCGGCCTTGAGCAAGTGTTCGATCCGATCGGCTAGCTGGGAGTGGCCGAGGCTGAGGTAGAGATCGGCAATGTCGGGGAGCTGACGGTTGCAACGAATGACGTGCGGGAGCATGACGCCGACGGCTTCGCCATGGATGAGGCCGAAGTGGGCGCTTAGCGGGTTGGCGCAGGAATGGGCAATGCCGAGCATGGAGTTCTCGATTGCGGTGCCTGCGTAGGCGGCGCCGAGCTGCATCCGTGCGCGGGCTTCGAGGTTGGTGGGATCGGCGAGAACCTCTTCGAAGGCACCGTCGAGGAGGGCGAAGGCGAGCTTGGAATACTGGAGCGAGACCGGGGTGCGCTTGTTGCAGACTGCGGTCTCGAGGGCGTGAGCGATGGCGTCGATTCCGGTGACGGCGGTGACCCGTGCGGGTTGGGTCACGGTCAGTTCGGGATCGAGAATGGCGACGGCGGCGGCACTTTTCGGATCGCCACAGGCCATCTTCATGTGGGTTAGGGCATCGGCGATCAGCGCGAAGCTTTGGCACTCGCTGCCGGTTCCGGCGGTGGTCGGCACGGCGAGGAAGGGGAGCATTGGCTTGGTCGCCTTGCCGACTCCCCAGTAGTCCTTCATCTCGCCGCCATTGGTTAGCAGAAAGTTGCAGCCCTTGGCGGTGTCCATGCTCGAACCGCCGCCGATTCCCACCAGCACGTCAGCCTTGGCTGCGCGGGCGGCCTCGACGGCGCGGGCGACATCTTCTGTGGTCGGGTTCTCGCGGACGTCGTCGAAGATGATCGCTGTCAGACCTGCGGATTCGATACTGGTAACTGCTCGCTCCAAGTGGCCGGCCTTGGCAATGCCTGGATCGCTGACAAGCAAGACTCGACTGGCTCCGGGCTGCTCCTTGCAGAACTCTCCTAACCTACTGAGCATACCGGGGCCGAACTCGATGCGGCCCGCTGGAAGATGAGCGAAGTCCCGGATGTCGGCGGACACATCGAGGCTGGAGGTGACGGAGGCGAGATCCACGTTCAGAGAGGGAGGGTGGGATTCACTAAACTAGGCGCCGACGGCATCGCCTACATGGATGGCGCGGCGTTTGTAGAGAAACTCGAACAGGTTGCCCTCGTGTGGTTGATTCCACTGCACTTTGTTGGTCGGGAAACAGCCGAGGTTGAGCCGGTCGATCTGGGGACTGGCGAGAAGCTCGAACGCCCAGTCTTGGTCATCGGTGATCGCGGTGACGACGAGTGACTTGCCGATGATAGGAAGCATGTCGGCTTGGGGCATCTCCAGAACCTGCACAAACGGGAACAGGTACTCCTTGTCGTAAAGTTCGTGCTCCACGGAGTCGAGGCGGACAACGGTGGGAAGCAAATAGTGCATGGAATCGACCTCGACGCGACGCGGAACGTCGGTGCGGTGCTTGGCGGTGATGTCCTCGGCACCCTTTTCCTCGAGACCATCGGTAACTGCGCCGTCGATCCACTCTGCCATCATTGGATTGGCGAATCCCGCGAGCTTGGCATCCTCGGCATCGGGCGGCAGTGGGCGATACTTGGCAAGACGTTCGGCTAGTGCGTCGGCGATTTCGTCGGCATACTTCGGCACGATGATGGTCGAGGTATTGATACAAGACCGGCCGCTATTTCCCGCGACACTGCCTTCCATGGTATCGAGGTAGTCTTGCCACTTCTCGATCCGGTCTTCACCGATGATGATTTTGGTGTGGCCAGCGCCATGGACTTCGATGCGTGGATCGCTGGCGTATTGGGCGACGGTGCTGTCGTCGCCGAACAACATGACCCGGCCCATGCGACGGATGATAGCATTCGAGCCGTCGTGGTCGGTTGGGTAGAAACTGAAGGCTTCTTTAGGAGCGCCCGCCTTAAGGAAGGCCTGAATGACCCGCCACGGTGTCCACGGCTCTTCGCGACCGGGCTTAATGACCACCGGGATCTTCATGGCGATCGACGGAATATAGAGGGCATTCACTGCGGGCGAGTTGCTCGGCATGATGATGCCAAGGGCTTCGGTTGTCGGGTAGAAGCACACCGGCACATCGCCCATCGCTCCGTGGCCTTCATCGAGAATCGAAAGATCGACGTTCCTTGTCAGTCCAGCGATGATCTGTTCGACCTCGCCGAATACCTGCCCCAGCTTCGCTAGGTTCATCTTGATGAGGGAATGCGGAAGGCCACTGGTCGCCGCCAGTTGGTGTAGATAGTCATCCGGAGTCTGCAGGACACCGTCTTTTCCGAGGGGTAAGGCGTCGTGGAGGAAGTGCTCACCGGCCTTCTTGGTGATCGCCACCAGATCGGCAGTGCTCATTCTACGAAGAGCCGCACGCGCAGCGGATAGCTTGTGGAGGTCGCGTTTGACCAAGCCGCTGTTGGCCATGTGGGTCTCGGCTACGGGCTCGCCGCCGCGAACGTTCTTCAGCTGCGCCTGGTCGAGCGAGGTGTAGACGTCGCCCTGTCGGAGGATAGGGATGGATGGGATCTCTGGCACTGTGATCATTACGTATCGAAGATTGCCGAGTATTCAAGAACAGGACAAGGACCACTCGAAATCGACCGATTCCGAAAAGAGCGAGAATCCCCGAAACAAGGCCAACCACCTGCTTGACAGCTTCTACCTACGACCTTAAATATCACGCCCCTCGAAATGGGGAATGAATCATGGCAAACGTCGAAGTCATCCTAAAGGAAAAAGTTGAAGGTCTCGGAGCCGAGGCAGATGTCGTTCACGTAAAGCGTGGCTTTGCTCGGAACTACCTTCTTCCACGCGGAATCGCCTTCGAGGCATCTAAGGGAAACCTTCGACAGCTGGAGTCCCTCAAGGCGACCCGTGCTAAGCGAGAGTCCGCAGAGCTTGAAGAAGCCACCAAAATCGCCAACCGCGTCAACAAGCAGCGTATTAAGCTTACGCTCAACACCGGTCAGGGCGGCAAAGCTTTCGGTTCGATCACAGTCAAAGACGTCCAGGAGGCAATGGCCGCCACCGATGCAGGAATCGATCTCGATCGCAAGATCATCCAACTCGATGCGCCGATTAAGACGACTGGTAAATTCGACATTCCCGTGGCGCTTCACCCCGACGTCGAGTGCCGTATCCGCCTTCAGGTTGATCCTGAGGTAGTTGAAGGCGCTGACACTGCGGAAGCCTAAGCTCCCGGAGCACTAAAAGTTTGAAAGGGCACCCTTCACGGAGAGTGCCCTTTTTCGTGCCTTTTAATCAAGCCCAGCAGACTCCCGCGGCGCGTAACTAGACAGATAAATAGTCGCATCCTCGTTCCTGTCGTTGCACGTTCCCTATCCTGAGCCTAATCTGCTCCGCTGACTCTTTTTCCATGTCCACTCTAGCAACTTCACTCGGCGGTTTCCTCGGTTCATCGATCGGGAAAAAGTGGATCGTCGCCCTTTCAGGCCTCGTCCTCCTCGGCTTCCTCGCTGGTCATCTCACTGGCAACTTGCTTGTCTACGTTGGCCCCGACGCTATGAACGGTTATGCGGAGTTCCTGCATCACTTCCTCCACGGAACTGGTGTCTGGATTGCACGCATCGTCTTGCTGGTCGCCTTGGTCGCGCACGTTGTGTTTACGATCCAGCTGACTATTGCCAACCGGAAGGCACGTCCGCAACGCTACGCCATCGAGGTGACGCAAAATGCCTCGAAAGGCTCCAAGTGGATGGCCCTGAGTGGCCTGCTGATCTTGTGCTTCATCGTCTTCCACCTCCTCCATTACACCGTCCGCATCGACACTTTCGGCTTCGGTGATATCCCACTCGACAGCGAAGGCCGCTTCGACGTCTACAAGATGATGATTGCCGGGTTCTCCAATGTCTGGGTTTCCTTGTTCTACATTATCTCGATCGCGCTCCTCTGCCTGCACCTCAGCCACGGGGTCACCAGCCTGTTCCAGACGCTCGGACTGACAACTCCCAAGACGAAGGCCATCTACGAGGTCGTCGGCATGGGCTTCTCCGCCGCTATCTTTGTCGGCTTCGCCTCGATTCCGCTCTCCGTTCTCTTCGGCTGGGTCAAGTAAGCCCAACCCGTTTTCCCTTCCCTCCTCTCACCATTCCGATGGCCACCAAGAAGAAAGCCGCTACCAAGAAGAAGGCCGCCTCGAAAAAGGCTTCCGCTTCCGAGGTTCCCATGACCATGGATGCCGCGTCCCCTCCGGGACCGATGGCCGACAAATGGACCAGCCATAAAATGGCGTCCAAGTTGATCAACCCGAAGAACAAACGGAAGTTCAAGGTCATCGTTGTCGGCTCCGGACTCGCCGGTGGTTCCGCCGCAGCCTCACTTTCGGAACTCGGCTACGAGGTCGATTGCTTTTGCTACCAAGACTCGCCGCGCCGCGCCCACTCGATTGCGGCTCAAGGCGGAATCAACGCTGCCAAGAACTACCAGAACGACGGAGACTCGGTTCACCGCCTGTTCTACGACACGGTCAAAGGTGGCGACTTTCGCTCGCGCGAGGCCAACGTCCACCGCCTTGCCGAAGTCAGTGTCGACATCATCGACCAATGCGTCGCCCAAGGTGTTCCCTTCGCCCGTGAATACGGTGGGCTGCTCGCCAACCGCTCATTCGGTGGAGCCCAGGTCTCGCGGACATTCTACGCTCGCGGCCAGACCGGTCAGCAACTTCTGCTCGGCGCCTACTCGGCTCTTTCTAAGGAGATCGAAACCGGCCACGTCACGATGCACCCGCGTACCGAGATGCTCGACCTCGTCGTCGTCGACGGTCACGCCAAAGGCATCATCTGCCGCAACCTGAAGACCGGTGCCATCACCCGCCACGCAGCCGACGCCGTCATTCTCGCCACCGGCGGCTATGGCAACGTTTTCTTCCTGTCGACCAATGCCATGGGTTGCAACGTAATGGCAGCTTTCCGTGCACACCGTCGCGGAGCCCTGTTCGCCAATCCTTGCTACACACAGATCCACCCGACCTGCATCCCACGCTCCGGTGACTACCAGTCGAAGCTGACCCTAATGTCGGAGTCGCTCCGCAACGACGGTCGCGTCTGGGTGCCAAAGAAGAAGGAAGACTGCGAGAAAGATCCCGCTTCGATCGCCGAAGACGATCGCGACTACTACCTCGAGCGTAAGTATCCAAGCTTCGGTAACCTCGCCCCACGCGACATCTCGTCTCGTGCTGCCAAGGAAGTCTGCGACGAAGGCCGTGGCGTTGGCCCCGCCGTTGACGGTGTTCGATCGGGTGTCTACCTCGACTTCGCCGAAGCCATTGGCATCTTTGGCGAGGACACGATCAAAGAGCGCTACGGCAACCTGTTCGACATGTACCAGCGCATCACCGGGGAAAGCCCCTACGAAGTGCCGATGCGTATCTTCCCTGCTGTCCACTACACCATGGGCGGACTCTGGGTGGACTACAATTTGATGTCCAACCTCCCTGGACTACACGTCCTTGGTGAGGCCAACTTCTCCGATCACGGAGCCAATCGACTCGGTGCCTCAGCACTCATGCAAGGCCTTGCTGACGGCTACTTCGTCGTCCCGGCCACCCTTCCTAACTACCTCGATGGCGAGAAGCCCGGCTCGGTAACCACCGAACACGAAGCCTTTGCCGATGCCGAAGCTGCAGTCACCGAACGCCTCGACACCCTGCTAGAAGTCCAGGGTGATCGCACAGTCGATTCCTTCCACCGTGAAGTTGGCTTGCTCTGCTGGGACAAGTGCGGCATGGAGCGGACCAAGGAAGGTCTCAAAGAAGCTCTCAAGCAGATCCCGAAGATCCGCGAGGAATTCTGGAAGAACGTCCGCGTTCCCAAGAGCAAATCCCCTTTCAACCCCGAGCTCGAGAAGGCAGGTCGAGTGGCCGACTTCATCGACTTCGCAGAGCTGATGTGTATCGACGCCCTCGACCGCGAAGAATCCTGCGGTGGTCACTTCCGTGGCGAGCACCAATACACCGAAGCCGACGCCAAAAAGGGCCACGGAGAAGTAGGTGAGGCAAAGCGCAACGACGCCAAATTCGCCTACGTCGCCGGCTGGGAACACACCGGCAACCCGAGCAAACCGAAACTTCACAAAGAGAAGCTCGAATTTGAAGAAGTGAAGCTGGCAGTTCGTAGTTACAAATAGGGAAGATCGGATGACGGCTTTCGAATGTCAGATGACGGATTTCCCCAAAATGCATGACTCACCGAGACTTGGAAGTTTGGAAAACCGCTCGTGATCTCGGTATAGCTATCCACAAGACGACGATGACCGAATTGCCTAAATACGAGATCTACGAGCAAGGCTCTCAGATTCGCCGTTCCGCCAAGTCGGTTCGAGCAAATATCGTTGAAGGCTTCGGTCGGCGGCGACACAAACATGACTACATCCGCTCCTTGACCTACGCCCGCGCATCCGCTCTTGAGACGCAGGATCACCTCGAGTGCCTCCACGAGACGGAGTCGCTCAAGAACTCATCACTTTTCGATCAACTTCACGCTATGGCCGACCAACTCGGCGCAAAACTCTACCGCTTCATCCGGAGCGTCGAACAGCACCACCGAGTCTAGGTTCTCAAGATCCCGACATCCGTCATCCGACAACCGTCATCCGACCCTTCCGTCATCCGACAACCGCTTTTCCCCATGGTCAGTATCCAAGGACAACCCGAATACCTCAACCTCACTCTCAAGATCTGGCGTCAGGAAGGCCCGGACGCGAAGGGTGATTTCCAAGTCGTTGAGGCAAAGGAAATTCCCACCAGCGCCTCGTTTCTCGAGATGATGGACATCATCAACGAGCGCATCATCGGCGATAGCGGTGATCCAGTGGCCTTTGATCATGACTGCCGTGAAGGCATCTGCGGTATGTGCTCGATGGTGATCAATGGCGTTGCGCACGGACCGGAGAAGGCTACGACAACTTGCCAGCTACACATGCGTAGCTTCAGTGATGGCGACACAATCTACATCGAGCCATTCCGCGCGAATTCTTTTCCGGTGATCAAGGATCTCGCTGTTGATCGCACCGCCTTCGACACCATCATCCGCGCAGGTGGCTACATCAGTGTGCGCACCGGCTCAGCCATCGAGGCCAATGCTACGCCCATCCCCAAGCCAGTGGCTGACGATGCCTTCGACGCCGCTGCCTGCATTGGCTGTGGAGCCTGTGTTGCGGCTTGTAAGAACGCCAGCGCCATGCTTTTCGTTTCCGCTAAGGCTGGCCAACTCAATTCCCTTCCCCAGGGCCAAGCCGAAAAGACATCGCGCACGCTCGGAATGGTCAAGGCCATGGACGAAGCTGGATTCGGTAACTGCACCAACCAGTATGAGTGCGAAGCCGTCTGCCCGAAAGAGATCAGCCGCACTTGGATCACGAAGCTGAACCGCGACTTCACTGCTGCGGTAGCGAAGGATGCTCTGAGCTAACAGTTCCTCAGCCCCCACAGGGAAGGCCACAACGCCTTGGACCCGCCCCCCCCTAATCCAGATCCGGAGCCGAGGAAACCCTCGTTGACTCCACCGCCACCGCTGATCCGTGCACCGAGTTCTCGGATCTCGGACAAGGAGGGTGAGGGGCAGGCCGATCGCGGACTACCGTCGAATATCCGGCCCGACCGACCGTTCCGTAAGGGGAAAGGCAATGGCAAGCCTTGGGATGGAGACCGGAAACGGGGTCGGGGATGTCTCGGCTGCTTAGGTAACCTCGCTCTCTGGGCCATTGTCCTGACCAGCGTCTGCATGGCGCTCTACCACGGGCTCAGCGACCACGGCATGCTCCCCGCTTGGGCGCGCATCCCAGACCTCCGCGACGTCCCGCTACTCCGTGACTTACCGTGGCCCGAAGAGGATCCAGAGGAACTTCCCGAGGCCAAGCCGGAGCGGAATAGCTTCTGGGCTGGCTACCCCAACGCCGTCCGCGCCTACCGTTCGCCCAACTACGGAAGCCGCCACGGGCGCGAAGTCCAGAACATCGTCCTACACTGCACCGAGTCATCCACCGCACGCTCCGCCATTAACCACTTCCTGCGTCGCTCGAGCAAGGTCTCGGCCCACTACATCATCGACCGAGACGGAACCATCTATCAAATGGTCAACGAGGACGACATGGCTTGGCACTGCCGGGGAACCAACGAGAACACCATCGGAATCGAGATCACCGGCCGCATGGAGCAGTCCATCTCCCTTGCCCAAACCGGTGCCCTCATTCAGCTAGTCCGCGACATCATGGTCCGTCACAGCATCCCCCGGCAACACATCTATGGCCACGACTTCACCCCAGGCTACACCGGCTCCACCACCTGCCCCGATCGCCTGTTCGGCGGTAACAAGCCACGTCACTTGGACCTGTGGCTGAAGGTCAATCTGGACCCGCTTCTCGGTGCGGAGAGCTTGTAGACGGAAGTCTACCAAAGCGGTTCTGCCTTTTAACCACCGAAGACGTGGAGGAGTGCGGAATGCTGAGAGGCACTGCTGATTTTTAACCACGAAAGACGCGAAATGACGCGAAAATTGCTGAGAGGCAATGGGATAAACGACTGCTGATTCCCACTGGAGGAAATATAAAAATCTATGCTCTTCCTCTCTGCTTCCGTATAATTCCGCGCTTTCCGCGGTCAGTTTCTCTCTCCCTATTCTGCCTCTTCGTTTCGTCGTTTTCGTGCCTTTCGTGGTCAGCCTGCCCATCCGACTAGTAATATCTGCGTCCCCTTGTCACAAATCCATTGCGCCAAATTTGGTATCGCCTATAATACCAAGTGCGAGCAGTCTTAGATACGTGCGTGTTGGTGTCCGCCCTAAAATCGAGGAGCGGAGCGAGCTTCGCCGTCCTCGATGCTGTGTTCGCTGGCAAGATCGAGATCGCCACCTCGGTAGCACTCGTACTTGAATACGACGATGTCCTAAAACGTCCGGGGCTCATCCCCGCATTGAGCTCAGCCGAGGTCGATATCGTTATTGATAGTCTTTGTGATTCATCCATCCACCAGTCGATCTTCTATACTTGGCGACCACAGCTTACAGACCCAGACGATGACATGATCTTGGAAGTAGCAGTAGCCGCCGGGGCAAGCGCAATTATCACCCACAACATCAAGGATTTCAGGAAGCTAGATACGTTCTCTATCGAAGCCTCAACTCCTGCAGAAGTTCTGAACCTCATCTAGCCATGGCCACCCTATCACTAAGAATCCCAGACTCTCTTCACAGAAAAATCAAAGAGCTAGCATCTGAAGATGGCTACTCAATGAATCAATTTTTGATTTCCGCTGCTGCCGAAAAGCTCGCATCGTACGATACTGTTGACTACTTGAAGGAGAGATCTGATCGGGCGGATAGAGCTGCTCTAGAAAAAGTGCTGGCAAAGGTTCCCGACACTGCCCCCGACGAGGGAGACGAGTTACCTAACTGAGAACTCGGCTCTCCTTCCGCGTAATTCCGCGCTTTCTGCGGTCAGTTGCCTCTTCGTTTCGCCGTTTTCGCGCCTTTCGTGGTTTAGTCATTGCTGCACCTGAGAGGCTACGCTCACTTCGTCACTCGACAGCAACCACTTCAGGCGACAAGCTAAACCATGAGGGGAACATGGAGCACCAATGCGCGAGCCGCCACCGTGCTTGTGAGTGGGTTTTTTGCGTTCACGTCGGTCGCACAAACCTCCAACGAAGCAGCGTCGGCCTCGCCTGTGACGTCTGATTCCAGCCCTGTCACTGTAAAGCGGGATTTCCAGGCAGAGCTGAAGGGGATCGAGGATTCTACTCAGCTATACGAGACACGAACGCAAGAGATTCCCAAGCAAATAGAGGAAGCAAAACGTTCGATTCTCCAACTTCAGGATTCGAAGACTGACCTACCTGCCGAGCTCGAACAAGGTAGCATCGAAGACCTCAAGAAACTGGGTGAAAGAATCGACAAGGAACTGGCTAAGTGGCAGTCTCGGCTCACCGAATTGACCGCTGCCGAATCCCGCAGGGCGGACCGTCTTGTCTCCATTCCCGGTGAACTCACCGCACTCACCCAGCAAGCACCCACCGGCGATAGTGCGGCGGCCGGAGCGACGACAACATCCACTGCGAACCTGCCGCCGTCCCAAACGAAATCTGCCTTGCACCAGGCTCGAAAGGATCTTCTTCAAGCAGAGCAATCCTTTTATCGCGCCGAAGCCCCGCTACTTGACCTCCAGCAACAAGAAGCCCGGCTCAGCCAGGCCAAGGAACTCAGACAAAAAGAAGCGCTCGCCCCCCAACTGAGGAAGAAGCTGGCCGGAGAGACGATGGCCGTTGCTGATCGATTGAGAGCGGAAAGTAAGTCAGTCGCAAGCTCACCACTGTTAGCCGCATTCGCTGCGGAGACGGTCGAGCTATTCTCCCAGAGTCGGGAAGGTAGTAATTTTCTGCTCGAGAAGCAGAAGGTCGAAGCCAGTATCGAAAGCGAACGGCAACGTCTTGAGACAATTAAAACGCGTATGGCTAGTTCGCGGCGGAAGGTCGAACTGATCGAGTCTTCCGGGCTCTCCATCGACGCGGCAACCGGAGCACTGTTCAAGGCACACGCTGCAGGCCTTCCTTCTGCTAGGGAAATCCACCGAGGTCTTTCCGCCGGGACGCAACGCTCTGCGGAGTTGCAGTTGAACGCTCTGGAGTTGGAGGCATCAGAGCGGACCTTGATCGACCCGGCCCAAACAGCTGCACTGCGCGCAGAAGCGACTGCCGCTGGGCTAGCTACTTCGGTCGCCGACGATCTCCTCAGTAACCGCCGAACCATCGTCGCCCAGCTAATCGCAGGTCAACGGGCGCTAGCAGGAGAGTATGCCACGCTAAACACCCTTCGTCGGCAACTCGCCGAACAGAGCGAAACCTGCAGGTTGTTCCTTCGGGAGCGCCTCCTTTGGATCCGTAGTTCCCCAGCCTATGGAATCGGGCCGCTGAAAAAGGATATCGAAACTACCGCCGCCTTGCCCACGCACTTTCAAAAAGCAGGCGAGTTCCTAGTCAGAGACTTCCAAAAATCGCCTCTACTCTGGGTGGCCGGCATCGGAATGTTTCTACTGCTTTTTCTCCGTCGCGGGCGCCTCATCGATCGAATTCAAAAGCTGGGATCGGTCGCTTCGAAAGATTGGTGCGGAAAATTTCATCCGACAGCAGTCACTGTCGTTCTGACCGCTGTGCTGGCATTATTTTCCGCATTTCTGCCGTTATTTTTGGGCTGGCGCATGGTCGGAAGCGACGAACACGCAATCGGCGCAGCACTTCTGGAGCTTGCGGTTTTTCTACTTTGTTCCGGCTTCCTACTTCACGCTTCCATGCCGTCCGGCTTGGTGGAGAAGCACTTTGGATGGAGTGGAAATAAGAGAATCTACCAAGCGACCCGCTGGCTCCGTCCCGCCATGGTCCTGCCGATCTTCCTGCTCGGCACGTTGTTCCACCTAACTCCGCATGGGACCTTGGGCCGTCTCTGGTTTCTTGCCCTGCTCTTAGTTGGTCTGCCCTACATCTGGGCGGTACTCCGACCATCGGTCTCACCAGCTTCCTCGCCTTGGTTCTGTCGCGCCCTGTTCCTGATTGCAGTTCTGATTCCTATCGGGCTGGTCGCCTTCGCTCTAGCCGGCTACTTCGAATCGGCGATGAACCTTCGGCGTCAGGTCCAAATCTCGGTATGGATCATCCTCGGCATTTTGCTTTTCCGCGCCTTACTCACTAGAGTCCTCACTGTATCCAAACGGCAAGAGAGCAGCCGCCAACTCCGAAGAAGGCGCGAGGCTCTGATCGCCGAGCGGCGCAGTCGCGTGCTCGACACTCCCGCTACCGGCTCCGGCGAAAGCGACCCACCGAAGGAACAGGTTCCTACCATTGAAGAACTACAAGCCGATGCCGTTCATCTCTCCCGGATCGAAGGCCAGACACTGCAGGTAATCCGAGTCATCTCGGTCCTTGCCATCGCCGTGTCACTTGCCGTCGTCTGGTCACGAGATCTCCCTGCCTTGTCCGCTCTCGACAACATCACCCTTTGGGAGGAGCAAACTTCGATCCCCGCTACCACGGGCACCCTTCCCCTACCAGATTCAATCACTGGCCTTGGGCAAGACGGTAGCTCTGCCACGACCAACGGAGGCGTGCGTGAAGTCTCGCTCCAAGATTTGCTACTAGCGTTCGGCGGCCTCGGCCTGACCATCGCTTTGGCAACTAGCCTTCCCGGACTGGTGGAAATTCTTGCCTTGAGACGACTTAAACTCGGCACTGGCTCGTCGTTCGCCATCACCACGGTGCTCCGCTACATCATTGTCATCACGGGGATCTTGCTGTCCTTCAAGCTGATCGCATTCAACTGGCAGCATCTCCAATGGATCGCCGCCGCCGCCACTCTAGGCATCGGATTCGGGCTACAGGAAATCTTCGCTAATTTCGTGTCCGGCTTGATCCTCCTGTTTGAGCGCCCGGTCCGGCTCGGTGATTACGTCACCATCGGTGGTGTCTCCGGCCGGGTTAGCCAGATCCGGATGCGAGCCACCACCATCCTGCAGTTCAATCATCGCGAACTGATCATCCCCAACCGCGAGCTTGTTACTGGCCAGTTCGTCAACTGGTCGCTGAGCGACAGTGTCCTGCGTCTTGAGATTCCTGTAGGCATCGCCTACGGATCCGATACCAAGCTTGCCATGAACACGTTACTGTCGGTGGCAGAAAAGGAGGACCTAGTGCGAGCTGACCCTCCGCCGAAAGCTGTCTTTCTTGCCTTCGGCGATAGCACACTGAACTTCGAACTTCGAGTCTTCCTCGGAGGCATCGACGATCTGGTCAATACCCAGAACAAGCTCCACTTCGAAATCGATCGACGCTTTCGGGAGGAAGGCATCGAGATCTCCTTTCCGCAACGCGACCTGCACATCCGGAGCTTGCCTCCCGGAGTCCTCAGTGCGGTGTCGCCGCCCGCAGAGACACCGCCACCGTCACCCCCAGCCACATCCGTATGAGCCGCTCCGACCTCAAGCCGCCAGGAACGGCCCCAGGTACCTTAGTCCATATCGGTGACCGTCGGACCGACTTTGGCATCGATATCGTAGAATTTGAAGAAGACCGGATCGAGAAGTTCAAGACTACCAAGCCTTCCGATTGCCAACGCTTTCATGCCACCAAAGCGGTAACTTGGATTCACGTCACCGGACTTCACAAAACCGAGCGAATCGGCGAATTGGCGGAGATTCTTGGTATCGACTCATTGGTAGCGGAGGACATTCTGAATACCAATCAGCGGACTAAGCTGGAAGAGCATCCGGACTATCTTTTCATCATTGCCGATCTTCCCACCGAGGAAGACTCCACGGAGTCCGAAGATCCAGAGCTCCAACACCAGGCTGTAGATCACTTCGCCTTACTACTAACGGAGTATGGCGTCATCACCTTCTGTGAGGACCGCACGACCGCCTTTGACCGGGTTCGAGAACGGCTGAATCGACCCGATGGGCGATTGCGCCGGAGAGGCGCCGACTACTTGGCTTGGGCTCTGCTCGACTCGATGGTCGATCACTTCTTGGAAGCGGTCGAACATCTGGAACAAGGCTTGGACCGGCTTGAGGAAGAGCTCGACGGGGGGAATCGCACGATCGACGGCGGCGAAATCTACCGCGCACGGCAGAACGCCAGCCATCTCTACAGGGTCGTCCGCCCGCTCCGCGAAGTCACCGGTGGGCTTCTTCGTAGCGAGTCCGACTTGCTTGCCGCCACCACCCAGAACTACCTCCGCGACTTGTATGATCATGCTCTCCACGCTCTGGAGAGTTCGGAAAATTTGCGAGAGCACGCATCGGCATTGCGCGATTTTTACATGACCTTGTCGGACAAGCGCCTCAATGAGGTGATGAAAGTGCTGACCTGTATTTCAACGATTTTTCTCCCGCTCAGCTTTCTTGCCGGCGTCTACGGAATGAACTTCGAGTTCATGCCCGAACTCGCCCAGAAATCGGGCTACCCGATCCTGTGGGTTTTGTTCCTCACCGTCGCCGGTGGGCTTCTGATGTTCTTCCGCAAGAAGCGCTGGCTGTAGTTGATGAGCCTGCCATTTTCGACGCAGCCCTCTCAAAAACAGATTTCTCAGATCTATCGGTCTGGAAAGCCTTGAGCGAACCCCTCGCCTTCTCCCCTTGAAACCCGTTGGGAGGGGGCGGCTCACTCCGCTTGATGATTCCGTCTTGCAGAGTCTTCGACCTTGCCTACGTCGGTGGGCCATCCTACCTTCCCTTCCTTGGCTCAATGACTCAACGTCCACAGAACCGCCCTGACCGCAGGGCTTCTTGCATCGCCGACTTGGTTCGGCTTGCAGTTCAATCTCATTGTCTAGGGAACCAATTATCGATGCAAGGAACCAGGTCGATCCGCGAACGCGGGCAAATCGACCTCCGACCCGAGTCCGGTGCTGTTGTTGGGGAGTCTATTCGAACGGAATCACCTCGCGGCTGCACGGCGCCAAGCGTCATCTTGCGTCCTGAACAGGGCGTGTAGAACCTAACTTTGAAACCAACTTTCAGGGATGTCCGATACCCAAAACGAATCTTCTTCCAGCAAGCCGAGCCGCAAACGCCGCAGACGTCGGAGCGGTGGACAGGGAAACAGCAATAGTAGCGCCGGCGGCGGAGGCCAGCAGAACCAACCTCAAGGAAACGGCGGTGGCGGCGGTGGAAAATCTGGCCAGCGCAAAAAAGGCAGAGGTGGAAATCGTAATCGGGGTCGCGGCCAAGGCGGCGGACAAGGGCGTGGTGGCCGCGGCGGACGTGGTTCCGGCAACTCCACCCGCAAGCGCAACGCAGATCGCGGGTCTGGAGGCGTTTATCATATCAATCGCCCCAGCGAACGTCCGACACCAGCCTTGTGGAGGCGGTTCCTAGAGAAGGTGACCTTTGGCGCGTTCAAAGCCGACCCCTATTTCGTTCCCGGCTCCGAGAGGTTCGCCAAGCCGAAAAGTGAATCCGATGCCCCCGCACGAGTCGACAACAAGCCGAAGAAAAAGAAGAGCGGAGCCAAGCGAAGAGTGGCCGCAGAGAAGCAGGCGAAACAGGCACAGCAACCGCGGGCGAAAAAGGTAGCGAAGAAGCCTCGGGAACCGAAGCCCAAGGGGCCACCGGAAATCGTCGAGGCCACTACTGCGCGCGTCTATGTCGGTAACCTCTCCTACGAAGCCAGTGAGGAAGACTTGAAGGCACTATTCGCTGGAGCCGGAAAAGTGGAGAGCGCAGAGGTGGTTACCAACGCACGAACCAAACGCTCCAAGGGCTACGCCTTCGTCACCATGGGATCCGTCTCCGACGCCCAAGCTGCTGTCGCCATGTTGCAAGAATACGATCTCAAGGGCCGCAACATGGTAGTCAGCGGAGCTAAGTCTTCAGGACGCGAAGGCAAGGCCGCCACTTCTGAGGCCGCTGAGGCACCGGCTGAGAGCTAAGTGGTTCGCTACCAATCTTAATCGCAGAGGCCGATGCTCATCTGCCATGTGGTCCCGGGAATTCCGGCTCGCCCACATTCTCCCCGCCAGCTACAGTCCTCGCATGTCGATGAACCCCGGAAGATGCCGGCGCTCGACATCGGTGAGTGGGCCGAACTTGTGCAAAACGAGCATTTCCCAGGAGCGGCAGTAGTGCGTGGAGTTCCAGCCGCCGTCGAGAACGTGGCAAAAGCCGAAGAATCGTTCCGGTGGAGTTGCAGACGGCAGACGGCAGGGACTGCCAAACCTAATGCTGGTCACGGGGGCCGCATAGCATGACGACGCGGGCGACTCTCTGGTGCTTGGCAAAGCGGGTGGATGAAGTCGAGCCATGGGAACTTTCAGCGATGATGATCCTGTCCCAGCGGATCGTTTTGGCCGACTCATCGATGAACTGCTCCCACATGGCACATGCCGTCGGGCTGTTCCTTGGTCAGCCAGAGGACGAACTGATACGAGCGTTCTACCATGCCATCGGGTGAGGCGATGTCGGCTTCGGCGTTGAGGTCGCCGCCTGTGGTGGCCTCGAGCCGTATATTGTTTTAGACAGGCGTGGGGGCCGTAGCTATTCACTCGGTCGAGTAGGGGTTTCTCGTTTCTTGCAGCTCATCAGCCAGATGACCAATTGGTCGCGTTGGGGAGCGACGGAAGCGTGCTGGACGTCCTGCGGCTTGCCATCCTTCTCAAAGACCGAATCGATCTTTGGATACTCGCGCGTGCGCGGGTCTGGCTCGCTGGCGCGGGCTGTGGCGGTTTTGAGCGAGACTTCGGATTCTCGCCCAAGGAGCAAAGCGGGCCGAGCCAAATGGTTTCTTTGGGTAGTTTGGTCAGAAAATCGCACGGTTCACGAGCAGAATTCGGCGAAACCGGACGTTCTTCCCTCAATCGGCCTGGATTCTGGAGGCAGGATGACCTCGCCCTAAACGGAAAAGGCCCCTGCGCATAGCTA
>Ga0114953_1001351_pt1 | contig 17439 bp, 5 predicted proteins | sample SidtaG_FD_87298 | JGI IMG/M metagenome (GOLD analysis project Ga0114953, IMG submission 87298) | Marine algal microbial communities from Sidmouth, United Kingdom - Sidmouth_Male2 metaG | ecosystem: Host-associated > Algae > Red algae > Unclassified | place: Sidmouth, United Kingdom | collected...
ATTGACATATTGGTATATTTTGGATGTAGCAAAACGAAATTGCATCTAAACACTTATATATCAGTGAATTATGAGAGCAGACGGCTTTCTATTTTACTTCCAGCATAACAAGGATTGAAACAAAACATCATATTTTTTTCTTCTTCGCTTAATTGCCTTTCTATTTTACTTCCAGCATAACAAGGATTGAAACCTTTTCCTTGTGAACACAAAGATTTGATTTTTTCACTTTCTATTTTACTTCCAGCATAACAAGGATTGAAACGCAAAACTCGCTTCAAGTCAATCGGTTTTCCCCAAACTTTCTATTTTACTTCCAGCATAACAAGGATTGAAACATGGAGGAGTTAAAGAGTTCTGATTTTTTGATTAACTTTCTATTTTACTTCCAGCATAACAAGGATTGAAACATGGAGGAGTTAAAGAGTTCTGATTTTTTGATTAATCTTTCTATTTTACTTCCAGCATAACAAGGATTGAAACGAAGAAAATAGGGAAGATTAGGTGTATTTGCAATACTTTCTATTTTACTTCCAGCATAACAAGGATTGAAACTCCAGTCGCATTTGCAGAATAATGTACATCAATGGCTTTCTATTTTACTTCCAGCATAACAAGGATTGAAACGGATTGAACTCTAAAAACTCAAATCGTGGAGGAACAGCTTTCTATTTTACTTCCAGCATAACAAGGATTGAAACATACAATTCTTATTTCTAACAATATTCCGCATTTTTCTTTCTATTTTACTTCCAGCATAACAAGGATTGAAACAAAAGATGAATGGGAATAGACCCGTTAATCCTCAACACTTTCTATTTTACTTCCAGCATAACAAGGATTGAAACAAAAATACGTCAGCTAATATTATACATACACAAGCCTTTCTATTTTACTTCCAGCATAACAAGGATTGAAACTTAAAACCAGTATGGTCTGTATTAAGTGTGGAGCTACTTTCTATTTTACTTCCAGCATAACAAGGATTGAAACTAGCACGTTCTAAGTTTAGCTTTTTTCGCTGTGACACTTTCTATTTTACTTCCAGCATAACAAGGATTGAAACAAATTGAAATAGAACGACAAGCAAATTTGCACTATACTTTCTATTTTACTTCCAGCATAACAAGGATTGAAACCCTTTATTTTCAGGTACTCTTCCTTTTTTGTAATAGCTTTCTATTTTACTTCCAGCATAACAAGGATTGAAACGCGAAAACAAGGTTGCAGAACAGGAGATTGTGGAATCTTTCTATTTTACTTCCAGCATAACAAGGATTGAAACTGAACAATACTGCGAGTAGTGACTTGGTAAAAATTGCTTTCTATTTTACTTCCAGCATAACAAGGATTGAAACATATTAATTTCCTCTTTTTCTTCAAGTAAAATAATACTTTCTATTTTACTTCCAGCATAACAAGGATTGAAACATTTTTGCTCTCCAATCTTTTTCATCTGTCTTTGAACTTTCTATTTTACTTCCAGCATAACAAGGATTGAAACCGTTTACATTTCCTCCAAGTTGTTCATTAATAAATGCTTTCTATTTTACTTCCAGCATAACAAGGATTGAAACAGGATAAATCAACAACAAAATTATGTCCGTGACATTCTTTCTATTTTACTTCCAGCATAACAAGGATTGAAACATTAGGTTAAATATAAGTATGCAAAGATTTTCTACACTTTCTATTTTACTTCCAGCATAACAAGGATTGAAACTTTGATTCATTGTCTTAATTGATTTTGGTCATGATCTTTCTATTTTACTTCCAGCATAACAAGGATTGAAACCTGGACGGATTTCAAAGCCACCATCTAATACATACTTTCTATTTTACTTCCAGCATAACAAGGATTGAAACAGGGATGGAAGCACAATTTCATTATTGGCAATTTGTCTTTCTATTTTACTTCCAGCATAACAAGGATTGAAACGGTAGAAATGCTTCCATTTTAGCGACTTCTGCTTTGCTTTCTATTTTACTTCCAGCATAACAAGGATTGAAACTTTCAAGCTATTCAAAGTAAGCAGTAACGAAGCTGACTTTCTATTTTACTTCCAGCATAACAAGGATTGAAACACTAATCAACCAAAATATATTTATTTGGTTCAATTACTTTCTATTTTACTTCCAGCATAACAAGGATTGAAACGCATTATCACTGTCATAATAAGTGAATGTAAGACCACTTTCTATTTTACTTCCAGCATAACAAGGATTGAAACGTACGTAGTGATAATTTAGTTTGTCGTTTTCTTGTCTTTCTATTTTACTTCCAGCATAACAAGGATTGAAACAAATGATGTATATTTTTTTGACCTTTGTATGCACCCTTTCTATTTTACTTCCAGCATAACAAGGATTGAAACTTTTTAAATCAGTTCTGTAATGAATCCTTGACGGTTCTTTCTATTTTACTTCCAGCATAACAAGGATTGAAACAAAATGCAATGTTAGATAGAAAGTTAGGGACAAAAACTTTCTATTTTACTTCCAGCATAACAAGGATTGAAACTAACCCTATCACTTTGGTCTGCTGCTTCGCTGAACCTTTCTATTTTACTTCCAGCATAACAAGGATTGAAACGTGTACTTACCTCAATTTGTAGGAACTTAGCCTAAACTTTCTATTTTACTTCCAGCATAACAAGGATTGAAACAACTAAATTAGTGTGTTCTATACCAATAACTAAAGACTTTCTATTTTACTTCCAGCATAACAAGGATTGAAACGCTTGTCTTGGTAGTACGTGTCCTGTGCTTAACCTCTTTCTATTTTACTTCCAGCATAACAAGGATTGAAACAATACCTGTTGATACTAAAAAGGGCGTGAACATCACTTTCTATTTTACTTCCAGCATAACAAGGATTGAAACATACTAAATCCCCTGTTACCGTATCAAAGGCGTTTACTTTCTATTTTACTTCCAGCATAACAAGGATTGAAACATTTTTACTCTTGCATCTTCTAAATTTTCTGCGTCTCTTTCTATTTTACTTCCAGCATAACAAGGATTGAAACGAGGTGACGCAAAGTACACCCCTATAATAGAACAACTTTCTATTTTACTTCCAGCATAACAAGGATTGAAACTGCTTGCGTCCATCCTTCTGTCCTGTCGCCTGTTCTGCCTTTCTATTTTACTTCCAGCATAACAAGGATTGAAACTAGACACAGGTTTTGCAGACCTTGTAATAGATTATGCTTTCTATTTTACTTCCAGCATAACAAGGATTGAAACAGATCGAGATGGTGGAAGATGAAGAGAGTGAGACGCTTTCTATTTTACTTCCAGCATAACAAGGATTGAAACACGGTTATGCCTGTTAGTCAAACAGGGGGCTATGTCTTTCTATTTTACTTCCAGCATAACAAGGATTGAAACTACCGCCATTTTTCCCGATTGAGCGTACAACACGACTTTCTATTTTACTTCCAGCATAACAAGGATTGAAACAGTCAAGACGATTTGGATTTCGTTGTTGAATTTATTCTTTCTATTTTACTTCCAGCATAACAAGGATTGAAACAAGAATCAGATAAGGTTCTATTCAAAAAGGCTCTAGCTTTCTATTTTACTTCCAGCATAACAAGGATTGAAACAAAAACGTCAAGACGTTGATAGCGTCAAAACTTGACCTTTCTATTTTACTTCCAGCATAACAAGGATTGAAACACAAGATAATGAAGAAAACAATAAATATAACTTTTGCTTTCTATTTTACTTCCAGCATAACAAGGATTGAAACTACCGTGTATTCAGATGCGTTAGGTACAGACCAGACTTTCTATTTTACTTCCAGCATAACAAGGATTGAAACCAACACGCATGGGGTGACGAAGATGAGGACACTTATCTTTCTATTTTACTTCCAGCATAACAAGGATTGAAACCAAACTTACCAGAACGTCGGGAGCTTTGGATGACCCCTTTCTATTTTACTTCCAGCATAACAAGGATTGAAACGTTTTACTTTAACGTCCTGTTTTATTGGGTTATAACTTTCTATTTTACTTCCAGCATAACAAGGATTGAAACTCTTGTCCTGTGTTAGCCGTAGGTAAAGTTGTGCTGCTTTCTATTTTACTTCCAGCATAACAAGGATTGAAACGTGGATTATGGAATAGGAACGACGACTAAAACGACTCTTTCTATTTTACTTCCAGCATAACAAGGATTGAAACGTAAATGCGTTTACTATTAAGTTTTTAGATAAGTCTCTTTCTATTTTACTTCCAGCATAACAAGGATTGAAACATGCTTTCTTGTGTGGTGGTGTAATAACCAAAGTGGCTTTCTATTTTACTTCCAGCATAACAAGGATTGAAACCTTCTTTTTAGCTGTGTTATCTTCAACCGTTTTAGCTTTCTATTTTACTTCCAGCATAACAAGGATTGAAACTAGTGTTGTCTGCATCTGTACCGTCATGATTACCTCTTTCTATTTTACTTCCAGCATAACAAGGATTGAAACAAGCCAACCTCATGCGCTCGTACTGTCCTTGACTCACTTTCTATTTTACTTCCAGCATAACAAGGATTGAAACGGGTTTGCGCTTCTGGTAATATGTCTTGTTAAGACTCTTTCTATTTTACTTCCAGCATAACAAGGATTGAAACAAAAATAAATGCCTACTCTATTTTTTATAAGGATTTCTTTCTATTTTACTTCCAGCATAACAAGGATTGAAACGCTCAATTGGTTAGAGCAGCGCAGCGTAGGTTGGTCTTTCTATTTTACTTCCAGCATAACAAGGATTGAAACAACCTGCAACAAGTTGGGGCGACCTTTTTTTACAGCTTTCTATTTTACTTCCAGCATAACAAGGATTGAAACAAATGGTCTTTTACATCTTGTGTATCTAATTCGTCGTCTTTCTATTTTACTTCCAGCATAACAAGGATTGAAACGATTTTAACGTATTTTTAAAAGATGGTACTCCTTTCTTTCTATTTTACTTCCAGCATAACAAGGATTGAAACGCTCATGAGGTCGGGCATTGGCTTAACCTTCAACACCTTTCTATTTTACTTCCAGCATAACAAGGATTGAAACTACAGTAAAGCGTTTGTTAAGTCTTTTGCACAAGCGCTTTCTATTTTACTTCCAGCATAACAAGGATTGAAACGCGGCAGTTGTAGCAGTTGTGGTCAAGACCTTCCAGCTTTCTATTTTACTTCCAGCATAACAAGGATTGAAACATGGAGGTGAAACACCAGACCACAGCAAAGACCCAACTTTCTATTTTACTTCCAGCATAACAAGGATTGAAACGACAGCTTAACAGGGGAACAAGTAGAAAATAGTTTGCTTTCTATTTTACTTCCAGCATAACAAGGATTGAAACTTGTAAATGCGTTTACCGTAATTTAAAAAACTTCTGCTTTCTATTTTACTTCCAGCATAACAAGGATTGAAACTTAAGACAAAGCATTATTCAACAAACAGGGAAAAGTCTTTCTATTTTACTTCCAGCATAACAAGGATTGAAACCTTATAGCTGTTAAAATATAATCTTTTGTAGTTCCACTTTCTATTTTACTTCCAGCATAACAAGGATTGAAACGTTGAGTCTGGTAATAGGTTGTTAAGGCGTTCAATCCTTTCTATTTTACTTCCAGCATAACAAGGATTGAAACTTGTTGCTCCAACGTCGGGGCATCCTTCGGTTGAACTTTCTATTTTACTTCCAGCATAACAAGGATTGAAACAAATGTGCCTTAAATTACAAATCTTCTGCCCTAATCTTTCTATTTTACTTCCAGCATAACAAGGATTGAAACTTGAATACTATGTTCGTACTGGAAGAAAAGATAATGCTTTCTATTTTACTTCCAGCATAACAAGGATTGAAACCAGATGAAGAAACAGAAATCAGTAGTACAACAGGAGCTTTCTATTTTACTTCCAGCATAACAAGGATTGAAACGCCAAAATTTGTAATATCAACGAAAATGCTATTTTCTTTCTATTTTACTTCCAGCATAACAAGGATTGAAACTCATTACATCTGAACGTGGAAATATCCAGACTCGTTCTTTCTATTTTACTTCCAGCATAACAAGGATTGAAACAGTAACATTAAGAAGGAGGTAAAGAAAATTTAGAGCTTTCTATTTTACTTCCAGCATAACAAGGATTGAAACAGGTCATTTTGTGGTGTATCAGCACTATAAGATATTCTTTCTATTTTACTTCCAGCATAACAAGGATTGAAACTTAATACTAGGCAAGTTGAGCCTGTTCCCGTCGTTCTTTCTATTTTACTTCCAGCATAACAAGGATTGAAACATTTAAATACAAATTATGTGTAGTCGCAAAAATGGACTTTCTATTTTACTTCCAGCATAACAAGGATTGAAACCAAGACATTAACTGTTCCCCATACATTTGCGCCCCACTTTCTATTTTACTTCCAGCATAACAAGGATTGAAACTCATACTGAGTGGTCTTTCAAAGAAGGATATATTTCTTTCTATTTTACTTCCAGCATAACAAGGATTGAAACACCTATCTCTTTTGCAAGCCAATTGTAGGTAGTGGCTTTCTATTTTACTTCCAGCATAACAAGGATTGAAACCCGTTTAGTATCAGTTCATAACGCATGCCACAACCACTTTCTATTTTACTTCCAGCATAACAAGGATTGAAACCTTGGAAAAATACGGAAAAGCCAACAGATAACGAGCTTTCTATTTTACTTCCAGCATAACAAGGATTGAAACCAAATTCTTGGGTAACATACCCTGCGCTGACCGCATCTTTCTATTTTACTTCCAGCATAACAAGGATTGAAACGACAATGTCTCTTCGAATCTCTTTGGGTATCTCTTTCTTTCTATTTTACTTCCAGCATAACAAGGATTGAAACTCGGAGATTACACAGCAGAGTTAAACGCTAATCTAACTTTCTATTTTACTTCCAGCATAACAAGGATTGAAACGCTTTGTCTTTTCTGTTTTCTTCTGTATCTGCGTCCCTTTCTATTTTACTTCCAGCATAACAAGGATTGAAACAAATGCCGTCAAACGTATTTGATATAGTGATACCTGCTTTCTATTTTACTTCCAGCATAACAAGGATTGAAACAAAAACCTAACCGTCACGTATCACATATGTGACGGGCTTTCTATTTTACTTCCAGCATAACAAGGATTGAAACACCATACCACATAATAAATCATAATTAGAAGGTGTACTTTCTATTTTACTTCCAGCATAACAAGGATTGAAACGTAATATCCCCTGTACCTTTTTGGCACTTATAATTCTTTCTATTTTACTTCCAGCATAACAAGGATTGAAACAGGTCGTACGGATTTTTTTTGAAAAGATGTAGTATCTTTCTATTTTACTTCCAGCATAACAAGGATTGAAACATCAATTTTGGTGCTGTAACGCTAAATATTTTTGTTCTTTCTATTTTACTTCCAGCATAACAAGGATTGAAACGGCACTACCCAAACATTTAGGTAAGTTTCACGAGGCTTTCTATTTTACTTCCAGCATAACAAGGATTGAAACTTGAAACCGTTGTACGAAGCGAAGCCAATATAGGCCTTTCTATTTTACTTCCAGCATAACAAGGATTGAAACTGGAGACCTTAGAGACAGTATTGTAAACGCTGTTCTTTCTATTTTACTTCCAGCATAACAAGGATTGAAACGTAAATCTACCTCCTTTTTTGAGATTTTCAACAGCTTTCTATTTTACTTCCAGCATAACAAGGATTGAAACAACGGTTCTATAAAGGAGGTCGGAGACGGTAAACAAACTTTCTATTTTACTTCCAGCATAACAAGGATTGAAACTTGCGTCGGACGGGGGTAATATGTAGCGTATTGGGCTTTCTATTTTACTTCCAGCATAACAAGGATTGAAACGATAATTATAACCTATACCTAAATCGTTTATATGTTCTTTCTATTTTACTTCCAGCATAACAAGGATTGAAACACGTCTCAATAACTTCTTTAGGGTCGTCTTTTCCTCTTTCTATTTTACTTCCAGCATAACAAGGATTGAAACAATTGTTACTTTTTTTTTACAAAGTTCTATTGATTCTTTCTATTTTACTTCCAGCATAACAAGGATTGAAACCAATGTACATACTGTTTTTATAATCGTTTTCGTCAACTTTCTATTTTACTTCCAGCATAACAAGGATTGAAACAATTATACGGAGTATGAATTTAACACGCCTTACTATCTTTCTATTTTACTTCCAGCATAACAAGGATTGAAACTCCTGTGATGTTAAGTTATTTTGTTTAAAACCTATCTTTCTATTTTACTTCCAGCATAACAAGGATTGAAACATGTCTCCGTACCCGTCTTTGTCTCTTACGTTGTTTTCCTTTCTATTTTACTTCCAGCATAACAAGGATTGAAACACCGTAAAACCACACAAAGAACCTTAACTAAGTTAGCTTTCTATTTTACTTCCAGCATAACAAGGATTGAAACTAATTATGGCGTTTTTGAAACAAGCGGAAGCAGACCTTTCTATTTTACTTCCAGCATAACAAGGATTGAAACCTATAAATGCTTATGACGGTCAGGACTTAGCGGATGCTTTCTATTTTACTTCCAGCATAACAAGGATTGAAACAAAGGTATAGTGAGTTATTAGAAGATGAAACAGGTCTTTCTATTTTACTTCCAGCATAACAAGGATTGAAACAGGCTTGGTAGTTCTGTTTTTCTCCGTCCTGCTGACCTTTCTATTTTACTTCCAGCATAACAAGGATTGAAACTATCATGAGTGGATAGCAGGTAAAAGCAGGAACGAACTTTCTATTTTACTTCCAGCATAACAAGGATTGAAACTGCGATGCTCCTGCAAGTGACCACGAGGTTGTTTGTCTTTCTATTTTACTTCCAGCATAACAAGGATTGAAACAGCAAAATAGTAATTATCAGGTGTGGACATAGTGTCTTTCTATTTTACTTCCAGCATAACAAGGATTGAAACTTTTTACATCACTAAGCGTTTGAAACTTTTTTTGACTTTCTATTTTACTTCCAGCATAACAAGGATTGAAACGTAATATCCCCTGTACCTTTTTGGCACTTATAATTCTTTCTATTTTACTTCCAGCATAACAAGGATTGAAACATTGCTTCAAATGTATTTGAATCAGTACCAAACAATCTTTCTATTTTACTTCCAGCATAACAAGGATTGAAACTAAACTCGTTACCTTCTCTTATGTCTTTACCTTCTGCTTTCTATTTTACTTCCAGCATAACAAGGATTGAAACGTTTGTTTTCGGCAAATACGTAAGTAATGCCTAAATCTTTCTATTTTACTTCCAGCATAACAAGGATTGAAACATGATTGAATATTATATAATTAATTTTAAGTTCCTCTTTCTATTTTACTTCCAGCATAACAAGGATTGAAACGACCCATATAAATGCTCTACGCCTAAATGACGGGTTCTTTCTATTTTACTTCCAGCATAACAAGGATTGAAACTCTTCATCCGTTGGACGGTAAATGATACGTGTTGAACTTTCTATTTTACTTCCAGCATAACAAGGATTGAAACTAAAGTTGATTTGGTGCGTATCTTTTAAAACACCTTCTTTCTATTTTACTTCCAGCATAACAAGGATTGAAACCGTTATACGTCCCATTTGCATCTGTCATTGTTACAACTTTCTATTTTACTTCCAGCATAACAAGGATTGAAACAAAATAATTTGTTCACCTGCTTTTAACCTTGTGGTTTCACTTCTTTCTATTTTACTTCCAGCATAACAAGGATTGAAACTACGTTGGAGACATAAAGGATACGACACGGGGTCCTTTCTATTTTACTTCCAGCATAACAAGGATTGAAACGCTATTTGTAACCCTTTTTCTTCCTGAACCTTAAACCTTTCTATTTTACTTCCAGCATAACAAGGATTGAAACCTTTTTCCTCTAAAATCTTTAAATACGTTTTGTCTGGCTTTCTATTTTACTTCCAGCATAACAAGGATTGAAACGGCATTGGTGATGTAGAAATACATACTCCCTTAATCTTTCTATTTTACTTCCAGCATAACAAGGATTGAAACGCCGTCTCTGTAAAGGTTAATGTTTTCCCTTTGTTCTTTCTATTTTACTTCCAGCATAACAAGGATTGAAACTTGCGTCGGACGGTGGTAATATGTAGCGTATTGGGCTTTCTATTTTACTTCCAGCATAACAAGGATTGAAACGCTAAAGTTGATAAAGATACGTGCGCTTTATATATCTTTCTATTTTACTTCCAGCATAACAAGGATTGAAACAACAGCGATTACATAGTAACTGTATCGGGTACTGATCTTTCTATTTTACTTCCAGCATAACAAGGATTGAAACGTGATTGGCACATTGACCATGTTACTCCATTAAGTCTTTCTATTTTACTTCCAGCATAACAAGGATTGAAACTCGGAGATTACACAGCAGAGTTAAACGCTAACTTAACTTTCTATTTTACTTCCAGCATAACAAGGATTGAAACGTGTAGTAGATGATGAAGGTTCTTTGATAACTTCGCTTTCTATTTTACTTCCAGCATAACAAGGATTGAAACGAAAGTATATGTACGGTGACGGTAGGTTTTTAACGGCTTTCTATTTTACTTCCAGCATAACAAGGATTGAAACAAAAAAAGTTTATAAAGTTTTCGTAACTCATGTAACCTTTCTATTTTACTTCCAGCATAACAAGGATTGAAACTTCGTCCGCTAAAGGTTACAGCATGTAAGGTTTCACCTTTCTATTTTACTTCCAGCATAACAAGGATTGAAACACTAAAGTACGTTGAAAACCAACAGTACATTTTAACCTTTCTATTTTACTTCCAGCATAACAAGGATTGAAACCGTTCACTCATGTAAAATCACAAAACGACACTATCACTTTCTATTTTACTTCCAGCATAACAAGGATTGAAACGATAGTAATTGTCCAATAGGAGGAGAAGGTGCTCATCTTTCTATTTTACTTCCAGCATAACAAGGATTGAAACTTATCTTCCAAAAACCATGTGACCACCCTAACTATCTTTCTATTTTACTTCCAGAATAACAAGGATTGAAACCCTAACACGCACGAACACAAAGTAGTTTATACCGTGCTTTCTATTTTACTTCCAGCATAACAAGGATTGAAACTATTAAATTGTGTAGTGGCAGCAGGTTAATACTTGCTTTCTATTTTACTTCCAGCATAACAAGGATTGAAACGACAGCTTAACAGGGGAACAAGTAGAAAATAGTTTGCTTTCTATTTTACTTCCAGCATAACAAGGATTGAAACTGGAGATTCAACAACAACACCAACCACAACAGCGGTCTTTCTATTTTACTTCCAGCATAACAAGGATTGAAACTTATTGTGGACGGCTTAAAAATAAGTAACGAACATCTTTCTATTTTACTTCCAGCATAACAAGGATTGAAACGGTAACGCTCCTTATAGTTGGACACCCCCAACACTCTTTCTATTTTACTTCCAGCATAACAAGGATTGAAACAATAGCAAATTTCCTTTGTCACCAATGCCCCGTCCTCTTTCTATTTTACTTCCAGCATAACAAGGATTGAAACTTAATATGAAAATCACAACACTTTCTTTTCCACAAACTTTCTATTTTACTTCCAGCATAACAAGGATTGAAACTTCATTTGATTAACAAGAACAACATCACCTACTGCCTTTCTATTTTACTTCCAGCATAACAAGGATTGAAACATAACTAAAAAAAACAATATGGCGGATACTATAAACTTTCTATTTTACTTCCAGCATAACAAGGATTGAAACGACAAAACAGTATTAATATATGAAGGAACTGATGAACTTTCTATTTTACTTCCAGCATAACAAGGATTGAAACTAAAATAGACTTACATAAGAGGGGTAAACGAGGAGACTTTCTATTTTACTTCCAGCATAACAAGGATTGAAACGCAGGCATGACAGATTCATAACTCTCATCTACATAACTTTCTATTTTACTTCCAGCATAACAAGGATTGAAACCTCTTCCAAAACAACGTAACAGATCATTCCTTGACCTTTCTATTTTACTTCCAGCATAACAAGGATTGAAACAGCCTATTATCTTGGTGTTTTGATAGGGCTGTTGGTCTTTCTATTTTACTTCCAGCATAACAAGGATTGAAACACGCTGCAAAATCTGCCTTAAATTCTCCCTCAAACACTTTCTATTTTACTTCCAGCATAACAAGGATTGAAACTTAAAAAAATTAAAAGCAAAGCAATCTATATCAAGTCTTTCTATTTTACTTCCAGCATAACAAGGATTGAAACTATTTATGTAGGGTTTCTGGCTCTGCAAAAGTTCTTCTTTCTATTTTACTTCCAGCATAACAAGGATTGAAACCAATATGTATTGTTTCATTTTCGTCAATTTCAATTCTTTCTATTTTACTTCCAGCATAACAAGGATTGAAACTTGCATGGTTCGAGAAGAATACTTTAAGCATTACCCCTTTCTATTTTACTTCCAGCATAACAAGGATTGAAACCTTAACAAAATCGTAGCACAGAAAAGTGCTTTACTTCTTTCTATTTTACTTCCAGCATAACAAGGATTGAAACATAACTAAAAAAAACAATATGGCGGATACTATAAAACTTTCTATTTTACTTCCAGCATAACAAGGATTGAAACGCTATTCAAGGGAAAAAAGAATGCAGATATATTTCAACTTTCTATTTTACTTCCAGCATAACAAGGATTGAAACTTTATAAGTTTCAACAGTATGCCCCTTATAAGCCATCTTTCTATTTTACTTCCAGCATAACAAGGATTGAAACCTATCATAGGTACAAGAAGGACATCCATTGCTGACGCTTTCTATTTTACTTCCAGCATAACAAGGATTGAAACCTTTTTGTGTTTTCCAAGACGATTTCCGTGCTTTCCTTTCTATTTTACTTCCAGCATAACAAGGATTGAAACAGGACGAATCTTTTTGGATTCGTAGCAAGGATCATAACTTTCTATTTTACTTCCAGCATAACAAGGATTGAAACGACCTTTTCGGCTGTATATAAGTAGTTAATGTAGTCTTTCTATTTTACTTCCAGCATAACAAGGATTGAAACCTATCAGACAATCCAGAAACGACCCATCCACTCCAACTTTCTATTTTACTTCCAGCATAACAAGGATTGAAACAGATTGGATTTGGAATCGATTGTCCTTTATGTCTCACCTTTCTATTTTACTTCCAGCATAACAAGGATTGAAACATTTAACTATGACGAGATTCATCTTCGTCATAGCAGCTTTCTATTTTACTTCCAGCATAACAAGGATTGAAACCTCATTATATAGGTTTTTTGTTAATTAATTAAAAACTTTCTATTTTACTTCCAGCATAACAAGGATTGAAACAGATAGTTCCTCTAACATTTCAGCATGATTAATGTGCTTTCTATTTTACTTCCAGCATAACAAGGATTGAAACAATTGAATGTTATAGCCTTTTGGTATTGGACCATATGCTTTCTATTTTACTTCCAGCATAACAAGGATTGAAACACAAAGCTGACATTAAGTTATCAATATCTTTGTCACTTTCTATTTTACTTCCAGCATAACAAGGATTGAAACAAATGCTGTACATACATAAACAAATTAAGCGAATAACTTTCTATTTTACTTCCAGCATAACAAGGATTGAAACAATTTTACAGAAGATGGAAAGGCGGTACATGGTCGACTTTCTATTTTACTTCCAGCATAACAAGGATTGAAACTGACATTGCTGGATTACAAGCCCCTGAAACATTAATCTTTCTATTTTACTTCCAGCATAACAAGGATTGAAACAGGAGAGCGCATTTAAAGGACGTATTCCTAATGAAACTTTCTATTTTACTTCCAGCATAACAAGGATTGAAACAACAACTTTTCTTTTAGAAACCGTCGCCTTATAGCCTTTCTATTTTACTTCCAGCATAACAAGGATTGAAACAGGCTGTTTAAGGCTGTTAAGGTTTCTTCTAAGACTTTCTATTTTACTTCCAGCATAACAAGGATTGAAACGATAGTGAGATGGTAACACTCAGCTACAATAGAGGACTTTCTATTTTACTTCCAGCATAACAAGGATTGAAACCACAAGGGCTTACGAAGAAGTCTCACAGGCTCCTGCCTTTCTATTTTACTTCCAGCATAACAAGGATTGAAACGTGGTTTGTTTTGTGATACTTGGTTTCCTACTGTTCTTTCTATTTTACTTCCAGCATAACAAGGATTGAAACCCGAATAGATCAGAAAGGTAAGACTTGTGAGATGGTCTTTCTATTTTACTTCCAGCATAACAAGGATTGAAACCAAATTATGATGACTTTCCATACCTTGAAAAAAGTCTTTCTATTTTACTTCCAGCATAACAAGGATTGAAACGACCTACTTGATAAGCCATTTTTGGAAGGTAAGGACGTCTTTCTATTTTACTTCCAGCATAACAAGGATTGAAACTGAGCAAACGCCATCTAAGGATAAGTCGTTTTTAGCTTTCTATTTTACTTCCAGCATAACAAGGATTGAAACGATGGAGGAAAGTTGGCTGCAAAAATTACAGAAAATCTTTCTATTTTACTTCCAGCATAACAAGGATTGAAACTTAACCTTTTTGACGAACACCTTCAACACCTTAAACCTTTCTATTTTACTTCCAGCATAACAAGGATTGAAACTCAAATCAAAGGAATAGATCACTTTTCGCATAGGACTTTCTATTTTACTTCCAGCATAACAAGGATTGAAACGAACCAATAAAGGAAATGACGAAGGTTCTGAAATTTCTTTCTATTTTACTTCCAGCATAACAAGGATTGAAACAAATATGCAATTCCTTTTTTGAAAAAAGATAAACTCTTTCTATTTTACTTCCAGCATAACAAGGATTGAAACAAAAAAATACGTCAGCTAATGCTATATATCCGCAACTTTCTATTTTACTTCCAGCATAACAAGGATTGAAACTTGGTACTTGGTTAAATAAAAATATAATAAAGTGGACTTTCTATTTTACTTCCAGCATAACAAGGATTGAAACCTTTCATTGTAGCAATTTTGTTGATACTGGTGTACACTTTCTATTTTACTTCCAGCATAACAAGGATTGAAACAAATTATGAAATTCGCAAACTTATTGAGCTGTGCATCTTTCTATTTTACTTCCAGCATAACAAGGATTGAAACTTTTAATGCTCCAAACAAAAACGGATATTTGAGCGCTTTCTATTTTACTTCCAGCATAACAAGGATTGAAACTAAGATATTACTTCCGACAGTATCTAATAAAACCGCTTTCTATTTTACTTCCAGCATAACAAGGATTGAAACTTTTGCCGTATGGTGAGTTCTGTGCCTTTGGTTTCTGCTTTCTATTTTACTTCCAGCATAACAAGGATTGAAACTATTATTTAGTATATTTGTTGTATAGTCAATAAAACACTTTCTATTTTACTTCCAGCATAACAAGGATTGAAACTTGGTAGTTGCTTTCTAACAGCATCCGTGAGAGCTTCTTTCTATTTTACTTCCAGCATAACAAGGATTGAAACACGCCCTAACAAAACAGGAGCAAAACAATATCTTGCTTTCTATTTTACTTCCAGCATAACAAGGATTGAAACATTTAAAATTTCGACAAATGAAACGTAAATACAGACTTTCTATTTTACTTCCAGCATAACAAGGATTGAAACAACTATTTGGATTTTCGTGTATTATAGTGATAAAGGCTTTCTATTTTACTTCCAGCATAACAAGGATTGAAACCGCCTTATTCAAGGCGTTTGTAATATAGCCCAATAACTTTCTATTTTACTTCCAGCATAACAAGGATTGAAACAAAGTCGTTGTGCCAATCGACACAACCCAAGCCGACTTTCTATTTTACTTCCAGCATAACAAGGATTGAAACGTTCAAACGCCTGCCACATGAACACAACAAGCGAAACTTTCTATTTTACTTCCAGCATAACAAGGATTGAAACCTAATAATCATTGTGGCAGCTTGCATGCAAAAATATCTTTCTATTTTACTTCCAGCATAACAAGGATTGAAACGAAGTACAAAAAGAGTTCAACATATCGAAAAATACACTTTCTATTTTACTTCCAGCATAACAAGGATTGAAACAGAAAAAAAGACTATATTTGTGATATGAAAAAAGACTTTCTATTTTACTTCCAGCATAACAAGGATTGAAACACGACCTACCCAAAAAGGAATACGATCTAACAAAAACTTTCTATTTTACTTCCAGCATAACAAGGATTGAAACTTTTTTTTGCTTGGTGAACAGGTGAACACTTGGTGAACTTTCTATTTTACTTCCAGCATAACAAGGATTGAAACTAAGTCAAAAGATTTCAAATATCAATTAAACAAGACTTTCTATTTTACTTCCAGCATAACAAGGATTGAAACTGATAATAAAACATTATCATAAACAATAAAAAAGCCCTTTCTATTTTACTTCCAGCATAACAAGGATTGAAACAACAGTTTCTTTCTACTGCCTACCTTTCACCACCGCCTTTCTATTTTACTTCCAGCATAACAAGGATTGAAACGAATCCTTAGATGGTGAGATGCTACAGCTTGTTCTCTTTCTATTTTACTTCCAGCATAACAAGGATTGAAACTTCCAGCAATGGCAGAAATTCGCCCAAAAGTGAACACTTTCTATTTTACTTCCAGCATAACAAGGATTGAAACTTTTTTTGCTCCTGTGTAGCTGTGAAGTATTTAAAACTTTCTATTTTACTTCCAGCATAACAAGGATTGAAACGAGGATAGCCTTGACTCTTACATTCTCGCCCATGACTTTCTATTTTACTTCCAGCATAACAAGGATTGAAACACCTTCGCTTATGGTCATCCTCATCAAGACTGTAAACTTTCTATTTTACTTCCAGCATAACAAGGATTGAAACGAAAAGTATATCCCTGTGTGGGGTATATTTGTTATTCTTTCTATTTTACTTCCAGCATAACAAGGATTGAAACATAATTCGCTTAATCGAAGAACATCCAAATAAAGATCTTTCTATTTTACTTCCAGCATAACAAGGATTGAAACGCCTTCAAGATGTCGGCTGCTTTTTCAAGTGAGTCTTTCTATTTTACTTCCAGCATAACAAGGATTGAAACTCGCCTTGTTTCTATCCCACAATGGTTTGGTTAATACTTTCTATTTTACTTCCAGCATAACAAGGATTGAAACATTACTTTAACGAATAATTCTTATGAAAAATCATACTTTCTATTTTACTTCCAGCATAACAAGGATTGAAACTGATTGGCAACCAAGATTGAGGGCATTTATCTATACTTTCTATTTTACTTCCAGCATAACAAGGATTGAAACATCAGCTTGTAAC
>Ga0114953_1001362_pt1 | contig 17373 bp, 17 predicted proteins | sample SidtaG_FD_87298 | JGI IMG/M metagenome (GOLD analysis project Ga0114953, IMG submission 87298) | Marine algal microbial communities from Sidmouth, United Kingdom - Sidmouth_Male2 metaG | ecosystem: Host-associated > Algae > Red algae > Unclassified | place: Sidmouth, United Kingdom | collected...
AATAGGGGGGGCTACTGAGGGAAGGACAGCTGTCCCATAGCCCGCAATCCGAAGTACGGAGAGGCGGGTGCAAGTTCCGTCAGGGGCATAAGTACGGGACTTAGCCCCTGCCAATTGCAACACACGTGTCTCGCGACAAGATGTCGCACATACCTCGCTGTCGCTCATACCAAGGCGTCGCACGAGATGACGTGTCTCACGTGACAATGTTTCACACGCGACAATTTGTGGCACATACCAGGCTGTCGCACACACCAGGTTGTCGTACATAACAGGCTGTCGCACAAACAGAATCAAAGAGTTTCAAGTTTAGGGGAAGGTGACGCGAGAGGAGGTGGGAATGGGAACATGCGTTTCCATTTGGAGAATATTGGAGTTGACATTGACACTAGGTTGGCGAAAGTTAAGGGAGATAGGGTGGGAATATCCAAGATTGAGGCTAGGGGCGTTCGGGTGGTGTGGAGGGTTCAAGTGAGTTGAAACCCAACATTTGGATTCGGAGATGTATCTGTGGACCTAGACAGTCCCTGAAACTATACAGATATTATCAACATCAAGTTGGCATGCCGGCGGTAAGAGGCAGGTTTCTCAAGTCAGCAAAGTTTGAGCGGTGTGGGGCGTTCAATTAATTGAAACCCAATACTTAGATTGGGTGATGCATCTCTGGACCTAGACGGTAAACGTCCTGGCACCTCTACAGTTATCATCGCCATCGAACAGGCATGCCGGCGGTATGGGTCAAGTGGCCCAACTCAGCAAAGTTTGGGCGGCGTCGGGGGTTCAAGTGAACTGAAACCCAACATTCGGATTCGGAGGTGTATCTCGGGAGGGCGAAGTTGAGCTCAGTTCCGGTTTCGCATGCCTGTTTTGCTATCAAGGTATAAGAGAAGATGGGGCACTTTTTGCTTCTTTTCGACGTGTGGGCGAGCGTGGGATGAGGTCTTGATATTTCACGCTACATGACCCCGGGTCAAGTATTTCTGAATCGTGAAAATGTGCCAGGATGATGCGGAACGCACACATTCAGCAAAGTTATTGACTTTGCAGATACGCACAGCTTAGGATATGTTGTTTTCCTGAGCAAGGGGGGGTGTTGGGGCGAGGGCAGGCGGGTTAGGAAAAGTGTGATTCCAATTGGGGAGTATTGAAGTTGATACGGAAAGTAGGTTGGGGAAACTTAGGGGGGTTCGGGGGGGATATTCTGAGATTGAGACTTGTGGTACGGCGACGGGCATAACTCTTGCGCAAGGTGTCGGAAGGCTGCGAAACTCCACAACCATCTTCCCAAGGTGTGGAAAAAGAGTACAGTGTGCCAGACGCAGGGTTTTGCAGAGATGGGGGTAACCCTGGGTGTCATAGCGTCGAACGGTTGTTTTGGGGTCGTATCTCTGCAAGTCGAAGGTAAAGACGCGCGAAACTGTGCAGTCCTAAGCTATAGAGACGGGCCAGGAGGGTGGAGTGTCAAAAGTATCTGGTGCACACCAGGCCCTACCATGGGTATCGATTTTGGTCGTGAGTATTTTCCCTCCAAACATCTTGGGACAGAGTATGTTGGCACTTTCGGAAACGCGACGCGAGTAGTGGTATATGGAATCTCCAACGATGTGGGTGTCTGATACTCACTCATCACATATAGTATTGATGCGGGGCTACTTTGCGAAATGGGGTACCACTTCTTATTGAGATTTGACCGGGGCGATTTCGATGATGGTGGAAATCATCGCAGGCGCTCGGGGACCGCGGGGATGGTTCGTGCTGACAGACTCGAGAGACATCCGAGCACCGTGAAGCCTTCGTGATGTGGCCCATCCCTGTTGCTCTGACCATGCCGATGTAGCAATACCCTCTGCAAAGGTGGCTGTTGCACCGACCGAGTGCAGAGAGTGGGGATGTGCGTCGAGCGCCGCCGCCGCCCGCGCATTTGCCGCTTCAGCCTCAGCCGCCGGCACGTTGGCCGGCGCGATACCCTCGGCGCCCGCCACCGCAGCAGCGGTGACGGCCACCGCCTTGGCTTGGTGAATGCGCGCGGCCTCGGCCGCCGCCGCGTCTCGCACCGCCGCCTATGACGCGGCCACTTCCGCTGCCTGACGCTCCCCCACCGCTCGCGCCGCCGCAAGCGTGTCAGACGTGGCCGCCTCTCGGTCCCGCGCGCACTTATGTGCCGCCGTCGCGTCGGCACATGTAGCCGTGATTGCCGCCAGGTGGTCGGTCAAGTCGCGCTCCCCCGCCGCCGCCTCCGCCAACGCGGCCGTCACTTGCGCCGCCGCTTCGGCCGACGCTGCCCCCGCAGACCTACGGAAAAAGCCGGAGTCAAAAACCGGCATACTCCTATCGAGAACTATGCCGGTTTCCTAAAGTTTGGAACGCACCACAGGGCCCTTCAGGGGACCCAAGTATTCCGGAAAAAACCGGCATCAGTGAGACAATGACCTGTGTCTCAGACCTCCTCACATCAAAAAAACGGCATACCTGGGCTCACAAGGACCGCAAAAACCAAGGACTGCGGCAGAGCTCTGTCATGCTCATCCATTCATCTCATCATCGACCAATAGGAATGGAGAGCGTCGTTGCATCCAAACCACAGGCTGGTGCACGGCCCTGGGCAGGATCTCAAATTGTACCGATCCGTGAATATTCCTTTTAATCATTCCTAAAATACGCCCAATAACGTAGCGTTTACCTTCAGCATGAGAAATAGGGTTCAAACGCGGATCCGGGGTCGGCAACGCGCCGACTAAAGCGAGGGTAAAGATGCAAAGCAGATATACAAGCAGATGGAGCCAAGCTCAAGCCGGTAAACCTCCCTCCTTGCCGTCATCTACTTGCCCGTGTACACGAGGCCGCGGTGAGTGCGCCACCCATGTCGTGTCGGGGAGTACCCTTGTGGTGGGTACGGGCAGGTAGGAGCGGGGCAGGCGTCTTGGCACGCCAGCGCCCGCCGGCAGGTAGAGAAGCAGAGGCACGTGCCAATGGTACTGGTGAAACATGGAAGCGAGGGAGAAAAACACCGAGGAGAGGAGAGGGGCAGCGAGAAGCAAGGGACAGGGGGGGAGCAAGAAAGGAGAAAGAGAGCGCGCTCTGAGTACTCAACCCTCCACCTGCCGTCGCCCGTCGTCCGCGCCGCCACGTCCGTCCGGCCGCCGTGTCGTACCGCGCCGTTTGTGCTATGCGCCGTGCGCGCGCTTGGCCGCGAGCACGCGCGTGCTCCGCCGCTGCCGCCGTGCTTGCGCGGCGGGACCGGGGCGGGGGTCCTCGAGTAGGCATGGGGCAAGTGGCCGCATTAGTCGACCAACAGCGTGTCGACGGCCGGGGGCGCCATTGTTGCGTCGATGGGAGGAGAGTTCACTACGGCAGTGGGGAGGCGAGCGGTGGACGAACGAGCTCAGGAGGGGGGGGATGGTTGTGGGGGGTTCTTGATGGACGGATGGAGTGTTCTGGTGGGGCTTCATCATTCTCAAGTTAAGGCTGAGCGACCATCGCAGGTGCTGGCCTCGGTTCGTGTGCTTGGAGGCACCCTCTCTTGGCGGCCCTTGTTGAGCCCCTCTCCTTGTCCAATGAGATGGGAGGTGGGGAGCAGCAGTCGTCGGTGAGCGGCGGTGAGCGGTGGGTGGTTGGTGGGTTATGGAAGCGGCGCGGAGCGCCGCGCCAGATTACAGTACTTACAGTGACATACAGAGTTATCATGCGTTTACGCTACATAACTCCGATTAAGTCGACTCTTGAGGATTCTTTGAGCACTTGGAGTCCAGAAGTGCAGGTAAGTCGCACTGCCGAGGATTGTAGAGTAATCTGCTCGTACTGACTGTACCAGGCAACCTCTCTCCCCACCCTTACCCTCTTCTCCCACCCTAACCATTGCTCACGCATCCCTCCCACTCCCCTCCCTGCCATGCTGCTTTCTTCTTTCTTGCCCCCACCCCACTCCTACATCACTTCCAGCACGACAGTCGATCCCCAACGGGTGCCAAAAAACCGGAATAGTGAGTCGAGTATGCCGGTTTCTGTTAGGAGATGCCTGTTTTCCGCCCGGTTTTTCCCGTAGGGCAGCAGGGAAAGCGTCACGCAGGCGGGACACCTCGGCCGTTGCCGCTTCGTCGGCGGTGTAGGCGTATGCCGCTTTGGCAGACGTGTCATCACCGGTGGAGTTGGCGCGCGGTGGCGGAGGCTGCACACGGCGGCGCAGGTGGCGCACAACGGCGGGAGCGGCGCCCGGCGGCGAGGGCGACAGCCAGTGGCGGGGTTAGCGCCCGACGCCCAAGGCGGAAGCCAACGGCGGGGGTGGCGCCCGGCAGCAGGGGTGTCACAGACTCGGGGGTGGCGCCCGGCGGCGGGGGTGTCACCGACTCGGGGGTTGTGCACGACAGCCGGTGTGGCGCCGGGCGACAGAAGCGGTGGCAAAAAACAGCGCGGGAGGAGGCCGGCCGCGGGGGGGGTAGCCAGCGGCGGCGGTGGTGGACCGCGGCGGCCTTAGGTATCAGCGGCGAAGGTGGCGCACGGCGGCGGGGGTCGGGTATGGCGGCGGGGGTGGCTCACGACGGCGGGGGTGGCGCATGGCGGCAAGAGTGGCGCCCGGCGGCAAAGGCGGCAGCCAGCGGAGGGGGTGGCGCCCGGCAGCGAGAACCGCACCGAGGAGGGGGTGGTGCACGACAGCGGAAGTGGCGCCAGGCGACGGGGTTGGTGGCAAACAGCTGCGCGGGCGGCAGCCGGCCGCGGGCGAGGTAGCCAGCGGTGGAGGTGGTGGAAGACGGCGGCCTTAGCGGACGGTGGCGGACGTGGCACGCGGCGCCGGGGGTAGACGACGGTGGCGGGGGCGGCACCCGGCGGCGGGGGCGGCGCCCGGCGGCGGGGGCGGCGCCCGGCGGCGGGGGCGGCGCCCGGCGGCCGGGACAGTGGCAGAGGGTCCATCGTCGTGGCCCGCCGACTGCCCCATCCACCCCCATCCATCATCGGCCCGGCAGGAAATCGCATCGAGCATGCATCGAGCATGCATCGGGCTGCATCGGCCATCGAAGGCGGCATTCGATGGGGGTTTTTAGGTGCATCCGAGCCTCCATCGAAGTGCTTCGACCGATGCAGAGCAACCGCTGACAACAACCCAACACCACGTGCGTTTCTTTCCGACAGACTGCACTTCGAGACTCGGGCGCCGTTTCAATGTGCACTGAGCGCGGGCTCTTCCGCAAATGATTGGTCCAGCTACTGTACGCTTTGGATAAGGGCTCCGACAGGCATGCTGCTTACTGTAGAGGGCACTGGAACTGGAATTCCCAGGGAATGTGATCAGAAGGGTGCGGTATCCACGACGAGCTTACCTGCTCGAGGTCTTTGATTTACGTTGTAAGGTAACGAGCGAGGCCGCAAGTTCGAACCGTCGTGACCTATATGTCTGAGAATCGCTCGCAAAGAGATGGCCGCCAGCAAGGCGCGGTTTTACACTGTAGCGGGCAGTCCCTTCTCTGCTTGCGCGTCTTTGGCCCTGCCGGGCGGGCATGCTAAGGGGCGGTCCGGCCCCTGGGGCGCCGTGTCCCCCACCACCCACACCGTCGCCACCCGAGCGGCCGCCGCCGCCCCCGACGGTCGCGGTGGAGGACTCGGGCGCGAGGAGCTTCCCCTTCCCCCCCGGGCGTGTGCGGCGGCGGGATGCCCTACCACCTCCCCGCCGGTGCACGCCGTCGCCGACCACCGCGTCATTGGCGTGGGCGCGCGCCCACAAGGCATTTCTCCCGTCCGACGTGCGGGTGATCCGTGCAGCGGTGGCGCGGCCGAGGTGGGACCCCCGCCGGGCGGCGGCATGGCACCGCAACCGCCACACGCTCGCCGCGGGGGGGAAGGGGGGTGGGGGTGTTAGTGTGTTCGTGCGCTACCGTTTGTGGCACCTGTCCGGTCCGGCGGGTGGCGGCGGTGGCGCGTCCGCCCCCTCCTCGGTAGCCGCGCCGGCCCTCGTCTTATGCTGTCGCCGTCGGCGACGGGCTCGCAGGCTTTCGTCGCGGGGATTTTATCGGGCGGGCAGGGGTCCTCCGACGGGCGGACCGTTTTCGCGAACGGGGCACCATGCGGCGTAGCGGCGACGGCGGCCCGACCGCCGCCGCCGTATCGCCTGGCAGCCCGCCGCCGTCGTAGCGGGAACGAGGAAACGCGCGGGGGTGGTCGCAGACCACGGCGACAGAGCGGCCGGGGGAGCATTCCCGCCCCGTGGCGGGGCGTCGGCAACGGTAGCGGGAGGGCGTGCCGGGGTCGGGTGCTGGCGTGATGTCGGGGAATGCCCTGTCTCGGCCTAATTGCAATAACGTTTGACAGACCGTAAGTACAAAGTACAATCACCCTGGTCAAATAGTTATAGTGTTCAACTCATTCATAGAACACTCAGGCCATTGGACAAGCCTCTTTTGGCGACCGCTATGAGCAACGAATCATGAGACTGAAGCTTCCGAGCCGGCTTCCTCGGCGTACAGTCATCGAGGGTCCATCGAAGATCCATCGAAACCATGCGTCGATGGGGTTCTCAAGGCCGCCCATCAGTTTCAATCGGGCACCCTGTTCGATGGGCCATCGGCTCCCATCGGATCGGGTGTTCGATGGGCATCTTAGCGGAAGCTGACGGTCGTGCGGCCTGTGGCGGCGCCGCCGAAACACCACTGCCAAGCGCGCTCGCTGACTTGGCTGTTGCGAAACCGTGTCAGGTCTATCATTGCCATGACACGTGACGAGGCGTACCCCAGTCAGATGTTGTCAGCTGTCCCGAAACGACCACAATACATCGTCTGCTTGGGACGTTTTCTCCATCGAAGCCTCATCGAGGCTTCGATGCGCCATCGACCCATCGAAACATGGGTCGATGAGGGTCATCTAAGTTCTCATCGAGTCCATCGAAACGATGACAATGGGGTCCTGACAAGCGGGTGTCTCTGGCTTTGGTGATTCCAGATTTGCTCCGCAGAGAGGTGCGCTGGAGCGAACGTGGACCTAGGATTCTGGCCACAAGCATCGCGATTGGACAAGCTCGGATGAGCCAAATCCCTTCCTTCTGGCCAAGTCTTTGAAGTCTGGGATGACGTGTATGACGCGGGTGACGTCCCGTACCGGGATGGCCCGGATGACGGGCGCACCCGCCGAGGTGGTGCTCGTCCACTTGAGCCGCGTGCAGTCCCTCTCCGCCAAAGGGCAGCCCGGCTCGGGCTCGACCGGGTCCATTTCGCAGACGACGGCATAGTCGGCGTCCGCGCAGCGGACGATGAGGCGCACCTCCCCAACGTGGATGACCTTCTCAACTCGGTTCGCATCCGAGGAGGCGGCTGCGTCGTCCCCCCCACGGTTGCCGTCGCCGGCGTTGACAACGCCGTTCGCCGCCTTCTCTTCCGCATGGTTGAGGGTAAAGATGATCGTGTCGTACCAGGGCTTGCCCGTCTTGAACAGCGCCGTCGCACGGAGCAGCTGCTTGCCGCGCGCCTCACAGTCAAATGTGGCCAAAATCTCAACCGTGGCCATCACTGGTACGTTGCGGTGGGGCGGAAGCCGAAAGAGGCGGCCTAAGTTCGCTAGCCCCGGCCGCTTCGACAGCTCAGCAATGGTGATCCTGGGCAGGTTGCTGACGGGCCGGCTTGCCGCCGGCCTCGCGCTCCCACCCAGCGCTGCCGAGGCCGCACCACCCCCCACCGCGCCGCTCGACGCCCCGCCGACCGCGCCGGCGCCCGCCGCCGCCAAGGCCACGCCGACCCCCAATTCCAAGGCCGCAACGCCCCCCGCCGCGTCGGTGCTGCCGACGGCAGCGCGACCGGCACCCGCCGACGCCAACCCCCCGCCTCCCCAGGCCCTCGATGCCGCGGTGCCGCTCGCTGCTCCGCCCCCCGACACTCCGGCAGCGCCGTCACTGGCCACCGAGCCGACTGCGCCGGCGCCCACCGCCACCGCTGAGGCGCCGGCGCCCGCTGCCTCCAAAGACACACCGCCCCCGTCCACCAAGGCCGCGTTGCCGTCCGCGGCGCCGCCCGCCGAGGTGCCGGCGGCGACGGCTGTGGCCGCCGCGCCAACGTCGCCGGCGCCTGCCGCCGCCGCCAAGGCTCCACCGCCGGTCGCCTCCAAGGCCCCTCCACCCCTGTCTGCGCCACCCACCACGCCTGCAGCGCCGGCACGCTTGCGCTTGGTGCGGGCCGGGACCAATGGGAGGGTGCGACAGGCGTCGGCGTCGATGGCCGCATGTGCGCGGACAATCTCGAGGGCGCCTTGTGCCTGCCGCACCAGCTGCTGCGTGTAGGTGGCCATGTTCATGTTTGTCCGGCGGTAAAACGGCTTTTCGTCTTTGTGGGCCGCCTTGTTGTCGGCGGTGTTGCCACTGCTCAGGTTCCCGTGGTACTTGATGGCGTCCATCACGTGCGCCAGCAGCTTATGCACCTTGCTGGTGTTCACCGTGCCGAGGATGGGCGACATGATGTTGACCACGGAGTTGGTCGCCTGGTCGGCGATAGACTGGCCCTCGGTCAGCGTCATAGGCGGCGCCACCGCCGAGGTCGTCCAGCCGGCAATGCGGCCGTAGAACGACGCGTATTCTGCAAACATGGTGGTGATCGCGTCTTGGATGGGCGTCTGCCCAAACTTGGCGCGGTACTCGCCCCAGTCGAACGAATAGCCGGCGAGCAGCTCATCCTCCTCACCCCCCGGGATGGCCTCCTTGAAAAGGGGCCCGCCTCCCCCGCCTTCCGCCGTGCCGCCGGCCTTCTTCGCCTTGCGCGTGTTCTTTGTTCCCTTTTTCTTTTGGCCCTTTCGGCGGGGGGGGGCTGACCGCGACGGCGGTCGGGGCCTCCAAATGCCAAAGATGCCGTTGACGGCAAACGGAACGGCGTACACGCCCGCCCTCTGCTGGGACCCCGTAAAGGTGGCTTGGGTGTCATTGGCTGACACAATGTATCTGCACGCGCAAAACACCAGGCAAGGGGAGGCACGGATGAGAGCAGCGGAAACAGAGAACATGCGCCACTGTGATCGTCAGTTGCTATGAACATACTAGCCGCCCACGTGCTACCATGTGCGTGCACCATGTGCGTGCCACAGCAGGCAACTCAATCACGACAAGGAAGAGTCGAGGCGTACCCGGGCGGGACATGGCTGGCTTTGCATCGGCGTCCCATGAACTCCAGGCGCATGTTGGAGATGCGGTACGTTGCAGAGATGCTCTCACAGAGGGGGTAGTGGCCGGCACATATGTGTGTAAAAACACGCACGAGTCGGTGCACAAGGAGCCGAGTGACACCTAAATCCAAGACCTTAACCAATGCAAAGAGGAGAACGCAGCCACGCAACAAAACAAAAGCAGGCGGCCAGGCACCAAAACAAAGTCGTGCATGTCAGCCAAAAGGCTCAATGTACGAGAAGAGCAGACACGACAAGGGGCAATCGTGGATAGAGAAGCACACTGGTAAGAACAGGCACCAACGTAAATGCAGGCAATCGAATCCAACGGTCTTGTAGAGTAGGAAAGGCTCCGTTGACAGGCCAAACATGCCGGCCAATGCAGGCAGGCGGCTGTGCGCGCCGTCGAGCGCCTCAAGATGAGCAAGGCGCTCGGGGTCCACGCGGCATCGCACGAGTGACTCGGCCTCAATCTGGTGCCCGAGGGTGTCAACCGCGCACCGCTCGACCGCGTCTAGCGCTGTCGGGGTGCCCGCCATATCGGCTGTAGCCAAACACGAGGAGCACGGGAAACTTGCAATTCCCTCCCTTCAGGCACAAAACCGCCTTCTCTTCCGGCTGGTCGCACAGATAGAGAAGGACGCGCGGGAAACCAACGTATGTCCTTCCGTCCCGCTCCACCAGGACGCCCGTCAGGCTGGCCCCGATTTTTGTACGAAACGCCAAGTAGAGCACCCGTTGAAGGAGTCCATTGCGCCGCGCGCGAGCGCGGGGCTTGGAGGCTGGCTCCTTCTGGTTGCGCACGACCGGTATATACGCAGCGGGCTCCCACTCGACCTCGCCCGTCACGACATTCACCAGGCGCACGCGCAGGGGGTAGAGCTTGTGTGCTGTGGAGGCGCATCGGCGCATCATACCACAGTGAGCAAGGCAGGCATAGACCGCTCGACAGACAGACAAGGAACGAGACTACGCGTCAGTGTCACTCCTTCACCCGAGGCCGAAGAGCCGCATACACACGCGCGCACAGATGAGCACACAGACACTCGAGAGCGGACAAATAAGCGTACCACCCGACCACGACAATTGGCTGGCTTCACTGTAGACTTGGAGTCCCATGACGAAGCAAGTATGATCCTTTTTTTGGTCCATGAGCGCCGCCTCGCTCATCCGGAAGGCATCGCCATCCAGCGGCGACTCCCGGGCTTCGGTCTGCGGGGCGGGACCGTCGTCCCGGCTCCACAGCCGCACCTCCTTTCCCGCTTTAAGCATGGCGAGGATGACTTGCAGCACAGGCCGAAACAGCGCCACGAAGCTCTCGCCGTCGACAACGAGCATGACCCTCATCCAGCCCGCCCCGAGTGCGACGTCGTCCACCTCGTCATGCACAGCGTCTTTAAACGAGTTGTACGTGTTGAACGCGTCGAGGATGGGCCCGTTGTGGCGTGCGTCGATGGGCATGCCGGGCTTGGTCCCGTCGCACACGTCCAGGAGATCGTACAGCTCCTCCAGCCATTGCAGGGACAGGCCCTGTCCGCCGCTCTTCAGGGAGAAGCGCTGCAATGTCCGCAACAGGAAAGAGTCGAACCGGCCTGTCCTCCAACCCCTCTGCCGCTCCACGATCGGCTCGGCCCGCTCCCAGTCCCCCTCATCCTCGTAGAATGCCCGCAACGCCGTGGAGATGGTCGAGAACGTATACAGCTTCTGCAAGGGCTCCCCCGTGTTCAAGCGCCTCCGCTTGCCCGATGGCTCGTCCGCGTCGTCCTGCTCCTGGCGGCTCACTTCCATGAGCGCCCGAAGCTCCATCGCAACGGCCTCGTTCAAGTCCTTGGTGGGGTCCAGGGCGTGGTCCGCAGCGGCACTGACCTCCACAGCGGCGGCAGGTGCAGCGTCAACGTGGGCAGCGGCGCCGGCGCCGACGTCCAGAGCAGCATCGCCACCGCCGTCCGCACCGCCAGCCGGGACAGGCGACACACCAGCGCCGCCGGGCGCCTCGCCACCTGCGGCGGCGGCGGCCGTCTCATCCTCGTTAGCAGCAGCGGCTTCGGGGGCCGCTGCAGCAGCCGCCACCACTGCTGCTTGGGCGGCCGCGGCCAGGGATTGTCGAGCTCCGATGGCGTTAGAAACGCGTAGGTGGAAGTTGAGGCGGTGCCATGCCAGCCCCGCGCGGGACTGAAAAGGGGCGCCGCAGGCAAGGCAGTCCAGCGGGTTCCGGCTCCCGGGTGCTCTCGCTGTCGAAGACCCGCCCGACCCGGTCGCCCGGTCGACGGCTCGGCGGTCTGGGGGCAGGTCGGACATCCCCGGAAATCCCGGCTGGCGACAGATGGGGGGGGTGGGAAGTGACGAGCGGGAGACTTGGAGTGGGCTTTCCGAGGGTCTGGGTGGGTGCCAAACGGGCGGCGGATAGGCACATACGGGATGAAGGCAACGACCAACAGCCGAGAGATGCTCACTGGTCTCTTATGCATCCATTTTGGTCGCGGCAGCCTGTCGGCCAGACGAAGCGATTGCAGGTCGCGGCGGCCATGTCGGTGTCAACAGCAATACCAAAATGAGGGCCACCTCGCACACACCACGCTACACCAAAGTCACGCTTGTCATCCACTTCCAGCAGAGCCAGTAGAAGAGACACACAGGGGCGGGCAACAGCTTACATCAGACTAAGATAATGGGGCCGACAGCAGGGCGCAACGCGGCGCACAGGCGTTGCAGGGCGCGAGAAGGGGGCAGTCACGGAGCAAGGAGAGCCTCATCGGAAGGACCGCCACTCGAGACCCACAGCCCGGATTGCCCGGCGACGCCGGACAAGGGCTAGAAGCCCGTGCCAGCCACAAGGAGCCAGCCGCGAGAGGCAGGGCGCCTGTCACAGGCTCGCAATCATGAGCCGGCGCCCGCGAACAACCCGGTCACAAGAGAAAGTGGGCAGGGAGGGAGACACCCGAAAAGTAGGGACAGCAGCGGCCACTCCACGGGAGGCGCCAGGAGGCGGCGGAGAAAGGTGGCACGTCGGTCAGAGACGAGCAGCCGACTGGAAATCATCGCCATGATGGCGCTGACAACGAGCAAAGCCGCCGGACAGCCGGCGGGAGGGGGGCGCGCAGCCGGTCGCCGGTCAGGGCCAAGCAAGTTGCTACCCACAAGACGGCGAGAGAGGGACAGGTGAGAAAGGGCGCCAGTCAATGGACAACAGCCGCCCGCGACCCCGCAAAAAACGGACACGCAAGTGGGGTGTGGGCCGGCCACGCAAGTGGGGTGAGAAAGGGACACGAAAGTGGTCGGCCGGCCAGGGGCACTCAGCAGCCCACGAGGAGGCTGGAGAGGGCGGCCGGTCAAGGGCAAAGAGCGCCCCGCAAGGTGGCGGGAGAGGGCGGCCCGTCAGGGGCAAGCAGCCCCCCGCGAGGTGGCGGGAGAGGGCGGCCGGTCAGGGGCAAGCAGCCCCCCGCGAGGTGGCGGGAGAGGGCGGCCGGTCAGGGGCAAGCAGCCGCCCGCGAGGTGGCGGGAGAGGGCGGCCGGTCAGGGGCAAGCAGCCGCCCGCGAGGTGGCGGGAGAGGCGGCCGGTCAGGGGCAAGCAGCCCCCCGCGAGGTGGCGGGAGAGGGACACGCAGAAGGGGCAAGCAGCCCCCCGCGAGGCGGTTGGAGAGGGCGGCCGGTCAGGGGCAAGCAGCCCCCCGCGAGGTGGCGGGAGAGGGCGGCCGGTCAGGGGCAAGCAGCCCCCCGCGAGGTGGCGGGAGAGGGCGGCCGGTCAGTGGCAAGCAGCCCCCCGCGAGGTGGCCGGAGAGGGACACGCAGAAGGGGGCGGACAGCAGCGACAAGGGCGGTTGTCCCAGACGTCGGCAGCGGCAGCCGTCCTGTCGGTCTGGCAAGCTGCGACAGCGCTGCCTCTCATCGACAAAGTCAATGAATGGAAAATGGTGAATGAAAGATCGAAGTCCACTGACCAAGAACCGACATTACCTAACAATGTGCGAAGGTAGCCCTGCTGGTAAAGAGCTGTAGTGCTCCCAACGGGCGTTCTGCTCACGCAAAGATCGCAGGCAGAATATGTATATTTTTTAATGTGGGTGCCACAGACATATTGGAAGCGAATTCATCGGAACAACTTGTTTCCTGGCGGTCTCCATCCAACGAGCGGTCGGAGATTTTAACAAGCGGCGACGGCAGCCCGCCCTTTTTCCTTTCCAGCGCAACAGTCCCTGTCGACGTGCTCCGGGGTGTCTTAGCCCCACCCCGCGCGCCGCCCCCCCCCACCCACCGCGCCCCGCCCTCTCCCGCACTGCTTTACTCACGGCCAGCATGATGCCCCTCCCTGCACGTGTCCGTGGCCACCTGACGCCGCGGTGAACACTAACGGCCATTCGCGCGCGTTGCGCCCAGGCAAGGTACGTGACCTCCACGGGGGGGTTGACCTGCCCTTCCTCGGCCTGTTGTAATAGCGGCATACAGAGAGAGTTTGTCAGCCTGCCCCCCGCGCCCCTTGCCGTCGTGGCGCGCATTTTTGTGGAGCGTTTGGCTGGTAGTGTGGCGCGCATCTGCTGGTGTTGTAACGCTTGTCGTGCGGAGATCTCAGCATCGCTACTGCGTGGAAGACGACGTGAGTTAAGGCGGCACGTCTCTGGGGCGTGCTTGCAACCGCACGGACCCGTGCGGCTTGACTGACAGCTGGTCACGGTGCCGTGTGCTTCTCTATGCGGTTACTGGCTCCTTGTTGTGCTTTTTCCGGGCCATTGGCCTGCTCTGCTGGGTGTCCACCCGTGTGGGGATGGCTCTTTTTGCCCGCGCGGCCCGCGCCAAATGGTATATGAGCCGCAGCCGCGCCGCAGCAGTCATCGGAAATGAGGCCGCCATCCCCGCCCTCACTGGCCACCGGCCGACCGTCCCCACCCGGTTCACGCCCACCGCCGTGCCCGCTTGGCCCCCCCGCTCGCGTTCTTCCCCTTCCTGCTCGTGCGTTGTCCCACCGGCCCCACCGCGATGGACCGAGGTGTCAAGCGCTCCCAGGCGACGGCTGCTGCTCGCGCGCGCGACGTACGCAAGGCGGCCAGCCTTGTCGCCGCATCCGTCTCCCCCAGCCAAGAGAACCGTGACAACAAGGACGAGATGCGCGGCGTCGCATCGGTCAACGAGCGCGCCGTTGGTGTCAGCCAGCAGTACTGCCCTGGGCCGATGGTGGAGTTCACCGCTCCCCCCGCGCCTCCGCTGGTCGACCCTTCTCTGTTCCTGTCCGGCTCCCTCGCGGGTGCGACCAACCTGCAGCCGCTGAGCACCTTTACGGATGGGTTGCAATACAACCAGCCCCCTTTTGTGGGTGCACCCGGGTTTGCTGGCGCCGTCACGGGCGCGTCGTTCTACAGCCCCCCGTTTTTGGGTGCACCGGGCCTTGCTGGTCCGAGCTCGGGCTTGCCGAGCTCCGGTATGCCCCGCGCTTCCTTTCCAGCGATCGGATCCCCGCCGCCCTCGTACCTGCCGGTTCCCCGCACGTCTCGTGGGCAACCGCCGCCCGCTCCGACGTCTGCTGCCCTGCCGCTACCCCATCCGACGGGTACTCCTGGTGCTGTCGCGTTGGGTGCGTCGACGCCGCCTGTGTCGACGGCGCCCCCACTGCCGACGGGTGCTCCTGGTGCTGCTGGCGCGTTTATTGCGACGACGGCGCGTACGTCGACGCCGCTCGGCGAGGCACTGACGGCCGCGTCGACTCCGCATACCCCGCCGACCCAGACAACTCCGCCGGCCCCCACTATGACTCCAACCATCCTGCCCGCGCTCGTGCGTGGTGGCCTTCGGGCTGGTGCTCCCCGCCGCCCGCGATTTTCGTCAGCGTCCTCTGCTACAGCCGCTCGGGCAGGGGCCGCCCTGGCGCCTGACGTGGCCGGGGTAGCGACGCATGCGACGACCGGTGCTCCCCCGGCGCCCGCCGTGGCGCCTGGAATGGCTGCAGCGTCGGCGGGGCCTGCCGCTGCCTCGACCACCGCGGCTCCCAAGCCCAGGGCAACCCGCAAGCTCTGTGGCAACCGCCTCAACCAGCGCAAGAAGACTCCCGAGGCGGTTTCCGACGAGGAGCTGCACGTCGTTGAGTCCCCCGCGCCCACAGGCGCGGTTGGGACGCCCACGACCAGTGGCGCCGAGGAGCGGCCGGAAGCCGTGACCCCTACGCAGACGGAGAACGGTGGTGACGACGACGTCAAGACGATGAAGGAGTTTATCAAGACGGCCAAAGAGCTCATGTCCCACGTCGGCTTGCTGTCGAAGGACGTAAGCCGGCTGAACAAAAGGGTGGAGGCGCAGGCCCAGAGCATGGAGAACATGGCGGTGTCGGTGCTCAAGGTGGCGAAGAGCGGCGTCGCGCCCACAGGGCTCGTCTCCGACTTGGACGGTGAGGAGGATGAGTACTCGGACTACGAGGAGATGAAGGCCTTCATCGGCACGGGCCTCGTCGGCGCCGCGGTGCCGGCCACGACCTCGGCGGTCGCCCGCGCTAACGGCAGGCGCCTGTCGGTCCTGCAGGAGGACACCCTGCGCATGCTGCGTGTGCGCCGCCGCGTCAAGATCCGCACGTACGGGCGTGTAGGCGGGGCGGTTAGATCCCGCAACGTCATGAACGACTCGGAGGCCGACTGGGCGTTGATGGTCGAGGAGACAAAGGGCGAGCTGAACATGGACGAGCGCCAGGCCAATGAGTTTCTTCTGTCTACTATCAGCTCCTCCGTGACGCGCAAGACCCGGGAGAAGGTCAAGGGAAAGATCAAGCCCCGGGAGGTCCGTGCCTACCAGCCAATCCTGCAATCCATCGCACATGCCCTGGAGGAGATCAAGAAGAAGGCAGTCTCCGCTTGGCTCAAGGCGGTCAAGGGCAACGACGAGAAGCTGCCGGCATCAAAGGCGACGGAGTGGTCATCGAACTGCCGTGCGGACGTCGGCGGCCAGGAACTCGTCAAGCCGCTGTTTGAGGCATCGGAGAACGGCATCTCCGGCATCGTGGCGGCTGTGAAGGCCATCTTTGTGAGCCTGGGCGTCAAGGACCGCATTTCGGAGGCCTCCAACGTCGGAGACGGGGAGCGCATCATGACCTCGTTGGGGCACGTCGCCCTCGCCGCTAGCTTTGTGCGCTCGGAGCTGGAGACGATGGAGTCGGGCGGCAGCATCCGCCGTACCGGTGCGGACGGCGGCTGGTACGACCGCTGGCGCTGGGAGCTGCTGGCGCTCAAGACGTTTGTGCCGTTGAGCCGAACGCCTTGGCACGGCCTCGTAGTTGACGACGCCATGGACAGCAACCTCTTCTTCTTCTCCCAAGCGCCGGTGCCGTTCTCTACCACGTGCTCCCGCACCTTGGCGGCGCTGTCCAAGGCGATGGCGGCGGCGGCGGCGGCGGCAGACGCAGCTGCAGAGGCGGCGGCGCTGCCGGCAGAGCTCCTGGAGCCGGCTGCCGGCGTCGGCGCCGCAGCGGCAGTGGCTGCCGCCGAGGCGGCACCCGGGATGGGCGGTGCGCCGGCTGCTCCTGGTGCGGCGGCGATCTAGCCCCGCCTTTTCTGGCGACCGGTGGCGTGTCTTTCATGACGGCTGCCTTAGCCGATCGCGGATGCTGCAGCGTCTACCTTCTGCGGCGGCCGTGTGGTACGTGCACTGCGTGTTCTCTTGCTCGAGTCAATTGTCTGTTTTCTCTCTCTTTGTTTCTGACGCCGTTGGACTCGTGCCTCGGGATTGGGCTCTCCCCATTGTTGTCTTCTTTCTCTTGGTCACGTCGAGTGCCTTCTCTTTGTGACTTCGTGCACTCGCCCTGCTCTTTGCGGGTTGTTGGCCACATTGTGTTGCAGCCTGAGGGTGGAGGGAATGCTGGTGCGCTCATGGCTGGAGCGGTAGCATTGGCGGATATGCAGCGCTGGAGCTCTGCGTATTTTCCTTCACTTGTTTCTTCTTCCCACGGCTCGTGGGGCGTGCCGCGCACCCCGGCGCCCCGTCGCTCCCGCGCCCCGGCGTGCCCGCGTCCGGCTCCCGGCCTCCCCAGCGCCCCGTCGCCCCCGCGCCCCGGCACGCCAGCGCGCCGGCGCGCCAGCGCCCCGGGCCCGCGACCGGGCGCGCCCGCGCCCCGCCCCCAGCCGCCCGCGCCCCGGCGCGCCCGCGCCCCGCCCCCAGCCGCCCGCGCCCGGGTGCGCCCGCGCCCCGCTCCCAGCCGCCCGCGCCCCGCCCCCAGCCGCCCCGCGCCCCGCCCCCAGCCGCCCGCGCCCCGGCCCCGGCCGCCCGCGCCCCAGCGCGCCC
>Ga0114953_1001363_pt1 | contig 17371 bp, 26 predicted proteins | sample SidtaG_FD_87298 | JGI IMG/M metagenome (GOLD analysis project Ga0114953, IMG submission 87298) | Marine algal microbial communities from Sidmouth, United Kingdom - Sidmouth_Male2 metaG | ecosystem: Host-associated > Algae > Red algae > Unclassified | place: Sidmouth, United Kingdom | collected...
GACCGAGCGATCATAAAGATCGAATAACCACCAAAATAGAGACGATAAAAGAAAGGACAGATATACAAGACGGAACTAACCTCCCAAAGGGCGAGCCACAAGTCAGTTCAATCCTCCACGTGATTACTGACCAGTCAGGGGGGCTACCGGGCCCAATATCCGAATATATTAAGGAGATATGCTACAGATCCCAGCAGGGATCTTTGAGCTGATTTTCTGCCAGCGGTCCATTCGCGCCCCCCTGTACGTGAGAGAGGCGCAAAGCACCGTCCATTCACGCACGGGTGGCTGGCGGACTCACGGCACCTCCGGTTTTTGCTTGTGTTGTTGATCGATCTTTCATCCACCACCCGCACCGTGTCAACTACTGGCCGACTGACCTCACCCATATCTTCCCCGGGAACTGTCCATGTGCTTTCTCTCAAGTGGTGGGGGCTACTCCAATATGTATGGGGTGTTACTTTAGGGGCGTGTCGGCGTGTCGAAGTGTTTTGGGCGTGTTTTAGAGTGTTTTAGCGTGTCCCGCCGACACGCCTGGCATTTCGGGGCGTGTTGCACAACCCTATTGTGAGGTGCGACACAAGGGTGATCCTGTTCGTAGTGCGGTAGTAGAAAAAGAAATGCAGCCTGCTTGAGAGCGTATCCAGCAATGGAGCCAACCGCCAAACCCAACGGCCACGTGTGCGCAACGTGTGGCCCTGCTACTGGCTCTCCAACCGCAAACCAAAACTAGGCCCGCCACATCTCAAATTTGGGCTCGGGCAAGGCTATCTCGGGGATATCAGACATCGGCGTCAGTGTCACGCCTAATTAAGAGCCAGTGTACCTGCTCTTCTGTGTTTTCAACAACGTAGTCGCACCGGGTTGCAATTTTGCACGGGAATGTGGACGCCTGATCTGACACTTGCCGTGACGACCAATCAGCTGTCTCTTTTGGAGCAGCAGCCAATGTGGACGATGTCACCTGCTCTCTCAAGGCTTGAGGTGAACGTCAGAACACGTCCTTTTAAGTCTCCGGTGCCAAAATCAAGGCAGACTGGACCGGCTCCTTCTGACCTCTGTTCAGGCGTAGGGGGGAGTCGCTGACTCCCAAGAGAGGAAGAACATGGTGCTCCCCTTACATCAGTCCACCTAAAGGAGGTGTGCCGAGCACGATTCTGCGCGAAAAAATGGGGTTTGAGCACTTCCTACCCATATGCCGACGCTGTATAGGCAGAAATGCTCGCAAGGCAGTGCCCGTGGCCTATCTTCAGTCTCGCTCGCGTTTTTGCTCCTCCGCTTCCAGAATACTCAAGAGGTAACCTAAAGCTGCCACTTGCTCTCACAAGCGCCCAAAAGTGACACCTACGACCTTCTCCGGGAGGAGTCCTCTTCAGACCTCCTCGACACGGCCCGGCCGCCAAGTGGCATGACGGTTGCATCATGAGACATCCCGTCCCATCTTTATTGTTGAGAGTCGGCACGCGATTGAGCGACAAAAGATGATATCTCCGGCCCCACTCATGGGATTGGACTGATCTTTGGCTTGTTGCGTAGCGCTCTGTCAGAAGAACCTTCCATACTCGTAGGAGAACAGAGTGCCTCGCGTGAATTAGATAGCTGTAAGGCTTCTGTCGGCTGGCAGGTGTGTGCATTTGATTACAGTAACGCTCCACAAGCAATCGGACGGGCATGCTGAGGCACGCCCCGCGCTATGAACAGCAGACTGATTTTTGGTGGCATGGACACATCTCATGAGTGCATTTCAAATCTCACAGACACCGCCCCTACCGCATTCGTCAATGAGTACTGGGTGACGGACTGAGAATCAGGCACAACTCAGGCTCTGCTGGTGCGTTTTGAACGATTTTTAGCTAGTACAGCTGGGCTCTTACTCACGCACCTTGGAAGCTTCGCGAAAGCGACCGAGCGCGCGACATAAACAAGTATTCCGAGTGGTTCTGATTGTAATAGCTCGTGGAGAGTGGATTACTGAGAGCGCCAGGCGTGCCTTCATTTATGTTTTAACAGTGCATCATGAATCGGGCCACCAGACGTGCACTAACTAGCATACAGTCAGCCCTTACGATGGTGCCTGGGCGTGTACAGCTCCTCTGTGCTGGGTATATAAGTGGGATGCGTTGAGTTTTAGCGCGGAGGGGCTGAACGAAAAACATATTAGCATTCAAAGACACTCAAGGACGCATTTATTCTCACACCGACTTGTCTGTCGGTCCCTTGAGGTGCGCACCAGCGGTCGAGGCCGCCTCACTTGCAATCCCTGCCGTCCAATTCTTGCACGTCTTCACGGCCTTGCGAGCCTCCGCACCGCACACTGGAAATGCTGGCTTGTTCTCTCGACGCCGCTGATCCCTAAGCTCTCGTGCTTTTCGCACTCCAGCCGCAGTGGGAGTGCGCTTCGGAGAGTACCGCGTAAGCACGTCAGGTCCCGCCTCACGTTCCAGCGCCATTGCGCGCACGAAAGACGCGGCTCGCTCCAGCTCAGTCGCGCCGGGTTACTTGACAGCATGCTGCCCATAACGGCCGTGCCACGCTTCCAGTCCCTGTTCCCCGTACAATCCGATGCTTCCAAATGCGTCCAAAACGTCTGGAGCGTGAAACATCAGAATGTGTAGCTTGGGCGAGATGGAGAGCCAAGGAAAGCTTCCTATCAGGAAGGTGACCATTGCAGCCGTGTCCGCCCGGAATTGAGAGGCCTCTTGGGCTGGAATGGTGCACGCGCGGTTGAGTGTCGTTCGAACCCTATTCCACAGGCGCCATGCCTGCTAGTACCCAGCGAGTTGCACCTCCAAAACCTTGCGCACGAGCGCGTGGCAGAGCACTGCGCTGTTGTCACCAATCGTGGGACAATCGCGCCCGATGAGCAGGCCCCCATGGTAGGAAGTCGGCCGTACTCGTGCCTTCTCGTAGAGCAGCTTGACTAGCTCGAGGGCACATGCGGCACCCGCCTGCCGCCAGTCAGCAGCGCCGGCAGTCGCACTCCGGCCGACCATGACAACCTCGATCGAAAGTCGCAGTACTCGATGGGTACTTCCTTTCGTGGCGTGCAGTGGAGCGATACGATTTGCCGCCGATTGACAGCCAGCAGAGGACTCCGAACAACCGAGCACTGGTGCTCAGGTGTACCGGGCTCCCAAACCAAAAGTGTGGCGCCATCCGTGACCATCCGATGAGCAAAATCCATCCTCTCCCGGAAGTGCAGCGGGCCCGTCACATCCAGGAGCGTGCCAAAGAAGGCGTCCAGCACCGCCTGCTTCTTTTTCGGCCACCGAGTACGCTTGGAGCACAAGCAAGGCTGTGTCGCGGTTGCGCTTTTGTGCCAACCACGTTGCACTGGGCAGCGTAGTCTCACCCCAGGATCAGCCGCACTGGCCGGGTCGTGCCGCGCACATCAACTCCGTCGCGCAGCAGCGCTTCGAAATGAGGGAGATGGGTCTTCAACATGGACGCCAGTGCATCGTAGATATTATCTTGACAGGGACACACGCCCACAAAAATAGTGTTGGATGGAGAGTTAGGGTGGGGCTGGTTGATAATTGTAGTGACAATTTTGACCGTGCCCGGATCCCCTCCCTTGTCGAGCCCAAGGGTGACGTGCACGTCCTGCTCGTTTTCTGGAAGAGAGCCGCCGCACATAACCACGGCCCGGGGCTCCCCCAAGTCGTTGAGCGCAGCCAGAGCGTCTCGCACAGGCCGCTCTACGAAAAAGTCCGCGTCACAGAGGGCACTCACCCGCTCTAGAATGGTGGCATTCAACTATGCGAGGTGGGCACCAGATCTGGTCACAATGACCTGCTTTACCGGGAGGGAGTAGATCTCCCGACGCGCAGCGCGCCGTACAGGTAAGCTGGACAACCCACTTCGGGCCCACCCGGTTGCCAAACTCCAGCGATTGAAACCCGCGTGGCTCATGGAGAGTGCCGCCATCAGTCCCACCTGTTCCCGTACGGATAGCTGCACAGGAGCGCGTGAGGGCGGCATCTCACGTCCCTGCAGCTGCGCGACCACCCCACACCCGTCGCCCTCCAGTCTGCGAGCGGCAGCTTTGCGCTTGTTTGCTTGGCTGACTTTGACTAGGGCCTTCCTCGGCGAAGACTTCCGGGAGTAGACACGCACGCGCCCGTTCTTGTGCCGCAGTCCGATCTCTGGGCGCTGGCCTCGATGAAAGGATTGCGTTCGAAATGTCTTCGAGCACGGACTTGACACGGTGCCCAGCGTACTTCCCTTTCAGGACGGCCTGGAGGAATTCCTGGCAGTCAAGGACTTGCGGCGGTCCGTTCAACAGCGTTGACGTGGTCGGATTTGTCCCAACCCCCTGGGCCAGCTGAAGCCGTCGGTCCGGATCAACTCGACGCGGCTGCCGCGCGGCTTGTAGCACCGGTACGGCGGAAGTGACGACACCGTGGTCTTGCAGTAGAGACAGCTCGGTAGAAGCTCCAGACGCGCCAGCCATACAAGCGGGCGGAGCCGACGGCAAACACGTACTACAGCCGCCGCCGATAACACGGTTGACCATCCGCTCGTTATCGGACCCAGCCCCTGAAAAGAGGAAAAGTGCGGAAGCAGCTTGCTCGCATTTGTCCGTCCCAGTGACGGGCGCGTGCTGCACGGAGGTGCCCAGGAGGTCATCAGTGAAGGGAAGCACGGGCACGGCGGGCTGGTCCTCGCAGCCAAGATGCCGGGAGGGGAGACGGTTTGGGGTGATGGGAGAAGTGGGGGTGCCAGCAACTCTCTCTCGCCGCTGCAGTCTCTTGAGCCGGCCGTAACACGGGTCACAAAGACCCGTGGGTTGATACGACGCCCGCGTCACTATCCGGAACCGCGCGCCGGCACTGAACCATGGGCCGGCAGGCCAAGAGAGTAGGGGGAGATGCCGGAGGCTGAGCCCTTGCCCACTCAATCCAGGTCCTCATATTCGCCGTTGGTGTTAGAAAGAAGCGCATGCATTCGACACACTGGAAGGCCCATACGTTTCCTGGAAAATCCTGAGTGATATCCGCCGCCGTCGCCCTGTTTCCATTCAAATGAAATCAAAAGATCAGGACGGGGGGGGACGCATGGGGGGGCCGTTTGAGTGGACACGTTCCGCCATGACGGAGCGGGGAGATGTGAGTACGCTTCTCGAATGATATCATGTGCCGAGAGTATCTTCTCTCTCGCCCCGTCCCCACCTGTATGGCGTCTTATTGCACTCGCAACACGCCCAGACTTAACATACATCTGTCCTTCTTCACCTATGACCATATTGTGTCCCCCCTCAGAAAGACAGCGACCGCACGGTGATGACAAAGGCGTCACGGGATGGCCTGCAGGCAACATAATCGACGACGTTCGAGCAAGACGTGATCCGCCGCGGATCAGGACTTCGACCGCTGCTGATCCACTCGGGTCAGGAGAGCCCCTCTCACAAAGCCTGCAGAGGCATCCGAGAATTGGGTCGCGACCTGATGCTGGCACAAGCCAGAGCTTCTGATCCACTGGCATGAGTAGCCCCTCTTACAGTGGCTGCAGAGGCCTCAGAAAATTGGGTCACGACCCAATTTTCTGTTGACCACTGGATATCTAGAATGCTTCTCGGGAGCTTTCGAAGCCATCATGTAATGCTCAGACTCAGAAGAGCAGGCTCAACTAGGCGTGGTGTTGTGGCCGGCCGGTCCTCCGCACCGAAGAGTCTGTTGACGGTGTTTCACTCCATGGTGTCTGCATGCCACGGGTCACGCATCCTATTGGCGTTGGATCGCCACGTTCGGAACCATGTCTTGGCGGCGCGCTTTGAAGCGCCGCCAAAAGGCCCTGTTTGGACCTCAGTGCCGTTTCGCTGCCGTTGAAGCTCCAAAGTTAAGCGATCGCGCGGGCCCCACACGAGACCGATAAGAAGACTACATTATGTGAGGAAGAGCTATTTTTGGACCGTCACATCCTAGTGTTGGAGCTCGACCTAGCCACCCATGCCCGGTTGGCCAAATGTTTGCCACGTTTAGCCACGTTTGGAGTTTTGGGCGGTTGGCTCCATTGCTGGACACGCCCTAAGGGGAGTCAAACCGAAGTACGGGGAACAAGACATGGCCTCTGCATTTACTATTTATTTGTAACACATCCAAGCACACACCATGATGGTCCTCTGGCCGGTTGTGGTGACGCTTATGTGGCCGATGAGGCAGGGTTTTACAAAAGCGAATGATACACTACATGAGAGCTCCAGTCAGGCGGGTCGGCAGTACTGCAACCGCTTCAGTCAGCAAGTCAGCGCCACTCGCAAAGGACAAGGCTCCCTGTCACTCCGAGGCGCACGGAGGCGGTCATCTATAGATTATGCAAGACCAGTGCTTTAGGTCGCACTGGTCTTGCATAATCACCTCCCCGGTCTCGCTAGATCCGTCTTCCAGGAGCAAGGAGGGTGGCGGGGGGCTGCTTCTCTCACACAAAAAGTTGTGCAGACGAACGCACACTCGCATGATGAAAGAAGCACGAAACACAGAGAAGCGAATTGACCTCCACAACATACCCCACCGACCAACAATCTGACCAAACACTTGCTTAACGAAGGTGCGGGAGGAGCTGTGGTAGTAGTTGGAGGAGTCCTGCTCCCAAGGGAGGTTTTTACCAGGCCAGGGAGCTATAAAACGCAAGCTGGCGACGTAGGCATCATCCCCTGCCACCCAGTACCCCTGAGGTATGCCGTCGGCCCCGTCCAGCAGCTCGGCGAGCCCGCACGCTGAGAAGGCCGTGCTGTCGTGGCACGACCCCGGCGTCACCGTCTACAGAAAATAGACCTTGCTGTCCCCACCAACAGCAGCCTGCACGTTGATAGCGAAGAAGCCCTTCCGCGTCGAGTAGGATGACGGTTTGGGCACCTCCGAGACACGAGGCCGGCGCATGCGTAGGGCGATTCCATCAATGGCAGAGACGCACTCACGCAGCGGGTTGTGCCCGCCACGCGAAAAATACTCGCCTTGTGAAGCAAACGGTTCGGGGGTGGGCGGGAAGGGGATGTTGTTCAAAACGGTATCGTTGTCGAACGCATTTACAACCTGCAACCAAACAGGTGAAAACCACGAGCACACCCCCAAGCGACAAGGGGAGCAACGAAAAGTGTCGACACCGAGTGTTCGAGAGCAAGCAACAAATGGCGATATCGTTACGGTGTTAGCTAGTTGCCCAAAGCCAACCTAGAGCCACAGAGTCGCAGAATGCGGAATAAGATACAAATAAGACGCAAGGGACCGGGCCCGCACGCAGTAAGGCAGCTCAACAGGAAGACAAGTGGCGCACATACCTGGCAAAAAATAGCATACACCATGCAACGAATAACCTCAAATGCAAGCATGCAGTCCAGGGACGACGCCCCCGATAGCATACGCAGCCCAAGGGCACTTCTACATTCTGTCGGGGTGGGCGACCCGCTCGAGAGCGTCGCCATTCCCTCGTCCATCGCCAGGCGGTGCTCCACCGCCGCATTCAAAGCCCAAAACTCCTCCGACGCCATACGAAAGAGCAATCGGAAGCCACCCTCCAACACATGGTCGAGACCAGAGTGTATGCACAGTCGCGCACGTGCACCAGCAGTGTGCACGCGGCGTGGCGTCGCACAAGCGGCTGTGGCCACTTGCGGCAAAACGGCGGCGATGAAGGCGGCCGCGAAGAAGGCCAAACGCCGCGTGGCAACGGTGTGCCCACGTCGGCTCAAAATTCTCGACCGCCGGCTGCCGCGACCGACGCCGCGACCGCGACTCTCCTCGAGGGCCGAACCACGCGGAGTCATGGTGGGCGGTGTTGGTGACGGCACGAGAGGCGGGCACATGGTGCCCGGAAGAGTGGAGGGGCACAGACACACCGATTGGAGAGAGAGGGAAATTGCAGCGACGAGGTTTGTAGGTAGAAGGAACCACTGCGATGCAGAGATCATGAGGCGGACCAAGACGACGCGCCTCGGAGGGTGGGTGGAGCGAAACAACTCAGGTAGACGCAATCCGTCGTCGCACCGGCTTAGATGCGGCAGCTGTTGCAGTTGAGGGACGCCTGGCGGCGAGTCGTATGAACAGCAGAGCGGAGAAGTATGGTCCATCAAAAGAGGCACGGCGCTTGTGTTGAGCCGTCAGGCCCACAGTGTCCGAGGAAAACGCGCTCCCGACCCTACCCTCGCGGTTGTCGCCAGGACTGTACCCACACAGCCTGATGGATAGCTATGGCGGGGGGTGGCTGCCACAGCCCACCCCTCCGGCCTGGATGCCAGCAGGCGCCGCCGGCCGCGGCGACCGCATGGCAGTCCGTGCGCCTGCAGGTGCAATCTGTAAGACCCAATAGGATTGTGACATAGTGCATCGTGTCGGGGCTGGGTTTGCCACGGTGAGCTGCTGACAGCACCCTGACGGATCGTGTCAGGTGAGGCCCATCACTCTTTTAAGAGCAGTGCTGGGGCGGTCCGTCCTACCTGGAGCTGCGCACCAAAAGTGGCCACATGACAGCAATATGGCGGATCGTGTCCTGTGGGGCCCGCTCCTGCGAGTGTGTTTGCAGCAGCGTAGCAGGCGTGCAGTGTCCGAAAAGTTTCTTGCGATAGATGGGAGATGCGATCTGCCCACTCCAGCTGCTGCGTTTCAGGCAATCTAATCACGGCAGTTTTGGTGGCCCGTCGAGACAGCGGTGGTCACATCACGCGTGCGCGACGGACTTATAGCCAAATTCGGACCCAATCACGTGCACGTGCACGCGCCGTAAAGACACAACCTCAGTGCGATCACTCGACAGGGAACAAGCACCCTAGGGGGCAGTCCGGCAGTCACGAAATAGTCAAAAAACTTGAACTGACGGGTGCCACTTGAGATGGAAAGCAATATCGTCGGTGCGCAAAAAAGTGGAGATGACGCAATCAGGCCGGGTAATCGTTGGACTGCAAGCGTGGTCACGGCCAGGCTCACTCAGTTAGGGCAGTTTCGTGGGGGCTAGGCATAAGCTTGCTGGGAGCCATAGCGTCCGGGGACCTCTTCTTAGCCACTCGCCACCCACCCATTCCCTCAGCTCGCCGGGTAGTTTCCCTCGTCGGCAGAGGGGCAGCATCACCCGTGGACCTTCCCACGCACCTGTTGCGTCCCTGGACGGTGCGGGTGAGGCCGTTCCAGGAAAAGGTTGCCGCCGACCTGTGGGCGGCCAAGGACGCCGGCGGCTGTGACGCCGCGGCGACGCCCGCTCCCCCCCCCTACTTATTTGAGGAGGGCTCTCTTTTGAAGACGGTATCCCCGGCGGGGGATGCACTGTACCACCCCGCTGACGCAGCCGGAGCGACATCGTTTTTCATCGCCGTCGGCGTTACCACTGGTGCGGCGGGGGTAAGTGTGCAAGGCGTAGCGCTCAAATCAGACACAGGGCTTGAGGAAAACCCTGTCGTCTCCAAGCGGCGCCGGCTGGGGGCGCCGGAAGACGCGAATGCCGTCGGCACTGTCAGCCGGCAGGCCACTGCCGCCGCCGCCGCGGTGGGGGGCGTTTCAGACGACGGGACACCCCCAATATTTGCTGGCGGCATTGGCGGAGCTGTGAAACGTTTCCAGCGTGGCCAGTCACGGCCTGTCGGATCGTGGTCATACACGAGTCCGGGTAGCTCGGCCGAAGGCGGAGAGGAACTATACCGCTCGCCCCTGATCGGGGTGGCCACAGCCCTCAACGACTTTGTGTCGCCAAGCGGTTTGACAGGTGACGTGCAACAGATGTGCGAGCTGCTTCTGAGAGGCGCCAGCGTCTTTCTGACGGGGCCGCCGGGGAGCGGCAAGACATACGTGGCCAACGAGGCCATCTCCGTCCTGAGGGATGCTGGGCTGAGCGTCACGGCCTGCGGCAGCTCGGGGGTGGCGGCAGCGTTAGTGAACGGCACCACTCTGCACTCGTGGGCGAACTTCATCAACGGAGACGCCGACTTTGAGACCCCGCTGGACGTGGTGCTGCGGAAGGTCATCGCGATGGCAGCCAATGTCCGCATGTTCGCGGCAACGGTGTTGGAGGTGGACGATGCAGGCACCCTGTCAGCCGAGCTTCTCACCTGGTCCGACGTGGTGCTCTGCGCGGTGCGTGGACGGGCCTCACCGTTTGGGGGCGTAACTGTGCTCTTTGTGCGCGACTTCCTCCAGTTGGCGCCCCCCAGGGGCCAGTACGCGTTTTTGAGCGGCGTCTGGCGTGCCGCCTGTGGCGACCGTGCCGTCGCCTTGAGGACGCACTGGCGGCAGGTGCGATACGGCAACCTGCTGGGCCTCCTCCTGCGATTGCGCACGGGCACGCACTAGACGGCCGACGTAGACCTCCTCGCAGCCCGTCGGTCTCTCTCGCCGCCGCCACACTTCCTGTGGCTATTTTTCCACACCATGGACGTGATTTCCAATAACAAAGCCGATCTGCAGAGGCTACCCGGGGTGCCCATCGAGTACAAGCTGGAGACAAGGTTATGGCCCCCTACCTCACCCCCTCCAAGGCGTCGCCGCTGATGGACGGATCTCTCAAGTACGTTCGCGTGCTCTCTTTGCGGGTGAGGCCACAAGTGGCTGTCCCAACGGGATGCCTGGTTGCAGACAGGGTGCCTTGTGGCTCGCGTACGGTGGTTCTTTCATTTTCTCGAGTTGGCGCTTCTGTACTTCCGCTCGCGTGCTTTTCTCTTGCATGCAGGGGCAGAACGACAGTGGTTGTGCTGCCCGCGGCAGCCCACACTGTCGCTTTAGACGGCTAGAGTAGGGCGGCGACGCGGACACAAGTACAGCTGCTCCTCGCCTGGGCGGCGACCATCCACGCCGCCCAAGGGTGGACGTTGCCCGAAGTTGCTGACGACCTGAGCGATGCCGCTGCTGCGGGCCAGGATCTTTCCGGCCTTTCTCTTACCCTGACTCTGGAGGGCCTGCATCATGTTGGCTTTGGTGAGTCAAAGATAGTCGTAGACAGTGCTGCTCTTGCTTTCCATAGGCCTTTTTCCATACCAGTAGGCTCTCTTTCTTGCCGGTGGCGCTTGGGTCTTTTCTGCACTTTTCTCCTTGGTTGTCGCGCAGAATGATCTTTGTGCAAAAGGCCATGGCGACCTGTGGCGCAGTGATCGAACCCACTTCACAGCACATCTGTACTGTCCAAGGACAGGTATCAAGTTCAACAAAATGAGACCATCAACTTCCTCTCCCTTTTTTAAGCGCTTCTAATTCCAAAAAACCAGTTTCAAACCCGTTAGTCCCACTGTGTCTGGGCACAGGTGGTGTCTGGGACGAAATTTTTTGCTTTCCAGCACGTCACCGTTTCCGCCCGCGACCCGTAGAGGACCGCTGATCTCGAGTGACACGAAGCGGCGCCAGCAGTGGCTGGGCAACCCCGTGTGCAGAGAGTGCTGTTGAGCACTCCAGCCCCTCTCCACGCCGCCAGCAGCGGTTGCTTGCGTGGCCCCACCACCTTACCAGCGCGCACGCCGCTGGGAACGGGTGCCCGTGTGGCCACCCCGCCACACCGCACCACCTGACCCGTCTGCGCACGGCCGTCAGCGATGGCTCGTATGGCCCCCCCACCCGAACCGCGTACATGCCGATGGGAGCGGGTGCCCGCGTGACTGCCACACCGCCGCACGCACTCACCCCCATGCACGCCACTAGGAGTTGGTTCCCGCCTGGGCCCACGGGCACAGGCCCACCCCAGCCAACAGAAGCGGATTCTCTCACCCCACCACTGCGCCCACGCCCCCTGCCGCCACACCCATCCCGTTGCACGCCGCTGTCGGAGCCTGGACGCCGTCGCTACTGGCCATGACTCCCTGCCCCTCGACGACCGCCACGGCCCCGACTACTGCCGCACGTTCGCCCCCCTACCCCCCCAATCGCGTGGGCTGTCCTTTTTCGGGACCGGAGGCCTTCTTCGCTGACGGTTGCCGACTGGTCGACTGCGCCGCCGGCCATGGACACCGCCGTGCGGTCCCTCGGCTCTGCCGTCGCGGGGGCCGCCAAGCCGCCGCTCACGCCGGTGGCGCCCACGGCCGGCGCGACAAGACCGGCGACGGCTGCTGCGACGCGCACCCCGTCGGCGATGGCTGCTGCTCCAGAGCCGCCCCCGTCGGCGGCGGAGGGGCCGCTGATGCAGCTCGCCGCCGTCGACGGCGAGGAGGCCTCCAACAACCACGACGAGGACCAGCGCGCAGCCGGGGCCGCCGCGGCTCGGCGGCCGGAGGATACTCTGCGGGGGTCAGCCGAGGGGTTCCCCGCTGTGCCGTTCGAGCCTGCGTTTAACGTTTCTGCGGTTCCGACATTCGCGTCTTTAAAGGAATACAGCCTCGTTCTCACCAGCGTGTGGACGCTGTAGATCACCTACACGTGGCCGCAGACGGCCGCCACCGTCAAGCGGCGACAGCTTAACGACCTCAATATTGGCAGCACCCTAGTCGGGCCCGATTCAGCGCGAAGCACGAATGCGGCGATGAAGACGTGCGCGGCCAGGATCCGGATCGCCTGTGCCTTTGCCGACTTCGTCGGCGAGACGATGTGTGTGCACCCCGGGAAGCCGCGGCCGACCAACGCTGAGATCGACCGGCGGGTGGCGAAAGGTTTTCGCTGCCCCAATACGAACACCATACATGTGATCTCACGCTTCCTCAACTGCCGTCGGCGGGGCTACCTGGTCGCGGGCGGGGCTGACTGCATCACAGAGGTTATATTGACGAGCTACACATCGGCCCTGTCGTTTCTATTTGGTGCACCAAGATAAACGGCCCGGGTGGGGTCAACCAAGTCGTCATCGACTGTTAGAGCACGACGACTCCGTGGAGGCGCAAGGGCGGGCATAATTCAGAGCAAGAGAAGAAGGAGCGGGCCGACCCCAAGACTCACGCCGGGAAGCTAATGGCTGGCGACAACATGAAGGACTTCCGAGGCGCGAGACACAAGGACGCCCGCCACGATCGTGAGCACTCACTCAGCTCCGCGCCTGTGACGCCCGCCATCATGCTGTCTCTCCACAACGAGTTGGTGGTCTAGCACCTCCTGCTTCAGTCTCCCAACAAAGCCACGGCTGAGCAGAAGCCGATGCAGCGGGCGGCGGCGGCCGCGGCCGAGCAGACGGCGGCGACGCAGGCGTCGCTCGTGCAGGCCGACTTGATCATGTACATCTTCTACGTATCTTCCTTCATCACTTTAGCGCGGCCAGTGACCTTGGCCCACCTCCGTTTTGGCGACGTGTCGTACCCCGACCTCAATATTGCTTATGAGCACGAATTCTTTAACAGGAGCGTGCTGCTCCTTTGTGTCGCCATTTCGCTCTTGTTTCTGGAGTGGTTGCGTGGCGCGGAGCCTACCTGTTCTTTTATAACTGTTTTGTGCCGTGCTTGTGCTCGCTCTTGTTGTGTGAGAATCCTTTTCCCTACTGCAGCCACAAGCAATACCGTTACATTGACGTGGAGGTGCGGATCGTCAAGACCGACACCCTCACAATGGACGTCATGAAGGTGCGCCTCTACAGCTACTGTTCGGTAGTGTCCGAGCAGAATGCGCTCAGCGTCGGGGCCTACTCGTAGGTTCAGGGCCCGAGCGAGCACCTCAACGTTCCGCAGCTGTTTAACTCTCTGCTACTATTCTCGTCCTCGGCGCCTAGCGTCTGCAAGGACGTCGGAATGCTCCACTTGCAGCCGCTTCTCCCCAGCCTGCTGGCTCGCAGTGCTTCTGGCGCCGTGTCGCTGTTCAAGAGGCGATCCGAGACGGAGATCAACGCCCGCTTCTTGGCGGACTTGACCCGCATCGGCATGGCGCTGATGCTTGGCGAGCGCGCCTTCCGGATGCACGGCTTCCGTCGCGGCGGGGCGCAGGCGCTGCTCGACCTAATGCGAAAATTTGATCAGGTAATGCGGCTCGGCGGGTAGTCGGTCACTTCGACATCCATCATTAAGTACCTGTCCAAAATGCACGCCCGCGGGACCCTGAGGTCGACCCTACGAACGATCCAGGCCGACGCGGTCACGCGGATCATTGCGCAGCTGACGTCCACGTACAGCCGTTGAACTATGGGGGTGGTGTGGGTCGTTGCGCAGAGTGCTTTGGGAGAGATTGGAGTTTTGAACCCAGCGGCGTGTGTCGCCAGCGAGCAAGAGAACTTCAAGACGCTCTGCACTCTACTCTGAAAGTGTGTGCTGGCTTTGAGGCATGGGAAAAAGGAGGCGGCCGAGTCAGACCAGCAAAAGGCACCCTCGGACGCGGAGGAAATTGGGCGGGACGGGGTTGACGGTGAATAAAAGTCTAATTGGCTTTGTGCATGCGCAGGCTCCGCAAGTTCATCAATAAGGATAAAACACGCAAGTGCAAAACGGACCAATAGCATGGAGCGCGGGCTTTTCCGCACGAATTGCTCCCCAAGAAAGGCCGTACGCTGCGAAAGCGGAAATTTATATGAATCAGAGTCGGCTCTTTTGAGAAACTTCCCGCCAAGCGCCACGTGGGAGCTGATGCCAGCAAGAGAAAAAAACAACACGCACGAATACGCTGCACATGCGTGCCTTGCCCGTCTTTCCTTGAGCCCAGAAATCGCCGAGTGCCAGCAAGGAGACGACCACTCGTGAGAGCCAATGCGTTACTCAAGGGTGCGGGCGACACCCCCCGACAGCGCCGCCACCGCCCCTCGGAGCCAGTCCTCGGATTGGTGCCGGCAACGGCGCCCGCCACCGGCGCCGCCACCACCGCCTACCGCCGTCTTCCTGTTCCTGCCGGTGGCGTCGCCGACCGCACCAAGAGCCTTCGCTGCTGTGGCAACAAAGAATGCGCGAGCTAATACCCTGCGGCAACATTGACAATACAGAAGAGAAGGACCCAAAGGGTCCACCTCCCGAGAGGACCGACACGGCGCAAAGGCGTGCAAAGGCTAGGACTCGAGAGAGACGCCAAGATTTAGATGCCGAGCAAAACGGGGCGGCGCGGGCCGTGGCCGGCGCCAAAAGAACAAGACGGAAACAGACGAAAAAGAGAGACGAAATAGTAACCCCGGGCCAGAATGGGAGCGCCACTTAGGGAAGGACAGCCGTCCCATAGCCCGCAATCCGAAGTACGGAGAGGCGGGTGCAAGTCCCGTCGGGGGCCTAAGTACTGGACTTAGCCCTTGCCAATTGCAACAGTTGCCACTTGCGTCCTGTCCTCGGGCGGGTGGTGGTGACGATGCCATCCGTCAATGCCGCCGCCACCGCCACTTTTCGCCACAGGAAATCGTGCGGCAGCGGCAGCGCCCGCCACCAGCGCCACCAACGCTGCCTCCAGACGTACTTCCCGACGCGGTTGCGGCGACGTCCGCCCTCAGCGCCGCCGCCACCCGTGACATTATGTCTTTATGTGGGCGGCGGAGACTGCACCGGCCATCAGCGCCGCCGCCGCAGTCACTTGTCACCGCAGTTGGGCCGGAGAAGACTAGCACGCCAGCCTCTAACGCCGCCGCCGGCGCTTTCCAGCGTCGTCCCGTCCGCGGCGGCGGCGCCGACCCCCGACACTTGCGCCGCAGCCGCCCCTTGCCGCCGCTTCCGATTCGTCAGCGGCGAAGACACCGAGTGCCAGCGCCGCCACCGCCACTGGCCGCTCGTTGTCGAGTCGTCGGCGGCTTCCACAGCAGCTGTCAGCGCTGCCACGGCCGCCGCCTGCCGCCGCCGTCGGGCCGACGACGGCGAATAGTCCAGCCACCAGCGCCGACGCCACCAATTCCCGTCGCCCTCCCGTTAGTTCCGGCGGCGACAACGCCAACCACCAGGGCCGCCGGCACCGCCTCTTGCCGCCATTTTCTATTCGGCAGCAGCATCGACGTCCGCCGCCGACGCCGGCGCCCCCGCTGACGTCGTCAGATTCTCGTGGGCAGCGACGCCCGCACGCTGCGCCGCCGGCGCTGCCAGATGTTGCCGCAGTCGCGCCGGCGGCTGTGCCGGCGCCCCCCGTCAGCGCCGCCGCAGCCACGTGCTATTATCTGTCGATTTGGCGGCGGCGTGGACTCCCGCCTCTAGTGCCTGCGCCGGTGTTGACGTCTCGCCGCCGGGCAGGCGGCGGCGGCGACGCCCGCCTACAGCGCCGCCGCCGCCGCCACTTGTTTCCGCAGTCACTCCTGCGGCGGCCGCTCCGCCCGTCAACAGAACCGCAGCAGCCCCAACTTGCCATCGCAATCGCGAATAAGGCGGCGGTGGCGCCCACCACATGCGGCGCCACCGCCGCTTGCCACCGTTGTGGAATTGGCGGCGACGTCGACTCCCGCCACTCACGCCGCCGCCACCGCTGACGGCTTTTCGTCGGGTGGGCTGCGGCGGAACCGCCCGCACACAGCGCCGCCACCGCCACCACTTGTCGCAGCAGTCGCTAAAGCGGCGGCAGCGGCGCCCTCCATCAGTACTCGGGCCGCCAAGACGTGCCGTCGCATTCCCGCCCGCGGCGACGACGACAGAAAATTCCAGCGCCGCCTCGGGCGCTTTCAACCGTCGTCCCGTACGCAGCGGCGCCGCCGCTCCTCGACAAGAGCGCTGCAGTCCCCCTCGCCGCCGCTGCCGATTCTGAGGCAGCGACGACGCCACGCATCAGCGCCGCCGCCGCCACTGGCCTCTTGTTGTCGGGTCGTCGGCGGCGGCCACAGCGGCTGTCAGCGCTGCCACGGCCACCGCCTGCCGCCACCGTCGGGCCGACGGCAGCGATGAGGCCCGCCACCAGCCCCGCCGCAGCTGGGTGCCTTCGTCCCCCCGTTCATGGCGGTGGCGACAACGCCAACTACCGGCGGCGGCTCCGCCGCGCCCCGCCCGCGTCAGGTTCGTGGCGGTGGCGCCCGCGCCCGCCCACAGCGCCGCCAGCACCGCCGGCATTGTATTGATCAATGGGAGGCGGCAACGACGCCCGCCATCACGGCTGTTGCCGCTCCCACTTGTCGCCGCGACTGACGTCATGTCGCACAGTTGGCAGCCCCGCCGTCAGGCGGTCCGCCCGGCTCTCCCCGCGGCGGAGCGCCGCCGCCCGCCGCCCAACACGCCTGGGCGTCCCGCCCGGCCGCCCCCGTGGCGACGCGCCCGAATTTCCGCCACGGTGCGCCGCCCGCGTGTGGCGCGTCGTCGGAGGCGGTGCACGTGGCACGGCGGCCGCGCCGGCGAGCGGGCAGGCGCCCGCCGCCGCGGCCGCGGGGCGGCCGCGCCCGCGCCGCCGTGAGGCGCTGTCGGGCCGCGAAGGCGGCGCCCCGCTGTGGTGGTTGCGGCGTTTGAGGGTTTTCAGGTTTGGACAGGGGGAAGGGACTCGCCGTTGTTGCGCCGTTGATGGGGGGGGGGGGGGGGGGGGGGGGGCCCCCCCGCCCCCCCCCCCCCCCCCCCCCCCCCCCCCCGCCACCCCCCCCCCCCGCCGCCCCCCCGGCGGGGGGGGCGGGGCGCGGGCCGGCGGGCGCC
>Ga0114953_1001364_pt1 | contig 17358 bp, 20 predicted proteins | sample SidtaG_FD_87298 | JGI IMG/M metagenome (GOLD analysis project Ga0114953, IMG submission 87298) | Marine algal microbial communities from Sidmouth, United Kingdom - Sidmouth_Male2 metaG | ecosystem: Host-associated > Algae > Red algae > Unclassified | place: Sidmouth, United Kingdom | collected...
CGGCGGCGGAGGCGGCGGCGGCGGCTGCGGCGGAAGCGGGGGCGGCGGAGGAGGTGGAGGTGAGGGCGGAGGCGAGCAAAGGGACGGGGACGGGGATGGGGGCGGCGGCGGCGATGGAGGGGACAGCGGGGGCGGTGGCCGACAAGGGAACGGAGCAGGCGCTTCGGGTGATGGCTTGCGCGACGGTGGCGGAGCGGAGAGAGCGGACGCTGCGGGCGCTCCCCGCCCCTGAGTGCGTGCGACTTCTGCTGAGTACGCAGCTCGGCGGATCTGGGACGGTAGGAGTAGCCCCTTTCGGGCCGGTAGCGGCGGCGGCGACGGTGACGGCGAAGATGGTGGCGGCGACGGCGACGGCGGTGGCGGCGGCGGCGGCGGCGGCGGCGCGGGCTGCGCGTCATGTGGCGGCAACGGCGTCGAGCCAACCCGTGGCGTACTCGGGTAGGAGGTCTCTGTCGCCGGTCCGCCGCCGTTGTTTCCAACGCGGCACGCTGCACGGGACCACCGGAAGGCCTCCCCTGACGACATGGTCGACGCAGACGGCGTCGTGTCGAGGAACGGCGGAGCCATTCTTGCAGAGGAGGCGGGGTGGGGGCGGGCGGTGGAGGGGGGGCGGCGGACAGAGCAGAGTGACGAAGGAGTGGTCGGGCTCGGCAGAGACAGAGAGTGCTGCGGGGAGATGACGGGTGAGGGGATGAATTGCTGAGCAGCCTGCGGTAGGGATCAACCAAGAAGATGGAGAAAAGGATTCCTCAGACTTTATACATTCAAGCGTACCCCCCATATGCGCCCCCTCTGCGCGGCGCATGGGGGGCAGCGACGAGATGAGCTCACGCGCAGGCAGCGGAAAGCGACTCGCCGCCGTCGCCAGCGGCATGTCAAGCGGGCAGGGACGGAAGCTAGGCAGCAACTCTCCGCTGACGCAGTCCGCATGGAAGGCAGGGGGAGTGGGCGGGACCACGGGCATCATGGGGCGAGCAACGCGCCGACGCCATAGATGGTGTCGGCCGCACGGGGGTGGGGGGAACCACGAGAAGGCAGTGGGGAGCGGCGCGTCAACACCCCCGTCGCCAGAGGCATGTGAAACGGGCAGGGACGGAAGCTAGGAATCAGCTCGCCGCTTGCGCAGTACGCATGGAAGGCAAAAGGAGGGGGGGGAGGCACGAACAGGCAGTGGAGAGCGGGGCTTCGGCGCCGCTCTCGCCAGCGGCATCTCAAGCGGGCAACGACGGAAGCTGGGGAGCAACTCGCCGCTGGTGGAGTCCGCATTGAAGGCACGCGGAGGGGGCGAGACCACGGGCTGTATCAGGCGAGCAACGCGCCGACGCCAACACGCCGACTCCGCAGGTGGGATGGGCTGCACGGGTGGGGGGGGCACCACGAGAAGGCAATGGGGAGCGGCGCTTCGGCGCCGTCTTCAATGCGGGACGCAGCCCCGCCGGGAAGCTCCACAAAGCGCAGCAGGGGGCGCACAAGCAGCCAGCGGGTAGGGGAGAATATGTCTTGGTTTGCCGCGGTCACAGCCCACGTCAGAGCCAGAGGGGGGGGGCGTGACCACAGGCCACCAGCCGGGAGCGGTGCGCCACCACGTGACGCAGCGTGGGCGGCATGGGCCCACCTACAGAAGGGAAGACACCCAGAAGCGGTGCGTAGCCGCTACAGTTGAGGTGGGTCACACGGAGGGGGGGCGGACCACTAGAAGGCAGCGAGGAGCGGTCGGTCGGCGCCGTCGTCCGAATGGGATGCACCGTCGGCGTCAGGCTTGCACAGAACAGGGCTGGGAGGATACGGACAGCCAGCGGATGGTGTAAATGGGGATCAGCACGCCACCTGGGGAGGTGGGCGGAAGCCCAAGATTTGGACGAGGACCAGCGCGCCACGTCGCGCGTCGGCGTTGGTGGCACGGGCGAGGCTGCAACAGGGCAGGCACCGGTGAGCGCGGCGCCACCCCCACACTTGGGGTGGGGTGCTCGGGCCCGGAGGGAGATGGAAGCATCTGAGGACCGCCAGTCGCAGGCTGCCTGATCTGGCTGGGGCAGAGAGAGTTCGGCGGACCGATCCTTGGTGGTGACACAGAATGAGCAGGGGGCGTGGGCAACGAGAGCCTAGTTATTCGTGTCTTGCCGTCCAAGAAATCACCCGTCTGATGGCACAAACCCACGACGCAGCGCACCCGACCCACAGCAGTAGGACCGCCCACCCCACCACACCCCCCCAGCTGCCCGTCATTCTCCCCACCGGCATCACCCACCGCCCCTGTTGACCAGTATTCGTCCCACTGTCTTGGTCCAGGTAAGCCAGGGTGCGATGGGAACGAGCACGCCAGCTATTCGCCCGCACACCCAATAGGTAAGTACTCTCCGACGCACCTCAGGTTATTGCTCGTAGACGCAGCTCAGGTAAATCGTCGCACACGCACACTGGCACGCCCATGACAGCATGGTATGTTTGCGTCATAGAGTTCAGGTCTCAGTAGGTCCTTCCTCTCCGTCTAAAGGAGGGTCGTAGAGCGCACGCTCACGCTCGGGTGGTAGGCGAATAGTGCGCCAAGTCCTCTTTCACGGCGCCGCGCCGCTTCTCAGTTCGTCCCTCATGCAAAATGCAGCACGTGGCCATGAAAGTGCACGTTCTTTTCGCTCGCGCGTGCTGTGAGAATGTGAAATGCGTGCCCAACAACCAAGCTGATTCTACAGTGCTCATGCCCGGCCGTGCCGCGCCAGGCGCTATGACATAGAGAAACTTCTCAGATGTGCTTTATGAGTGGATTTCTCTCCGGCTTAGAAGTAACGCTGGCGTAGGAGACACAGTCGACTTGAGTTACAATTCATGCGCCCTGCCCTTCACCCTCTTTTTCCTGCCCCCCGCCACCTCTTCTCCAGCTCGCGCCCTTACTTCTCTTCCACCCCCAGCCGTGCTGTGTGGCCATATCAGCCGACTTCCACAAAATGATATAGCCTTCACCACCGCGCAGAAGCCGAGGGGGGAGATGCGGCGGCACCGTCAGCGGTGCCGTCAGGATGCAAGTGAAAAGCGGAAAAGCGAAGGGTGTCACCCACGACATGCGACATGAGACTCTTGTGATATTGACTCACATCTCGACGGAATCTCCCTGGAGTCGATGAGTCAGAATACGTGGAGGGGGGGTGTCCCACAGGATGTGGAGGTTTAAAGACTTGAAGATGCTATGACGAATCGCCACAAAAGGCGGCAAGACGATCTAGAATTGCCCGTTCGAGCGTGGGGTCACAGAAACTCAGCACACGTTCGCTACTGGATCTATGCAGCCAGTTCCCGCCACCAATCAGACCTCGGCCGGATGCGTCCATCGTGGATGCTCATGCGCCGTATGTACTGCGGCCAGTCAAGTTTTGGAACCAACTGTTCTGATGTCATGTTTGTCGAACAGTTGTCACAAGCAGGGCTGCTCAGAATCCGGGTTTTTCAGCAGAATCTGGGATATATCCAGATATATCCGGATATATCCGTTGGAATCTTCTCGCCATCCAATGTGAGAGCAAAACGGAAGACCCTGCTGGAAAACTCACCTCATGCTCAGGCTCTTCGTGGAAAGACTGATGAACATAAGATGTTGTTGGGAGCGGGATGCCGCTGCTTACAGAGAGGTGCTTTATCCAAATCATTTTTCCGAAGCCCCTGGTCACAAGTCCCCTCCGCTGCCGACCCTGCCCCTACTTAAATCAGGCAAGACTCTGACATCAGATCACATCGAGAACGAGACGGGTAGGCCTGTGACTCTGCCCAGTGGACGGACTGATCACGTTCTGGTCCCTTGCCGAGGAATCGTGAAATGATGCACTGTTCCCTCTATACCGAGATGCACGTACCATATGACACGCAGCGGGTGAGGTGGCACCCGATAGTCGCCGGAAATCGCCCTCACACGCCGCTTCTGCAAGTCCCTCTGGCACACGACCCATGTAGTCCATCTCGTGCGTACATCCTCTTACAGCTAGTGCCCTCACTGCGCCAACACGTCGGGGCTCACAAAATCAAACTGCAAGGGAACGACATGCGACCACTTTAGAGCACGTCTTGCATGTTGTCTGATGCATGTTCTTGAGGAGGCTGTTCAGGAAGGTGGAGTGGGATTTGGTCGAAAGGACCCTCCTCCTCGAGCTCGGCGTCTTGCTGCTCGGCGAGGACATCCATCACCGCGCTCAGAGCAGCAGTCGCCGAGTGGTCGACGGTATCTTGTTGATCCACCTTCCGCGTCTGCAGCAGAACATCCTCCACCGCACGCTTCGTCATGATTGGCATGAGCAGGTACCACCGCCCCGGGATGTTGCGCTCGTCGCTTCCGAGTGCAGCTAACCCTTCTTCCGTCGTCCACTGCGCACGGGGCTCCGGGACCATCTTGCGCAAGCTAACAGCTACGGAAAATATGAAAGAGAAAGGAAAGTTTTAACAGTCACGGCCTAAGAGGGAGTGTAACAGCGCGCTCGCGACGCGGAAGAAGCATCCCGTGGCCTGGACGTGCACTTCTCCAGGCACAGCCACTGCCGAGACCGCCGTTGAGCCAGCACCCGTACCGAGTGTTGATGATGTGCCAGCAGCCGCCGCATTCGCCAACGCTAATGCGCCAGTCGTGCCCTAGGCGGGGGCAAGTGGTGCGGCGCGTGAGGAAGACTTGGCGAGGGCGTCGGATGTCAAGACGTGAATGGACACAGGCACGGGTTGAGGGACCGAAATCTTGCCCGACGGGGACGCCATGTGTGCCCTCTTAAAGGCGAAGTAAGGAGAGCCGTCAGCACACTCCAGCCCGGGTCGCGGTGCAGAGGGCTTGACCAATACAATGGACACAAGCGGCGACGGGTGGAGGATGAATACACCGACGGTACGCCACCAGAACGCCCGCGCCTGGCAGCGCCCGTCGTTCACGATGGCGCGCAGGACGGCTAGGATGTTGACGGTGACTTTGTTCTTGGAGGTGAATGCTCCCGTCAAGCCTTGAATTACGCTCGGCGGCATCGTGCGCGCCCTGAGCAGCGTCATGGCCCGCTTAAACACGGACGCGCGCAGCTCGTTGAAGTACGTGATGGCGACCGACCGCCCCCCCGAAGCCTTCTTGACTGGAGGGAAGAACGGAGTGAGAACATCTCCGCGCTCTTCCTCCATTGAGTACTTCATAACCATAGCGGCAAAGGCCACTGCCGCAATAGGCCTGACAAATGAGGAGTCGACGACCGACTTCACCTCGGGGCGGATGACTTTTTTCTCCCTCTCCGACCACGGACGCTCCAAGGGGGCGGCCCGCGCCGCGTGAGCAGCATGGGCGTCTTCCACGCTCATTTTGAACGACCGCATGAGGGGCCCATTGGGGTCAGCAAACTTCAAGACCTCTGTGGAAATCTCCTCGCGTACGATAGCTTGCCAGGCCTCACCAACTGTCCTAACAGCGGCGCTTACCTTCTGCTGAACGAGAGACATGTGTGAAGCAGCCTCAGAGAAGGCACGTCCTCCTCGGCTGTGCTGCACCGGCGCATTGCCTAAAGTACCAAGCCGGGGTGCGCCACGTTCATAGACGGGCGGACTGGCGCGAAGCTTAGCAGCGCGGCGCAGTTCCAGGCGCTCGGTATCAGTAACGCGGGGTGCCAAGCCGGTGGAGGAGCTTTCCGCAGCCGCCGCCGCAGTCGCCACTGCAGCCGTTGCCGCCGGGGCCGCAGCAGCTGCTGTTTCAACAAAGCCTTCCGTGAATGGCGCGCCGAGCGTTCGAGGGCTCCGCGAAGTAGGCGTCGCCGTGGTAGCCGTCCAGGTAAATGGTGAAGCAGCAGCGGTGGCCGTCCGAACGGGAGCAGCATATGGGAAGTCAACAGCACCGAAATCTGCTGCCGCCGCTGCCGCCGCAGAAAAGGCGCCAACACGACGATTGGCGACGTCCTCCTTTGCTGCCTTCCCGGTAGCAGCGACAGCAAGACGCTTGGAGGAGGCTGAAGCTGCAGCAACAGACTTGGTACGAGCTGTCGATGCCGCTCCCGCGGTGTTGGAGGAGTGCAACGCCCCGGTACCCGGCGACGCTCCGGCCCCTGACGTGGACCTCACCCTGGACCCAGGCCCTTCCCGTGCTCCAGCCGGAACCCCCGACGGCACCGTTGCCACTGCAGCCGGCGCCACTCTCGTCCCGTCCCCGGCCCGGACGCGCGCTCCGGCAGAGGCGACCACCGCGGCAGCCGCGGGCACGGCTGGTGTTCCACGTCCGCGCGTCCGTCGCTTTTTGGTTACAGATGAAGATGGGGGTAGGGGCCGCATTGTAAAATGTGTGCCAGAGATGGCCGCCGAAGATCTTCAGTCCGCGTTCTGGCCGTGGCGGGAATGTTAATGCTAGGAGACTCTTGGTGATTGCGTGAAAGCAGGGTGATGCGCAGTCGCGACGTCCACGGCCAATATGAGCACAGCTACCAGATGTCAAGTGTGGTGTTGCTCGTTAGTAGCGGCTCCTCGCGTTGAGGTCTCCACCTTTCCCCGCCCGTCGCTAAAGACCCACAGAGACGGTGCCACACAGCAGCGCCGCGCGCTGTCACGCAGCTGACGCGCGAGACCAGGGACTGTGGCCAATTATACGGGACGTGGCGCTTACTCAAGCTGTCTTGAGTAGCAAGCAGTTGAATGGGGGGCCTCTCCCGCCGTTCACCGCTCCCACCCCAAAGAGCAACGCGAGAGTCCGTAGAAAGTCACGCATGTACCACTGTTGGTGGCTCCGCTTCGGCCAATCTTCGTCCGGGCTGTCAATATGTGCTGCATACCAGGGTCCGTCACATGGCTGCAGCAGCAACGCCCGAGGCGACAATGTACCCCCACGCTTCCCCGCAGTTTAAAAGACGCAGGCCGCGTGCCTAGCTCCGAACTTCATCGTCTCGCTCCCTCGGAACAGCGTATGACAACAGCTGCTGGCAGAGAACGAGAGAGGGACACCATTGCACAAGCGCGACACAGGGGCACATGTGAGAGGCGCCTTGAGAAGACAGTGCGGGCCGGAGACCTAGCGTCGCGGAAGGCGGAAAAAAGGCCACTCACAAGATTGAAACAGTTGGCCGCCGTTCCAGGTCCCATAGCCAGAAGTCTTCAAGCGATGCAATAGGTCCCTCATTTGCCTACGCCGGTGTGAGAACAGAGAGAAGTGGCGGCATTGGCAGGGTGGGGAGCGAGACCGGAACGTGTGACGGGCATCCCACATTACGAACGGTCTCGAGGCCTGCCGAGCGGCGTGTGTAGGATGCCTGATCTGGGCGAGAGACCATAGGCGTACGCTGGCTTCACCACGATAGGGAAATCATGGCAACCAGCGCACATGGACCTCCATGAGAACCTGGGGGCTTCCGGCGGCAGCGTGACACCAAGGATCCGGCGCCGGCTCGTCGGTGAGCCGGTGCGATCTTTAACGTCGTTTGACAAGTACCCACCAGGACATCAGTAGACTAGTTTCGTGTCCTCCACACAGCGATGTACCCATCTCGAAGCCTGGCTATTCCGGAGGCTCTCAATGGGTCCAATGTCGCCTGGCGCCTGACCATTACATCGCTGGCTGCCCCGGGGCCCGCTCTACGTGTCACTTCGAGATGATCTCTCTTGTCGCTGATCACCAGGCCGCTGTTGTTGAGGGCCTCGGAGCTCTGTCTTCTGCCTGGCTGAGAATGCGGAGAGGTGCTGAATATGATGGAGGTCCCCGAGGAAAGATGCCAGCTTGTCGCTATCGTCGGTCCTCGACACACGAAGCGGCACATGGCACCGGAAACGGTGAGCGAGTTGAAGCACTAGGATAGATGGCTCACTTCCACCACCGCCAGGCGACACGCAGCTAGCGAGCTGGCTGCACTATGAGCTACATAAGTGTGTTTGTTTGTTGATAGGGTCCGTGCACCTCAGACGCAGCTGGCGTACAACGAGTCTCCACCACCAGCTCCATGCCATCACCGGCGATAACAGTAGAAGGTACAACCAGACTAAACCGTCCCGACACGATTGCGGCGTCGGCTTCCAAACGAGAACTCGTCATGTTACCATGCCATGACAATCGACACGGAGCGTGCGCGGGGATGCTGCTCACATCGTCATTGGACACGGTACGCCGCCGCAGAGGATGCAGGTGTCGATTGCGCACTATGTCGTAGTCCTGCGAGTCTAGAACGGCAACCGACATGGTACGTATTTCTTTGTCGCGCCCGAGAACGAAGAATACGGAGCCGTCTGGCGCCACGTGGTGCTCGAGGAGCTGTCGGGTGATGTTGTAGCCGTTCTTCCGCGAGAAGCAGCGGAAAAACGCAGTCTGAACCATGTGCGCCAGACCTTCAAGAGCGTCGAGCAAAGCACGGGGAGACGACAGCTGCGAGGCGCAAGATGCCCGACACTTCCGGAGAGTGAACTGAGACAGCGACAACCGCCGGAAGCGCACGAGGTCCACGAGCGCCCCGTACGTACACTCCAGCTCCACCTTGGCGCTAGCTTGATCATGGCCGCTACTTGTGGCACCCGGTCGCACTTCGAAACGGTCAAGGAACTTTCCGCGCAGCGTGGATTGGAGAGAGCGACCAAGAGCAAGGGCGAGCGCAACCAGCGCGGATGGAACGCCATACAGCAACTCTGCCACACGGTGAATCTCCCCAAACTGCCGCCGCATACCCTGGACCTCTACCGCCAAGGACTCGATAGAGACAGCAGGAGGAGGACCTCGCCCATCAACTGCTTCCGGTCTGGCGCTACCGAATGGTAGCACAGGAGCGTGCTGGGCGGGCCCGTGAAGAGGGCGAGAGAACTGTATCTCAGCTGGGTCCATCGCGGGTGCTGTAGGAGCGCCATTGGCCGACGCTTGAAAGAAACTTGATGCGCCGTGCCGTCGTTGTGATGAAGCTTGCGACGCGTCATCGCCGTCGCGAGAGTCTGAAAGAGGAGGCAGCAAGCAATCATCGCGTGGTGAGGAAGGACTGGACGATAAGAAGTGGAACATGTGCCTCATATAGCAACAGCATCAATCGGCAAAGCGCAGGGTACGGGACGTGTCAGAACACAGGTGCTGGAGAGACACAGAGGGCGAGTCGTATAAAAAGGAGAGTTGTATTAGCAACGAGAACATGCCGCGAGCATGTCATCGAAGTCAAGCCCAGGCAACGTCCGTCGTGGCCATTGACTCACAGTTTTCCATGAGCAGGGGCAGGCGCGGTCAGGTGGCGATGTGCGGGTTGGCGATGTGGATAGCGGCCGGCAGCCACCAGTGCAGTTGGCGACAAAGAGTGAGCACAATGGCACCAGTGCAGCGACGAGGACACCGGTGTAGAGACGAGGAGACAGGTGGTTTCCGTAGCGGCGTGGGATGTCAAAAGACGTTGCCGCTTGGCGGGGGCACACGGCTGTCCAGTGCAAAGACCGAGCGCGCGGCGCGGGCGGCGTCGGGATGGTCAACATGCGGGCGGGAGTTATGATGCCCGAGCACAGTCCACCGGGTTTTCGAATTCAAATAGCTTTGTCAGTTTCAATTCCTGGACAGGTGGAAGATTCCCAACTGGCGCTGCCTCCACAGCTTCCGAAGCTCCATTTCCAAGAACTTGTCGGTTGAGTCTGGGGACTGCTCATCTCCCGGGCTCGTGTTCGTGTCTAAGCACGAATCGAAGGACCATTCGCCGGAGGCACGGGAGGCACCACCCCCGCCTCAAATGCAAGTGGAAGATGACCACCAGAAAAGGATTGGACTGGCCAACGTGTGCGCATGCGCCAAAGAAGAAAAACCCAAGGTACCGCTCCCGATGATCCAGATCGCTGGGTGATGTATGATGAGCACCTGATGGTGGATGACGAAGTCTTACGTAGAAACAAGCGTTGATTTTTGATAGCGACGGCACGGTGGTGCGCGCTACGCCAGAGTACTGACACCATGCCGGCAACGCGTGATAGCCCGGGGCGCTAAAATGCTGTAATCATTCTTGTTCTGATGAAAAGGGATGCTCGAGCACGGACGTACGCTGTAGTGCTGCAAAGCCTTAGATTAGAGAGGACGTTGTGGACAGAAACAGGTCTTTGGCATTCTCGTTCGAATGTCTCAACATCTATGTGTATTACTACAATTTTCACGCGTGTACATCGGCTGCCAATGCAGCTTGCACTTCTGCAACGGTGCGAGCGGTTGTCCGTGCCAGTCCAATATGCTCGAAGGTCCCCTCCTATGCGTACACACTGCCTTGGCCACCCCTTGCCTTTGCATACACGCACAAGTTGCACGGCGCCCGGGCGCTGTGGGCGCGGAGGTGGCTCGACTTCGACACCTGCTCGTAGTCGCCAACGTAGAACGCGACGTCGGCATACACGTGCACCTTGACACCGTCAGGGGCCTGGACAACCCAGCCATCGTGGGCCCCCGCAAAAAAGTCGTTAATAACTGCCCGCAACACCGCATCTGAGCACACGCCTCGAGCAGTGAGTAACCAGCACACGGCCATCAAGGCGACTCGTAAGGTGCTTGAACAGCGACGACAAATAGCTCATGTAAACCCACCTGAGTCCGTCAAAACGGTCCGAGTATAATGCGAACGGAGCAGTGTACCATCGCTCTCCGTCCATGGAGATGCCGCTCAATCGCCACCGCCGTCTTGGGGGGTCGTCGACTGCAGCTCCTGTTGCTGCATCATCGCGACGAAGGAGCTTGACGCAGCCAACGCCAACGACACAGCCGTCTACGGTCACACAACAAATCTCGTAGCTGGCGGCTCTCCGCCAATGGCGCACGAAAAGGAACCCCACCATAGCATCTTCCGAAGTGCAGGCAACGACGAAATCACCGACGTGCACTGCGTCTCCTGGTTGCAGGCCAGCTGCGCTAGTCGCAAACGAACCCGCGCCGATTGTGACAGCGCGTGGCCCTTCCGCGCCTCCCATGAACTCAATCGTTGCGGCATCCCCGCATGTCAGCATCTCTCCTCCCAGGAAAAAGCGTCGCACGGTACCGCCGGCCATAGTTGATTCTTGCCGGTCCTGGAATAGCCGAGAGTCACTAAACTCGGGGTGAAGATCCCGATCGGCGTCGGTGCGCCGGTCAGCTGCCGTAAAAAGCTAAAATGTCTCTCTAAATGCAAGGTCGCGGGCAACATGGTCGCTCGGAATAACAAGCAGTAACGGGGGTTGCTGTTGACCGCACTCCACAGCTGGCCCCGACGAAACGGTCATTAGCGGAAATCCCCAGGAATTTCGAACACGAGGGAGCACCTGCTTCCGGATGTAGCTCAGCGACTGTGGCTTGGACCCGGGAATGACGTCATGGATGTTGGCACACATGATGTCAAACTGCAACTTGGTGACTCCCGCTTGGCCGCGCAGGTATTAAAAGCAGAACAACTCGGTGTAATCCACGAACGGAAGCTCTCCCAGCGCACTGCTCACAGTGCTCACGTGCTCGACGGGGTACGGAACATCATATGTGCCGACTTCGACATCAAACGCGCCATCGTAGGGGTCCTTTCCAAGGTAGTTGGACGCCACGCTGGCTCCATCGTCACAGTCACGGTCGTCAAAAGCAGCGTCACAAGCGACGTGACGGCCGTTAGTGAATGGGTCCACAACAGCGTCAGCGAGACCACCGGCATAGTCAGCCAGATGGTCTACCGCAGGATGAAAAGCGACATGCGCATCGAGTACTCGGCCAGTACCGCCGGAACGCGGCTGGTGGCCAAGATGGGCCGCCCGGAGCGAGTTGACGGCGATAGATGGAAGGCGAAGGCGCAGTTCCAAAGACGGAGGATCATCTTCAGGGGGGTGGACGCTGTCTCCCTGAGGGATTAAGGCATGAGGAGGGAGATCAGAATGTAGGTGAAGCGCGGGAAGGGCATCGTTTGGGGCGTTGAGGGCAGGAAGAGGGTTGAAGACACACGGGTCGCCATTGCGAGAGGTGCCGTCAATGAGATGGAAAATGCGAGTGCAAATACTCTGCCTGTCGTTTTGTGCAGGGTTGCGGGCACCATGAAGACCACCAACAAGCGCGTCACGTTTTTCAGGGCCATGTTAATCTGACGTTTGGGAGCAAAAGTAAGAGCGGGCCTGTGAAACAACAACAACATCGCTCACCTCTGCACCTCGTTTCTGTCCCCGCCGAGCGGGCCGGAACCGAGACATGCAAGCGGGCGCGAAGGACCCAAAAGTCCGAGCCGGCAACCACACTAGCAGCAGTGACGCACCGGCGTGGCCCGTAGTTGCTAGCAGTCAGGGCAGCGCAGCGCCCGGCCCTCAAAACCACGAGATTCAACCTCCCTCGAGAACTCGAAGTGCCGTCGTGCTGCCTTCAGCACCCCCCCCCCCTTCCTTCGGGCTGCGCCAATGAGCTCCAGAAAGACATGCCCTCCAAAGCCCGCCTGCGTCACCCCAACGCCCGCACGAGGTGTGTGGCGCCAGCACAGGGCACAGGGCTCCATGGGCTGCAGGCGAAACCGAGTCGCGCTGCATGTGGAAAAGATGAGGCCGCACACCCGCCTGCAGGCCGACAGACGACTCCCTTCTGCACGACGGAAGGGTCGGTTTTGTGCTCCAATTATTTATTCTGTGGCATTGTTGAAGTACGAAAGACTGGGCACTATGCAGAGATGCGTCCCATCGAAGGGCCATCTGTACCCCATCGCGTGCATTTGCCGGACCAGGTGGCGGCGCGAAATAATTCCGGAATGCGAGTAGCCAACTGCGAAGGAACCCGTCGGGTGTCCGACGAACCACTCTCTGCGGCACCTGTGCTTGCCCTTGAAGCAGACGCGCCTACATCACTGCGCCTGCGCCAGATGCATCGTCCCGCCTCCACCGTCCTGTCAGTTATCTCGGCAAGGCTGATTGCGTCTCGGAGCCCATCGCTGATGTTCATTTTTACGGCTGCCGTGTCTTGTGCGGAGCAGCCCGGCGCCGCCCGTGCCCCCATTTTGGGGCCTGTGGTTATGTCTTGGGAAGCGTCTTGGTCAGGGGCTTACGAATCTGCCAATGTTCAGAACACTTGTGGCGGGTGACGATAGAATCCTCATTTTTCTTGGCATTGAATGTTTTGATTTAGCACCAGGGCTGGATGCGCCTCAACGGGAGGAGCGCAACGCCGTGTTTTTTTCCGGTGGCCGCCCATGCCGTGACCAATAGAGATGGAATGAGTGAAATACACACGTTTGGCCTACTTTCCAGAACGAAGAAAAACAGTGCAGCTACATTAGGATGAGCTGCTCCTTACAGCTGACACTGACAGCCGTGCGTGCCCGTTCAAAAGTCTTCACGGGTTGTGTCACGGGCGCTGACGGGACGGCAGGCTGTACTCTGCCGGCGGTTGCTGAGGAGAGCGCATCGCCCGCTCGTGTGGCACCCTAAATCGACCATCCCGTGGCGCATCGGGGCAATAGCGCTGCCGGCGCGCCCCCCATGAACGCTTCCACTGCCGATTATCGCGGCCGCACCCGCATGGCCATCGACTTCCCTCCTCTGACCGGCGCTGGCTCCTCGTAGTCGGTGAGGATGCGCTCAAGCAGCGGCACGCCCTCCCCTGGAGCGGTGGCGCCGCCTACTTACCTGGCGCGCTCCATGGAGACAGTGATCAATTTGGTGACAAGGGGCGAGGGAGCTCCGAGCAGCGCCGTGGAGAAGACAGCCACAAGCGGGGAGGAAGAGGACGTGGGCGCCGGCTCAGTGTCCGGGTTGTGCAGCGACTCCGCGCCGGACGTGCTCTCCCGAGAGCGTCGCGTCGTCCCCCTGCCCTTTGTCCGCAAACTCCGCCTTCACATGTACTCCTGCCCGGGCACCATTAAGTCCCAGTTTTTTTTCGGCGGATTGGGCTTGCTGCTGACGATCGCGGTGTTGGACGGCGCCATGGTCGTGTACATGGTGGTGGGGCATACCAAGTTCGGACCTGACCTGGTGGCGCGGCAGGTGGCGGGCAAGTACAAACAGTCGGAGTGCTTCAAGCACGCTGAGCTGCTCAACCTGATGCTGCCCCACGCGACGGCGGGCGTGTACGACGACCAGCTGCTGCAGACGTGGAAGATGGGGACGCAAGGTCTGTTCTCCTAGATTGGCCACATCATGTCATACCGGTGCATCCTCTTGTTGGACGACGATGGTCAGGTTGTTTTGGGGGACGCCGTCGCGCCACCGGCAAGCTTCGAGCCCTTTCCCGACCCTGGGCCTCTGTTTTCGGACGCGGCTCTCATGAGAGAGTGTCGTAAGCTCGCGGCCCGTGGCATGCGGGAAGGGGTTCTCCCTTCCCTCCGCACCGGCTCGTACCACGGCGCCGGTCAGCGCGCCGTCTGTGAGCGCAGAGGCGTACAATAGCAAGCCATGCTCTTGCCCGCTGCCGTCGGGAGGTGCCGACGAGTACGCCTTTTCGCTCGCCGCTCGTGCTCTGACCCTCTCTGGCGCGAACAGCTCAGATGGATGAAGAGCCCGGACGTAGACCGCGTAAATGATGCACTGGCCGCGGTCGGGCCTTACAAGATGCACCCTGGCTCGCGTAAGGAGGCCTACGGCTACAAAGCCAAGAACATCCAGGAGCAGTACACGAAGTACGTGCCCAGTGAGTTCGTCCCGGACCGCCTTGGTGTGCCTGCGGGGGGTTTCAGCGGCGTGGCGGTGCAGTCGTGGCAGCAGACGACCATGAGCTCCAAGGGCGACAGCAACCGGGCCACGTTTACGAGTGCGGCGGGCGTCTCCACACAGGAGAGCCAGAATGCCACCGGGCCACTGGCGGTGGAGGTGGCCTTGCGCAAGAACATGCGGTGGTCGGCGGGCATCCACGCCCAGCCGCTGTTAGACGCACTGCTGGGTGCGCCCTTTAATGGGGCGCTTCCCAAGAAGCACGTCGACTGGTGCACGCTAGCGAGCAAGATTCCAGCGTCAGATGGGGTTGAGTGGGACGTACAGACAATCAAGCGACACGCCAAATCTCTGGCCAAGGGGCACCTTGACATTCTCGCTTGAATTTCTTTCTTGCTTGCTGTTTTTGTGTGACCGAAATACAGACCGGCTGCGGTTGTTTCGGACTATTCTACAAACAAACAAAAAAGAGACACAAGCACGAATGTACTTATTAGGGCTCATCAAAGGGGGATGCCCTCGCGTCGCCGTTCTGCAACAGCCCTTCGGGCCCATAGCCGGAGCGGTACAGCGGTGGCACCTCTGTGCCGATGGCGGGGCCACCGAGCAGTACGTCAGCGAGGGTGGACAGCGTGTCATCGGAAGACTTGCTCCCGCCGACGCGCTCGCTCCGGCAATAGACGAGGTTGCGTGCGAAATGAGGGGGGACCGTCGGGTACCCGCAGCTCTCGGCGCAAAAGATGTGGACGTAGTGAGCTTCCCCCGACATGAAGTAGGTCGGCCCCGGTTGCGGCGACTCATTCCAGCTGGGCACCAGCTTGTCTTGCTGGTGGTCCGATGACACCTCGTGCCACTCCATGCTGCTCGACAGGCACAGCTCCTCCTACTCCTTGCAGAGCGGCGACTGGGTGCACATGTCCATCGCGCCCATGTTATCCAGCACCGACTGGAATTGTGTCGCCAGGCGCTCGTACCGCTGCGTGGCGCCGCTCACGCAGGTCTTGTGGTAGGAGATGGCACGGTTGGCCTCGGCCTTGTGACCGTCGAGCGCAGTTTCCAGGTCGTAGATGATTCGCCGCACGCCTGACACCGCGTCAATCCGCTCCATGGTCGCCTGGTCCGGCTGCTGCAGGTGCCGCTTCAGGCACTGCCGTGCCTGCCGCAAATCGGCGGCGTAGAAACAGCACGTTGAGCACGCGTCGGTATTGTGGGGATACAGGGTTGTGTACTTGTCGGACGGGACGTAGCATCCGTCCACCTTCTTGGTCGCCCCGAACAGCTCGCGGAGCCAGCGTAGGGGGACGTCGGGGTGCAAGGTCTGTAGCCCGGCCGACGAGAGTGCCTCATTGAAAGCAGAGGAGAAGGACGGGCGCTTGTTGGTGTCGGAGCGGGAGCTGCGCAGCACCGTCCACGTCGAGTTCAGGTGGTTTGCGGCCCCGTGGTACCGCCCATGCTTGTCCGCCGTCCTCCCCGTAGGGGTGCTGTTGGCGACCACAAACTCTTGGAACTTGGCGCGCTCGACGTGCTTCGTCCTTTTCGACGGCATCCCCGCCAGGCCGTGCTCGGTGTGGAGCTCTGCCACCTCAAACGTCGTGCTGAGGCTCGAGCTCCTTTAGTACTGCATTGTTGAAAGCAAGCAGTCATCGGGACGTCGGATGCGGTTGATGAGCGTGCCGGACTTGGGACTCGACGCGATGGCCCACTTTTTCATACGCCTAGTCGGAGTTTGGGCGGCGTCAAGGGCGCGGGAATGGCACCGGGCCAGCCACCAGTTGGAAACGCGCAGGTGATCGCGCGCGCACGCCTCATGGATGAGCCAGTTACCCCTTAGGTCGAACAGAAGCTCAATCACCAAGGTGCCGAGTCGTGCGTAGTTATAGACCACCTGTGCGCCCTTTCAGGTGCCTGACCGGTCGACTTTCAACCGCTCTCGCGCAGTGCGACGCGCCCCTCCCAGCCGGCAGTCGAGCGCCTTGAGCACAGCCACGCATGGGCACCCGCCAGCCTGATTTTCTGGGAATTGTCCTCGTCCGCCCGCCGCAGCAGCGTCCAATCGCACGAGGTCGACGCTGTTGTAGATGCGGAAGGGTAGGGCGACATGGCCACCCCCCTCCGATCGCGTTGCCGCCGTCGCGTTGAGCTGCTTTGTTGAGAGGCGCAGCTGCTTGCGACGTTTCGCCGCCGGTAGAATGAGGCCGTCCCCATCGGCCCCACAGGATCATCCACCCATCCCGTCGTCACCGTCGCCACAGGCCACCGCCGGGTCAGCATCCCCTTCGGCGACGGCCGCGTCTCCGCCATCATCTTGCCCTGCAGGGTCGGAAGAGCCGGTAGACTGAGGTGACTGCTCGTCTCCAGCGTCACCGTCGTTGTGGGTAGCTCGAGGGGGCAAGCTGCTGCTATCAGGACAGCCCGAATGAGGAGCCAGCGACTCGGAGCAGCACGGTCGGGGGAGAAGAAATGGGATGGTGCTATCGGGGCCCACCAAAAGCCGCAGAAAGCGCCGGGCCGGCACTGGCTTGATTCCGAGCGAGCGCAGGACCTCCTCCGCCAAAACTTGCAGGTCCGCCGGGCTTTCCACCCCGAGCTCTCCGACAAAGCCATTGAGGTGCTCCCCCAGCCCGTTCTCCTCAATCAGCGACTTGAGGGCCTCCATGGGGACCGCCGTCGGTGTCACCGCCCCCCCCCCCCCCCCCCCCCCCCCCCCCCCACCCCCCCCCCCCGCGACCCCGCCGCGACGCCCCCCCCCCCCCCCACGGCCCGGAGCGCCCCCCCTCCCCCCCCCCCCCCACCCCCCACCCCGACCCCCCCCCCGCC
>Ga0114953_1001366_pt1 | contig 17333 bp, 6 predicted proteins | sample SidtaG_FD_87298 | JGI IMG/M metagenome (GOLD analysis project Ga0114953, IMG submission 87298) | Marine algal microbial communities from Sidmouth, United Kingdom - Sidmouth_Male2 metaG | ecosystem: Host-associated > Algae > Red algae > Unclassified | place: Sidmouth, United Kingdom | collected...
CGCGCTTTCAGCTGCTCCCGCGACACGCCCCGCTGGAGTAGATGGCGAGCCACACTCTTGACCTGTTGACGCGTCAGATCGATCGCCTCGGCCGGGGTCAGTGCATCGTCGGTGTGCGCATCTATGCGGACCGTCAGCGACGGGAATTCGACGACTGCCCGCGCGACTTCATCGAGAACACGTCGGGCATTGACGGTCAGATTCGCCGTCCCGGGCGCAAAGTCGACACCGGCCATCACGCCGTCCAGCAGATCACAACCGCGGGCATCCATCGGACGATCGGAACGCGAGTCAGGACAGGCATCACGGCTGTCCTCGACGCCATCCCGATCGCTGTCGATCAGGCGATTCGCCTTGGGACGAACCGCTTTCGGAACGACGACCGGCGGGGCCGCCGGTTTCTCCTCGACAATCGCCGGATCAGCCTCAGGGTCAGGCACGGCAGTCGGCGACGTGTTTGCGGAGGACATCGGCTCACGTCGTTCCTCGCCCTGCCGGAAACGCCACAGCAACGCCAGTTGAATCGCTCGTGCATCGCCATCGTAGGACAACAGCTCACCGCGCACTGCCAGACCATTCGGTCGACCGTATTCCAGACCCAGGCCCAGGGCGACATGCACAGGGTTGACTTGTTCAATCTCGAGCCCGCTTGCAGCGGTATTCAGGGCACCGATCCCCGCGCGCAGGTAGCCCATCAGCCCAAGACGATCAGCCTGACCCGCAGGTTCGAACACGTGATACGCAAGGGCGCTTAGACCGACGACGCCGTAGGCGATCTCCCCCTCCGGCTCGAGTGTCGCCGTGCCTAGCGAACCGAGTGCCAGCTCACCGCTGAACCGGCGGTGAAAGTCGAGTCCGAAATGCAGATGCACGGCCGCAGCGCTGTCGTTCTCAAGGCTCAGTCCGGTCTCCTCGGTCACCGGTGCCAACATCGACACGCCGGCACCGATGCCCGCGTAAAAGCGCTTCTGATAAGGCTCCGCCTCGACGGCACCGGCTCCAAGCAACGCGACTACAGACGACAGGCCGATCAGAGCTTTGTGCCTGTGCAGCCCTCGAAGCCGCACCCCTTGCAGCGCACCTCGCAGCACGCCTCGCAGCACTTTGCACGGCCCCGAGTGCCGCCTAGCGACACTGACCAACGCGGCCAGCACCAGCAGCAGGAAGACGGGATCGCGCGACCTGGACGCGCGAACGGCACGCGTGTCCGGCGCGACGATCGAGCAGCCTGCACCGTGTCCATATACGCTGGTCTGGACCCGCGTACCAGGAAGCGGCTGTTGATAGTCGGGGACGCCATTGTTGTCACTGTCCGGCAAGGCTGCCGACAGTCCCGGTCCGACGTCGTCGGCAAACCCGTCATTGTCGGCATCCGGATCACGGGCGTCGACAATGCCATCGAGGTCTCGGTCCGGGCCCGCGACGAAGTCACTGTCGGCCGTGTCGTCTATGCCGTCGGCATCGGCATCGCTACCGAGCGTGACATCGACATCCACACTGTCCGGAATGCCATCGCCATCGCCGTCGCGAAGCGAGTCGGCGAGGCCATCGCCATCGATGTCGATACCGCCGCTCTCGACCAGATCGCTGCGGCCGTCGTTGTCGCTGTCCACTTCGCGGAAATCCGGTAGACCATCGCTATCGCTGTCGACGAGTTGTGCCGGCACGGCGCTCAGGGAGTCATCAAGCCCGTCGCCGTTACTGTCCTGAAAGTCATCGACAATGCCGTCACCGTCGACGTCGGCACCCAGGACTTCACGGATGTCGGCCAGACCATCCTGATCGGAATCGGCATCGCGGAAATCCCGTAATCCATCGTTGTCGGTATCCGGGGGCGTGAGCGGTGACGCCTCGACGGCATCATCCCAGCCATTGCCGTCGGCATCGCTGAAGTCGTCGGTACGTCCGTCACTATCGGCATCGCGACCGTCGGCTTCCAGCGTATCGGTTATCGAGTCGTTGTCACTGTCGAGATCACGGTAATCAGGCAGACCATCGCCGTCTCTGTCGTGAGCACTGGTGCGCAATACAGGCTCGTCGTCGAGAGGAGCGGCAGCGTTTGATCCGCGAGACCTCGAGCGCGACCCTTCGCTCTCGAAACTGTCGAGCAGGCCATCGTTGTCGGCGTCCAGATCAAGGGCGTCCGGCGCACCGTCACGGTCCGTATCCAGATCGCCTTCGAGGCTGTCGGCCAGGGTATCGTTGTCACTGTCGAGATCGAGGTAGTTCTCGATCCCATCACCATCGGTGTCGACCACGCCCTCGCTCGCATCCGAGCGACCATCGCCATCACTGTCGGTATCGATCCGATCGACCAGACCATCACCGTCGCTGTCGAGCTCTGATTCGCGGCTGTCGGCAAGCCCGTCGCCGTCACTGTCGCTGTCCCGATAATCGGCGGTACCGTCGCCATCACTGTCGGCCGCGCCTTCGATGCGATCAGCTACACCGTCGGCATCGCTGTCCATATCGCGATAGTCAGGTACGCCGTCCCCGTCGGTGTCGCGCAGACCTTCGATGGCGTCGTCGATGCCATCGCCATCACTATCCGTGTCGAGCGCATCCCGGAGACCGTCTCCATCGGTATCGGTGGCACTTTCGTCTGCATCGGCCAGGCCGTCACCATCAGCATCGATATCGAGATAATCCGCAATGCCGTCCCCATCGGAATCAACCGTCGACTCCAGCCGATCCGGCAGACCGTCGCCGTCACTGTCGGTATCCTGGAAGTCGGCCGTACCATCACCGTCGCTATCGAGCACTCCTTCAGCGGCATCGTCGATGCCATCACCATCACTGTCGGTATCGCGGAAATCCGGCAGCCCGTCACCGTCGGCGTCGCCCCTCCCTTCCAGCGCATCGTCGATGCCATCGTCGTCGCTGTCGGTATCGAGTGAGTCTGCTACACCGTCACCGTCGGTATCGTCACTCCCCTCGCTCGCGTCACTGATGCCATCGCCATCATCATCATCGTCGCGCACATCCGGCACACCGTCGCCATCCGTATCGGTGGTGTCATCGACGTTGTCCGGGTCACTGTTGTCCGGGTCGACAAAATCCGCTGCACCGTCACCATCGCTATCCTGATCGCCTTCGGTGGCATCGTCACGGCCATCGTCGTCGCTGTTGCTGTCGAGTCGATTCGGCACACCGTCACCGTCGGCATCGAGAGCGCCTTCGATGGCATCGCGAATGCCGTCACCATCACTGTCAAGGTCGATGTAGTTGGCGACACCATCGCCATCCTTGTCTTCTGTGCCTTCGACCCGGTCGCCGATCCCGTCACCGTCACTATCGACATCACGCCAGTTGCCGAGTCCGTCGCCGTCGCTGTCGATCGTGCCCTCGATGGCATCATCGATTCCGTCGTCATCACTCTCCGGATCGAGGTAGTCGAAGATGCCATCACCATCGCTGTCGTCGATGCCTTCCACCGCATTCGATATCCCGTCATTGTCCAGGTCGCCATCGAGGCGGTCGGGAATGCCGTCACCATCCACGTCGCCAGTACCGACCAGCTGGTCAGGCAATCCATCGTTGTTGCTGTCTTCGTCCAGCAGATCGGCAACGCCATCGCCGTCGCTGTCCTCGGCGCCTTCGACGACATCCGGTACACCGTCGTTGTCGCTGTCGGGATCGAGATGGTCCGGAAGGCCATCTGCATCACTGTCACGCGGCGGGACAACACCTGCCAGCGAGTCATCGATCGCGGCCTCGACAAGATCGAGTACACCGTCGTTGTCGCTGTCACTGTCGATGTAGTCGGCCAGACCATCGCCATCGCTGTCCAGCGGTGCATCGGTCATGAGCACGCCCTCGGCAAGCGAGCCGCGCTCGAGAGCATCCGGTATCAGATCACCATCACTGTCGAGATCGCGACTGTCGGGCATGCCGTCGGCATCGCTGTCGACATTACCCTCGGCGGCGTCACTGATGCCATCACCGTCACTGTCGAGATCAAGGTAGTCGGCGACGCCATCGCCATCAGTATCGTCCGCTTGCTCGGAGAGGTCCGGCACACCATCTCCATCGCTGTCATTGTCGAGGTAGTCCGGGATCCTGTCGCCATCGCTGTCGCCTGCGCCTTCGACAAGGTCGTTGATACCATCGGCGTCACTGTCTTCGTCGAGATGATCGGGTATGCCGTCCGCGTCGGTGTCTCTCGGTGGCTGTCGGTCAGCGCCCTCCTCGAGGTCACCGATTCCGTCGGCATCGGTATCGACTGCCGTGTCGATCAGCAATGTGATGGACACATCGGCAACGACACCCAGCCCGTTTTCCGAGATCACCGACACAGCCTGAGTACCGTCTGCAAGTACCTCGGTCGCTTCACAGGCCCACGCGCCCGCAACGACGGTGGCGGTACAGAGTGTGTCGCCGGCCGCGACCACGTCGATCGTCGAGCCGTCGGGCTGGTCACTGGTGCCTTCGAAGTATGGCGTATCGTCCCACGTCGGTGAGACAAGTGCGGCAGTCAGCACAGGAGCTTCGGAGTCGATGACGAGTTCATCCACCGACAGATCGGTGCTGACGTTGCCGTCACTGTCAGTGTGCGTCACCACGATGTCGTGAACACCATCCGACAGCGCATTGGAGGCATCGACCGTCAGCGTCCAGCTGCCGCTGCCGTCTCCTACAAGACTACCGTCAGTACTCGAATAGGTGATTCCATCAAGCAATACATCAAGCCGCTCCCCGGAGCCGATGACCGCCTCGAACGTCAAGGTCGGGGTAGTGTCACCGGTGGTCTGTGCGACGACGATGGGCACTACCGGACCTTCGGTGTCCAGTGTCGCCGTCGATGTCGAACTCGCGCCGACATTCGCGGCAAGGTCGGTACCAGTCACATCGATGTCGATCGGGCCGTCCTCGAAAGCGCCAAGATCGATGGCGTCGATTCGCCATTCTCCCGAGGCATCGGTCGTGGCGGTAGCCACGACACTTTCCCTGCCGTCGCCGATCGCGATCTGCACGATGCTCAGTGGCTCAGAGGTGCCTGCCAACGAAAAGGCCGTCGACTCGAACGCATTGATGACACCGTCCCCGCCAATGGAAGATGCCAGCTCTGGCAAAGGCGCAAGCGTATCGAGTGTCACCTCGAGCGTGGGGGACGACGCACTATCGTTGCCCGCCCCATCCGTGATCACGTAGGTGACTGACTGTGCCCCTTCAGTCAGCGAGACACCACTGACAAGCGCACTGCCATCCGCTGCGGCGACCACCGACGCCCCACTGACCGCAACACCATCGATATAGAGCGTCAGTACATCACCCGTGGTCAAGGTAGCAGCGGGCACCAACAGATCGACCGGGGACAGTTGTGTGACACCATCCGTGTCGTCGCTACCACTGTCGCTCGCTGCGTCCAGGCTGAGCGCAAGCGTCGGCACCGGGGGCGGAGTCCTGTCGACCACGAGCTCGCCGCTGGTCGTTTCCGCGCCGGTATTACCCGCCGCATCAGTGACGATAACCGTCACATCGTATACACCTTCCGCCAACGGGTTCGCTGCCGGAATCACGAGGGTCCAGTTGCCGGCACCATCGATCGACAGATGGCCACCGCTCGTCACATAGGTTTCGCCGTCGACCTTCACGCTCAGCGTTTCACCGTCAGTGAGTATCGCGGTTCCACTCAAGCTTGGCTTGGCATCGTTGGTCTGCAAGGTATCGACGGTCGGTGCGACTGGCGGCGTCGTGTCGACCGAGAGTTCTGGGGCCGTGACGTCGCTACTCGTGTTGCCAGCAGTATCCTGAATCGTCGCGACTAGATCGTAAGTCCCGTCGGCGAGCGCATTCGCGATCGGCACCTCAAGCGTCCAGCGATCGTCCGGGGCGATGGCGAGAGCACCGTCACCGAGTGAATAGACCGTACCGTCGAGCGTGACCGTCAAGGTCTCACCGGCCACTAGTACGGCATCACCGCTGATGGTCGGAGTGGCCGAGTCACTGATGAGTGCGTCGATAGCAGGTGCAGGCGGGTCGACCGTATCGACGACGAGGTCGTCCGCGGACGTATCCACCGTTGTATTGCCAGCCGAATCGGTGATCGTCGCGACAACCTGGTAGATGCCATCGACAAGGGCGTCGCCCGAAGCGACGTTCAACACCCAGCCGCCGCTGCCGTCGTCGACGAGAGCCCCCACCGGCGCGGAATAGACAATGCCGTTCAGCTGCACGTCAAGGGTTTCACCCGACGCGAGCGTTGCGGTTATCACAATGGCTGGTGTGGTGTCCGACGTCGCCTGGCTGACGATGACAGGCGCGGACGCGCCCTCCGTATCGAGGCTGGCAAGTGCCGACGAACCGGCCGCCGAATTGCCCGCGGCATCGGTACCGAGGACATCCAGCAACAACGGCCCGTCAGCAAAAGCGCTGACGTCAAGGCCGGACAACGACCAGACGCCTGCGCCGTTCACCGTCGCCGTTGCCACCACCACGTCCGTACCATCGACGATGGATACCTGCACCGTACTATCCGGGTCCGAGGTTCCGGACAATGACAGCGCGGTCGACTCTGCCGCGTTGACCGTGCCATCGACCGCGATCGGTGCGTCGAAAGTCGGCGTCGGAGGCGCCGTATCGAGGGTGACATCGAGTGCCGCAGATAGCAGGCTCTCGTTACCTGCAGCGTCAAGTCGTGTGAACGTCACCGACTGTGTGCCCTCGACCAGGCTGGCCGCGGTGATCAGCACGTTACCATCGACAGCGGCCAGGCCCGCACCGATCTGCACGCCGTTTGCATAGAGGCGCACAGCGGTTCCCGGAGAGAAGCTGCCGCCCGGTGCTGTGAAGCGGGCACCGGCGACGTTGGTCAGATCGTCCGAGGCATCCGTCCCGGTATCGTCGGCCTCGGCGAGATCAGGGGTAACAGCGGGCGGGGATGGCGGCACTGTATCGATCGTCAATTCACCGCTGGTGCTTTCAACCGAGGTGTTACCTGCCGCATCGGTCAGAGACACCGTCACGTCGAGGACAGCATCGGTCAGCGCGTTGCCAGCGGGTATGACCAGCGTCCAGGTATTGTCCCCATTGTCTTCGAGAGCGCCGTCACCTGGCACATAGTCGACACCGTCGACGGTAACCTGCAAGCTGTTGCCGGCAGACAGGTCGGCCGAACCATTGAGTTCCGGGGTCGTATCGTTCGTGGTCAACGGGACGACACCCGGCTCGGACGGTGGCACATCATCGTAGACCGTGGTGACGGCTGTAGCGGCATCGTTGCCGTTGCTTGCCACATCGCTTGCGACATCCGCTGCCAGTGACAATACAACGTTGCCACTTCCGTCAGGCGTCACCTCGAAGGTGTAGAGCATGTCGTCGCTGCTCGCGAGGTTGGCAAGCGTGGCGTTGCTCGCGCCGATATCGGCCAGATCGAGACCGCTGACGATTTCGTCAAAGGTCAGACTCACGGTGTAGGTGGATGTGCTGTTGACGATAGCGGGCAGGCTGGAGAAGCTCGCCGTCGGGGCTACCGCGTCATAGCGGGTCAGCGCGATCGCCGACGGTGGGTTCGGATTGCCGGCGGCAACGTCGTCGACCGAGCCTTCCGGCAGGGAAAAGCTCACATCTCCCCCGCCATCGGGGGTAACCGTGATCGTGTAGCTCGCCGATCCGCTGGTCTGCAGCGAGCCGAGAGTCGCATTGGCAACGGCAATGTCACCCGCCTCGAGTCCGGTGACAGGCTCATCGAACGCAAGAGTCATGGTCCAGGGGTCGAGCGAATTGATGACATCGGGCGCACCGCTCAGGGTGACCACCGGGGCGCTTGCGTTGAAGGTGGCGATCGCGCTGTCGCCGCTCGAATCGACGCCGTCATCGAGCGCCTGTGCCGCTCCCGCGAAAACCGACAGCTCGACATCGCCTGAAGTATCGGGGTTGATCGATGCTGTCCAGTTCATGCTGTCGAGCATGACGAGATTGCCCGGATAGCCATTGCTGACGAATACATCGGTCAACGTGAAGCCGGTCACCGGCTCACTGAACACGAAACGTACTTCGAAGGGCGAATCGTCTGCCACCACCCCGGGCATGTTCTGGATGTCGAGCAACGGCGAATCTGTGTCGTAGATCGTGACCACCGGGCCTGCAGCCGTATTGTCGTTGCCGGCGGTGTCCTGGACACTACCGGCAGGCAGGCTTACCTGGATGTCTCCACTGCCATCGGGCGTCAGATCGAAGGTCGCGGTGAGGGCATCGACAATAGAGAAATTGGCCACCGAGGCATTGACGACCCCGATATCGCCGACGCTCAGTCCCGTCACCGTCTCGTCGAAGCGCAGCGTTGCCTTGATCGTGTCGAGCGATCCGGTGATTGACGGCAAGCCTTCGAAGGCAATCCCCGGGGGTAAGGTGTCGCTCGCCACGACGTCTGTGGAATCGGTGGCCGAATCATTGGCAGCAACACTGTCGGTGTCGCCGGTGGACACGCTTGCGGATAAGGTCAGAATATTGCCCACAAGTCCGGGATCGATGGCGTCAAGTGCGAAAGTGAAGAGAGAGGCGTCGTTGCCCGGAGTGGCGCCGAGACTGATGACGCTCCTGCACTGAACGCCCTGAGGTGTCGCCGAATCCGAGACACAGATCCAGTCATCGCCATTGCTGCCGCCTTCAGTTACCGCCGACGCCAATCCGTCGTTCACGGTGACCCCGGTCGGCAGGGTGTAGTCGACAATAATGTCGCGCCCGGTACTGGCTGGCCCGAGGTTAGTGACAACGGTCTCGACGACAGGCTCCTGCCCTGGCACAACCTCGAGAGACGAATCGCTGACCGACAGTGCGAGATCGACATCCGCCGGATCATCGAATATCCGGAACGAATTCTCGTCGACCAGCAACCAGGAGTTGAGCCGGTCGTCGCCACCATCGGCCACACCGAACTTCAGGGTGTTGCTGACACCTGGATTGACCGGCGCAATCCAGGTCAGGCGCCGGGTAAAACCGTCCGCTTCGATGTTGAACGGCGCAGCACCGCCAAAATCGCCGAAATCGTTGTCGATGTAATCGCTGGCATTCAGTGTCTTGTTGACGGTATTGATCGAGACATCGCTACCATCGGCATTGGTGGAATAATTGATTCCGTTGACAAAGAAGCCCATGACATCGAAAAACTCGTTGCCGACGCTGTCCGCGCCGTCAGGCGGCGCATACTCGTTGTATTCCTCCGACGAGAACACGAAGGTGCCGCTGACCTGGTCACCCTGCGGCGTGAAATCGATGACGATATACATCGCGTCGAAGGTGCCATCGGTCGAAGTGGACAGGGCATCGAAGTCAGCATCCCCGTTCGTGCCCGCAACGTTGGGCATACGATCACTGGTCCCGTCCGCCGCGTTGGGACCGGCAATCGAGGAGACCTCGCCGGAACTCAGCACGATGCCGCGATCGGAATCGATGAACCCGGGCACGCTCAGACCGTTGGTGAAGGTCGCCGATTGTCCTGCGGCACCGACCATGCTCACGCTGTTGATGACGACGTTGCCATTGACCGTCGACATGACCCGGTTGGCCAGGGCATTGGCATCGGCGGTCTCATCGAGGATCAGGTCCGCCCGTGCAGGTACAGAGAGCAGCAGCATCGCTGCTACCAGCACTCCTCTCCTGCCGCGCCCTACCGAATCATCTGGACACAGCCCGCGTGTCGCTCGATATTGCATGCCTCTCCTGTCCACTACCCGCTGGCGATACGGCTGCGTACGGTGAGCTTGTAAGTCGCGAGCGCCACACTGGCGGTCGACGAGCAAAGAGAGCCACGCAGCAATATCCTTGCCGCACGACTGGTCGGGCTGTTGCAGGCTACGTCAGAGGCGTTCAGGCCGAAGACACGGACTTGGGCGCGTCAACGTGACATCGACGCGCCACGGCATCAATCGATGGTGCCAACCGATTGCAGATGGCGCCGATAGAGTACATATCCGAGTACGAGCGATATCACGAGCAACACGCCGCTCACCAGCAGCTGCGAACCGGAGCCGACTCTCACGCCTGATCCGAGCAGCGTGAAAACAAGCATCTGCGGTATATAGCCGACAAACGATGCACCGAGAAAAACGTGTCTCGGTATCGGTGTCAGACCGGCACAAAGATTGGTCAGGAAATTCGTGCCAAGCGGCTGAATGCGCAACACGATGATCTTCAGGAAGGCGTCGCGTCGGGTCAGTCGCGCGAGCTGCGCAACTACGCGCGGATAACGATCGGCAACGGGTCGCGAGAACCAACGTCTGGATACCTCGCTGGTCAACGCGCAGCCGCCGATAGCCGCCGCAAGCGATAGCGCAAGACCGGGAACGACACCCCAGGCGAAGCCTGCCACAAAAGCAAGTCCCTGACGAGGCAGGCCGATTGCGGTTGCCATTACGCCAGCGAGCAGGAATATCAACACTGCACCCGCCCCGCCCTCCTCCATTCGAACACCGATTCTGTCGAGTGGAATCTGCTGTGAGAACACCCAACCGAAGACGATGACGCCGAGAAGCAGCAGCAAAGCCCCCAGTCCCTGCGCGGTTCGGACGCGGGATCGCTTCAAGCCGGTTTTACGCACCTTGGTCTCGCGCAAGCTTGTCTCGCTCACCCCCGTATCGCTCTTCTCGAACTCACTCTCCTCGAACTCACTCTTCTCTAAGTCGCTCATCTCTGTGTCGCTCATCTCTGTGTCGCTCACCCAGCGGAGAGTCGTCGAACTACAATCAAGGGACAAGTTGCCCCGCCCATGCAGGGTGTCCGACACGTACGACCCGTGACTCCGATACTGCGCATACCGTGACCTCCTCATCGAAAACAGATGCCTTCACCTTTGATCCCGCCTGTCTCGGCCAGCCGCGGGAGGGCGGAATCAGCGCCTTCATGCGCGTCCGGAACGGTGAGGATTTCATTGCCCTGGCCATCGAATCGCATCTGCCCTGGTTCGATGAGATAGTCGTCTGTCACAATCGTTGCACTGACGGCACGGTCGGAATTCTGGAACGTCTCCAGACCCGACACCCCGACAAGCTCAGGATATTCGAATACGTACCGCGCGTTCATCCCGCCGGCAGCCGCCAGCACAGACGCGAACACTGGCGCTCAGTCAACAGCCTCGCGAACTTCTACAACTTCTCGCTCGCGAAGACGCGCTACCGTGTAGCCATCAAGCTCGACGACGATCACGTTGCCATTCCGGAGGGTGTCGGGCAGCTGACACGCACGATTCGCGAGGCTGACCATCGACTCGGCAAGCGGATGCTGTGTTTTTCGGGAATCAACCTTGTCTTGCGGGACGCCGCACTCGGTCCCCTGGCCTATCGCCCGTTCGCCGGTCACGGCGATCACTGGTATTTTGAAGTCTCGCCAGACACCTACTTCGTCCAGGATCGTCGCTTCGAGCGGTTCACCCGACGCGGCATGCAACGCGAATATCACGGTCTGGCCTACTGGCACCTGAAGTACCTGAAGCAAGGCGAAGGTTTCTCTAACTACGAACTGGACAACAACCCGGACAGTCGTTACGGCAAACAATATCTGGCCTATCGGGAAGGGCTCCGACACATCGACTTCGACGAGCTCGACCGGCTGGGCAAAGAACGCATCCGCAAGGGCCAGGGGCTGTTCGACAAGCTGCGCCGTCGACTCGACGACAAGCACCGGTTGAAGTTCGAGCGCGCGCGGCAATTCGATCCGGGCGTGGCACGCCAGTGGCTCGAAGACGCTTCCCCCGCACTAAAGGCGCATTTGCAGACCTTGCCATGGCGAACGGACGCATCGGCAGACGGCTGAAATCATTTCAGCTGCGACAGCTGGTCTTTGCGGGCGCGACTTGCGCACGGGAAGACCTGTTCGACTGACGAGTAATAGTTGAGAGTGGTAGCTGAATAGGCTCAACTTCAGCCGCCTTGGCCTCGCCTGCCCCTTTCCTCCCACGCAGATCGTTCCAGCCGGAAGACATGGCAGTCGCTGTTGTCGTCGAACACGCGACGCTACACGAACTCGAAGCCAAGCCGACGATAAAAGCGGTGCGCCCGAAGGTTGTTAGCTAGAGGATCGACTGTGATCCAACCTCGGCGATGAAGAACTCGGTTCCGTCGCCGCGCGGTGCCAGTTCTTCGTCCCAGTCGCAGTCAAACGAGACACTGCCGTCGTTACTGACTGCAGCGCGGATGTGCGGCTTTCCATCACTGTGCCGTAGTCTGCATTGAGTAGGCCCTGCATTGAGTAGCGCCTCTGCATTGAGTAGGGCCAGTTTGCGTGTAAACGGCCCGATCAGTCTTCCGGCTGAAGCTTTGCCTTGCCGAAGACACTCGGTTGTCGCCAAGCCTCATCGAAGCCGGGAAGAGCCCACCAGCCCCACTTGTAGTCACGATCTCCACCTTCATCGTCGTCGTTTGCCGCAACCTCGAGCCCGAAGGTTTCTCCGGATTCAAGGCCTATCGAGGAGAGATCGACACGGATTTCGTAGAGTTGCTGGTAGACGTCAGTGCTTTCGTTTTCGTGTCTATAGCTTGTGACAAAATCTGTTTGCATGCCACTGGCAGAGTAGAAGCCGTCGACCGTCGGATTGGCAACCGTGTCGCGAAAGCGAAAGACTCTTTCGTAGTCGTCGTCTCCATAAGAATCCAGCTGATCGTAACCCACGTCGAAATACAGTTCGACCGAGTCGTCCTGCCACGCATCAGGCGAATCGTTGAACCAGTTTTCAAGTTGCTCGCCTTCGACCGCTATCTTGACGTACAGATAGTCACCATCGTGAAGCATCTGGAAATGCATGTAGTTGTTGTAGCAGCTGTAGTTGTCGTCACTGCACCTTCCTGTATTGTCGATAAGGAGATTTTCCAGCGCAAGGTAGTTCCCGTAGGAGTCATTGTCCGTCGCCTTGCCCCACTCATCGTGGTAGATCGAGGTGTCGTAGTCGTAGTAGTTGTTCCAGACGCCATCGATATCGATGCTGGCATTGTCTACATAGGGAATGATGATCTGGGATCCTTCGCGATAGTCTTTGACCCCATTGTTGTTATCGTCATCGTCTTGGTTGTCGCCAATGCCGTCGTTATCGGCGTCGGCTGATTCGTAGGGATTGTCGGGAAACGAATCGATCTGATCAGGCACTCCATCGTTGTCGGCGTCTTCCTGGTCGTCCGGGATGCCGTTGCCATCGGCGTCAGAATCCTGGTTGTCGCCAATATTGTCGCTATCGCTGTCGACGAACTCGCTTGCATCCAGTGGAAAGGCATCACGCTCGTCGACCACACCGTCGTCATCGTCGTCGTGATCGGCCCGGTTACCGATGCCATCGCCGTCGGTATCCTCGTACTCCTGGCTGTTGAACGGGAAGACATCGACCGCATCGGGGACTCCGTCATTGTCATCATCCAGGTCGATGCCATCTGCCTGGCCATCGCCATCGAAGTCCAGGCTCTGACTGGTAGGCGAACTGCCACGCTCGATCTCGATGACATTGTCAATACCGTCTCCGTCCTCATCGAAATCGTAGACGAAGAGTTGTTCTGGCAGGCTGATGGCGGCGCCTGATTCGCCGAGCCAGGCAGTGGTGTTGGCAGCGGCCAGAAACAATCCATCGTCGGCACGCTGAACACTCACGTAGACCAGCAGTTGCTGCTCCATGGGCAGGGTCAGCGTGGATTCGAAGCCCGTACCCGAGGGTTCCATAGGCTGCGCGGATGCGCCCGCTGTGACCGTTGCAGTGAGAGCAGTACCGATGATTTTCAGTCGTTCCGGCGCGTCAAACGAAATCTCGAGACTGCGCAGATTCGTACTGTCGTCCAGTGGCGTTGAGCCGGGATCACCTGCATCGGAATCCGACGATCCGCCACCACAGGAAGCGAGTGCCACAGTTGATAGTACGACGATAGTAGTCAAAAACGTGCTTGCTCGGCTTGTGCCGATGCTTGCAAGGCATGTCACCTGGTTATTCATTCCGCAGCCCTCATGGTGGTGGACGTTGCAGAGCGACAGCTCATCAAATACGCAAAACAGAAACTCCTTCTTCGAAATCATCCTGTCTCGTGAGCAAGGCAGCGCACTGCTTGTCAACGCGTAACAAGTCTTGGAAACCATATGTCTGGCAAATCTGATCAAGCTTGACGTCGATCAACTTTAGATCACATCAGCATTCAGCTCGGCAGCAAAGAAGCCGATTGCGAGCTGGATCGACATCGAGGGGCCACTGCCAATCAACCGTCTGGATCAAGACAACCTCGACGAGGATCTGCTGCTGGCCCGTCAGAGTTGTAGTAGCACAGTAGCTGATCTCCCCAGATCGACCAGGGTTGGATCAGGGTCGTCGTCTCGTCGCCTGCGCGCAGAGTAACCTCGACGGTGTCGATGTCACCGTTATCCGCATCGAGCATCAACGTACTGCCGTCTTCACCGGCGATCTCGAGTACACCGCTCGCGAATCGCGGTGGCTCGAGTGAATCAAATCGTCCATCATTCAGTTCAATTTTCAACTGCTGGGCGACGTGTACCCGCAAGAGCTTTCCGCGTGTCGCGATCGACCGAACACGGAAGTGGCCGTCGATCGAATTGGAGTAAGTGACTGTGAAAAGGTGTGCATCTGCGTCTCTCAGTTCGAAGACCACCTCCTCCGCATCGGTCACCGTGTAGTAGACATCGCGCAACCGCCACTCACGTGAATCGTAGGCTCGCGATCCGGCGAACTCCCACACGAGGGTGCCGGAGTAGTCGAGTCGGCGCGATTGATCCACCACCGAGAATCGATCGGATTTGACAGTAAAGGCCGACGAGACGGTGCGTTCCAGATCGCCATCGAGAACTCGAGCGCCGTCCTGACAATTGTTGAACACGGACGTCCAGCCTGTAGTGACTTTCTGAAAGCCAAAGAGGTAAGGAGTGAACTCCGCTGTTCCACCGTTGCCGCAGACTACCCGCTCGACAGGCGCATCGCTGATTTCCGGTTGATTCAGCGGCTCGGAATAGCGTGGATCGGAGAAGCCGTGAAGTGCAAGAATGGTACTACCGTAACCATCGGCGCTACCGTTGAATACGCTGAAGGCGTAAGTCAGAAGTTCAGCATGATTCTCGGCATTGACATCGGGCGGGGTGCCGTCAGTTGCCGGCTCGAATCCACCCGCCGTCCTGATGGTTATGCTGGATGGCGCCGATCTCGATTCGTCGGCATGGGCGATCGCGACTACCTCGTAGATGTATTCACGACCACCCACCAGAAACTCGTCGACGTAGAAGGTCGATACCGCGTCATCGGAGTTACCGCCCGCGTATTCGCGCAGGATGACGCCGTCTCGCCGCACCTCATACGCGAAGGGTTGATCCTCGGTTACCGCCGTCGGCGCTTCCCAGGATATCGTTGCCGACGTTTCAGAATCGATCGTTGCCGTCAGGGCGAGAGGCCCACCTTCCGGGATCAGCGCGGCTGATACCGATAATTCCGGTTCCAATATTTCTGGTTCAGATGAACCTGGTTCCGATGAATCGTCGCCAAGAACCGGGGGATCCTGAGTTGCATCAGGGTCGGATGAAGACGGGTCGGGCGACCCACCGTCGTCATCGTCTGAATCGCTGCAAGCACCAAGCGACACGATTGCCACGAGAACAATTGCAGGCAAGCGGATCGAGAGCAAGGAGGGCACGGAATCCGACATCGCAGTTCTCCGTCAAAGGCGAATCTGCATCCCTGCGTCACCTCTGGAACCTAACACGGGCGCAATCGGACTGTCAGCTAGACTTCAGTCGAGCAGGTGAGCTACGAAAGGAAGTCAGGCAATGACCACGCATATACCGATAAACAGCGCCGCTCAGACTGACGCCGTGACGATGCCGACGCCGCGATCGGCCTGTTGCGTACCGTCGACGAAGCCTTCCGTTCGACAGCGGACACGGAGCCGCGCACCGACGTTCGCCGAAGTGGCCGCCACCGGCCCGGCCGCCGCCTCTTCGAAATAGAGAGCAGCGACACCCGCCACGTGGGGGCAGGCCATCGATGTCCCGTTGAGTGACTTCAGTCCACCGCCGACCTTGGCCGAGACGACGTCGACGCCGGGAGCTGAGAGCCGAGAGCGTGGGAAAGGTGTTGGAGAAATCAGCCACTCGCAGGCCAGCTCCTGTCCGGCCGACCGCGCCGACCGAGATCACGCCGTCGGCGGCCGCGGGCAGACTGGCCGCAATTTCATACTCGTCGTCCAGCTCCCGTCGGCTTTCGTTACCGGCCGCGGCGATGACCAGCGTCTCCTGCCCAAATGCAGCTCGCGCGCGAATGAGCGCCATGAGAGCGTCGAACACCCGAAGATTGCCACGATAGGCCTCAAGCGCGACGGACGTGGCGAGGTCCACTGGCCAGTCCTCTTCCTCGAGCCGCTTGACCAGGCCGGGGAAATCGAACCCGAGAGACATCGACACGACGTTCGCGCCGTTTTCCGTCGCCCAGGTGATGGCCTGAAACGCCATCTCCGAACTGCCGCGTCCGTCATCACCAAGCACCTTGCCAATCAATGCCTTCGTGACGCTAGTGGCTACGCCGATCCGCTTGCCTTCGACCTCTCGCCCGAAGATCGTGCCTGCGCAGTGCGTGCCGTGGCCATTGCGATCACCGTCGCCGCTGCCGCTGAAATCCTTCTCATCCAGCTCGACTCCGGAGAAGGCCGCATGTTCACTGTCGATTCCGGTATCGAGTACCGCGACGACGATGCCGTGCCCGGTATGCGGCGATCGATCAGCACCGATCTCCGCGAGACCCCACGTCGCTGCCTCGTCAGCGTCCTGTGTGCCTCGCTCTTCAGGCAGCTCCTTCGGTTCGATGAGAACCGTGGGCATCGCCGGGGCCACACCGACCACATCCGGCTCTCGTGCAATCTCGTTCACTTCGGAAGGCGTGAGTCCGCGCGACTCGATACTGATTTCGGGCGGGGCAACGCCACGCGCTTCCAGGCCGATTGACGGCCCCCTCGATCCCGGTCCGGTCAACCCGACATCTGCGAGGTTCCTGATCACGACGTGCCTGCGCTGAGTCATGTCCACATCCCCCAAGAACTCGTGCAATCGACCTGTAGATCGCGCCTCGTTGTCGACGTACACGGCTTGTACTAACGTACCTTACACCCGGAGAATCGAAAAACTCGACTAGACCGAGGGCTAGCGACCGCCGGCGAACACTAATTCGTCGATGCAGTGGTGAGAGTCGTCGAGCACCAGACAGGCGCCAGGGTTCACGCTTCGGGATCGCTCCGCGACAAGAGCCATTCACGGACAACGACGACCGCTGACGATTGCGGCTCGCGCCGGGCGAGAAGGTAGAAGTCCCCGGCGCCACTGTAGTCGCCGGCCACGACCTGGAGGAGACGTCCGGTATCGAGATCATTCGTGACAAGGAA
>Ga0114953_1001369_pt1 | contig 17329 bp, 9 predicted proteins | sample SidtaG_FD_87298 | JGI IMG/M metagenome (GOLD analysis project Ga0114953, IMG submission 87298) | Marine algal microbial communities from Sidmouth, United Kingdom - Sidmouth_Male2 metaG | ecosystem: Host-associated > Algae > Red algae > Unclassified | place: Sidmouth, United Kingdom | collected...
AACCCATCACGAGGCGCCGGTAGCTGCAACAGGTCACAGATCGGCTCCCATCGGAAACCCGATTCCATGTCGAGCCAAACGTGCGGCCGGCCAGTGACGAAGGCCTGCACCTCGCGGTAGTGACGCAGATGAATATCGGCCAACAGATCACGGTCGAATCGGTCGGTGCCGTACACGTCTCGATGCACCCGATCTCCCCGAGCACGGGTCTGTGGATCGAGGCGATCGAGGCCGGGACCGAACAGGTACTGCATGGATTCGAGCCAGGCGTCGAGCGGACGGTACGTCACGATGTAACGGCTTTGGGGAAACCGTGCATCCAGCGCTTGGTAACGGAACGGAATCGGGTTGTCGAAGAAGGCGTCGTACCGAGCCAGGAAATCCAGGTCGATGTCATCGAGCAGGGCCGTGGACTCGGGCGCGGAACGTAGACCCAGGATCAGCATGGCCTGGTGCATCGAAGTGGTGCCCGTGCGCGCCAAGCCGATGCCGAACACCTTTCGCTTGCGAGCTGGATCATCCATCTGGTGCATTCTTGCCGCGCGAGCAGCGAACCACCCGCCACCCTCGGGTGAGGGCTTGCGGCCCGCTTGTGTGCCGTATGCTCTGCGCCGTGGCACGTGATGGGGACCGCTGGCGCACGCGAGCGCTGTGCCTGCTCGCTTTCATTGCGCCGTTCAACCTGTCGGCGCAGCCAGAGGGCGATGTCCTGCGTCAGCCTCTTGTCGCGGTGGCACTCGTAGTCGGGGTCGCCACCGCCATGTCGGCGTGGTGGGAACGCCGTGAATTGTCGAACACTCGGCGCTGGTTCTTCGGGTTGTGGTTTCTCTGGGTGGGGCTTCTCTGGATTGCGACACTATCGAGCCCCGATCAGTGGCTTTCCGCCGGTATCGCCGCACGAATCAGCGTTGCTGCAGTCGTCATGGCGGCCACTGCGCTCACCGTGAACGATGTGGGTCGAGCAAGCCCGATATTGCGATCATTGGTGGCGGGTGCCGTGCTCGCGGTGTTCGTGGGCGCCACCGTGCAGCTACTGGGTCGAGACTTTGTTATCATGAACCGCTTCTTCGGCGCTGTCACGCGACTGGGACCCTATGACCGATTGACCCGCCCGTGGTCGCATGCGAACGTCGCCGCCATGGCCATCGGCGCCACGATGGCGGGCGTGGTCGCCATTCGCTCCGCCTCTCTCCGATTCGCCGCGGCCGCAGTGCTGGTGGTGGGGATCGTGCTCACCTACAGCCGCGGCGGCTTCCTGTCAGTCGGTTTGGGGGCCCTCGCCTGGATCACGTTGCGCACGCTCACCGGGCGGGCAGTGCCAGCGGAACGGGTATGGCTGGGTGCGCTCCTCGCCGTTGGGGTCATCGCGGCGATCTTGGTCCCCGGGTGGACCGGGCGAGTGTCGGGTGAAGACCGCCTGGAGTGGTGGAACGTGGCGTTCGACGTTCCCGAGTCGGTACTGCTCGGTGATGAGCCGCTACCGACGACGATCGGCCTTGCCAACAACAGCTCGGTCGGGTGGCAGCGTGCCGGCGACGAACCGGTGTTCATCACGGCTCGCTGGGTGCTTCCAGGCACCGACACGGTACGCGCAGAGCAACGGTGGAACCTGCCCGCCGACGTGGCGCCGGGTGACCGAATAGATGTCGACATAGTCATGGACATCAACGTCCCCAACGGCAACTACGACGTGCACTGGGATCTCTTCATCGCCGATCGAGCGTATTTCCGGCAATTCGCCGGCTTGCCAGCCAGCATTTCACCAGGACGTGTCAGCGACTCCCCCGTCGATGACGCATTGCCGGCCGTCGGCGCGCTCGTTGCGCCTCGGCAGCTGCCGAGTCGGCTCGAGATCTGGTCTGCTTCGCTCGACGCGTTTGTCGGGTCGCCGGTGTTCGGGGTCGGGCCCGGGAGACTCAGCGAAACGATGCCAGCTGATGCCGGAGCGGGCCACAGCCACAACCTGGTACTCGAACCACTTGCGACGTGGGGCGTGCTGGCGACAGTGCCGTTTCTGGCTCTGATGTTCGGCGGACTGGCCCGGGCCTGGCAGCGAGCCCGCCGCAACGGCGATCGGTTTTCTGTCGCGCTGATGGCAGGGCTGGTCATCGCTACCGCACATGGCATGGTCGACTGGTCGCTCATGCACGTGAGCGTCGCCATCCCGATCGGGATCTTTTATGGGCTCGCCTGGGCCGCCCCGCTACACGGTCATGAATTCGTGAGTTCACCATGACGCAGATGCATATCTTCGACTGGCTGGCGCCTGGCGATCACCCCACGGTGCGGCAGTTGGATTGCCCCAAAACAGACGGCATCGATTCGTCTACAGAAAGCGCGGCTGTTCAGGTGCTGGCCGCAGTGACCGCGCCAGCATGGCTGGCCTACTCACTCGCCGAACGACGAGCACTCCACGAGTGGATGCTCGAACGCTGGGGCCCGCGCTTCGCCAGCGCATAGTGCGCACAGGACTTCGACAAGCCCTGCAACGCCCGCTCGGAAGGTGACAGCGAAAAAGCAAAGAGGCGCACGGCTCCGAGCACCGTGCGCCTCAGTTGATTGATCTCGTCAGTCAGAGATCTGCGGCCATGGGGCCACCGTTAGTTCTGCGCGCCGACCGCATCGTGGGTCATCAGACGGAAGGTGGTGAGCTGCGTCATCCACCATTCGGTGGACACCGTCGTTCGACCAGGAATGTTCTTGAGCGATTCATCGATCACCGCCACAAGTTTCACGTCGTCGCCGGAGGCCGATCGAAGATCGAGTAGACCGTCGATCACTCGCGAATGACTGGTGAGTTCACCATCGAGAGACTCGATCATGCGATCGATTTCGGATTGGAGGATTGAGTCAGTCATTGGTGTGCACTTCTCCCTGTGATTGCAAGGTTGCGTTGTTCATACTGTGAAGAGAACGCTGCTCGGAAGCAGGACATTCCCGGGTAGCACCAGTATGGGGCAGATTCTGCCTGCGTACTGTGCGCTTCCGCACTTGTTTTGTGTTGCAGGCGCCACAGATGCCCCAGCTGGGTGAAGTAACAGGCAGTGCCGTAGCCTCCCCAGGTGACTTCACCTAGTTCTGCGGCCCCAGGTGTGGCCGCCGCCAACCCGACCGAAGTCACCCGGGCGGCATGGACTGCGCTCGGCGTATCGACGCTGGTGACCTTCCTGGTCGTGATCGACATCTCCGCTGTCAATGTCGCGTTTCCGTCGATACGAGATGATTTCGAGGTCTCCGACACGCAGTTGAGTTGGGTGGTGTCGGGCTACAACATCGCCGTTGGGGCGTTCCTGCTGGTGTCTGGTCGCCTCGCCGACAGCATGGGACGCCGCAAGGTATTCCTGCCCGGCGTGCTGCTGTTCGGCTTGGGCTCCATGCTGTGCGCCCTGGCCCCGTCGGCAGGCGCGCTCATCGCCGCCCGTCTCGTGCAAGGGCTGGGTGGCGCGATCGTGTCCGCCGCCGGGTTCGCCGTGATGCTGCCCGGATTCCCGCCGAGCAAACGCAGCACCGCAATCGGCATCGCAGGCGCCATGGGCGCACTCGGCTCCGTGGTCGGTCCTGCGGTTGGCTCGCTGCTCATCGACGCGTTCAACTGGCGAGCGATCTTTGTCATCAACGTGCCGCTCTGCCTGCTGGTGCTAGTGCTCGGACCGCGCTTGCTCGCCGAGTCGAAGGACCCGAACGCCAGTGGTCGCATCGACCTGGTCGGCGTGCCGCTCGGCACGGCGGCTGTGGCCATGATCATGTTCGCCATCGTGCAAAGCGAGTCATGGGGCCTGAGCGACAGCCGGGTGATCGGCATCGCCATCGTCGGCATCGCACTCATACCGCTGCTGGTGCGACGCTCCCGAGTGCACCCCGAGCCGCTCATCAACATGGAACTCTTCCGTTTTGCGTCTTTTCGCAGTGCAACGATCGGCACGGCCTTTTACGGACTGGCGTTCACATCGGGGTTTCTGACCAACTCGCTGGCCCTGCAGGACGCCTGGAACCAACCGATTCGAACAGTCGGGCTGGCGCTCATTCCCGCGCCGGCCATCGCCGCCGTGGTGTCGATCATGACCGGCCGCTCGGCTGACCGCATCGGCCACCGCTGGTTACTCGGTGCCGGCTGTTTGTTGTGCTCGTTCGGCTACTTGCTGTACGGCACGATCCTGGGCGACGAACCACAAGTGCTCTCCCGGTTCATCCCTATCGGCCTGATCATCGGCGTCGGCATCGGTCTCACGGTGGCGACATGGTCGAGTGCAGGGCTGTCGGACATCCCCCAGGCAAACTTCGGGGTGGCGTCTGCCACGTACAACACGCTTCGCCAGGCGTCCTACGGGCTCGGCATCGCCGTGGTCATCGCGCTGATCGCGCGCCGTGCCGGCGACGACATCGCCAGCTTCCAACCAGCATGGATCTGGTCCGCCATCTGCTATTTGCTGGCCGGTATCGCCGTGATGGTGACATTCCCATCGGGCTCGAGCGACGATCGCGGTCTCGTCGAATAACCGCTCGTACCCAGAGTCGCCTATCCGGCGGCAATCAGCTCTTGTGCCAGGCGCAGTTCGTCGGCGAACCCATGGTGTTGCGACGTCGCAATGACCTGCGAGAGCAGCGCTGCAGTCTCGGCATGGTTCGGATCTCGAGCGATCAACCTCTGCGCCAGATACCGGCGGGCGATGACACCCAGGTAAGGGAAGCCGATCTCGTCGGCCTGGGCGACAGACTCTCGGTACAACGCTTCGGCCTGCTCGAACTCGCCGAGCCCCTCGTGCGCCTGTCCCAGCGCCGTCGATACCTGGTGCGAAATACCGATCCCCAGCCCAATGATGGCCAAACGGCCGCGGAATGGGGTGAGTTCTCGCACGACGCGCCGACAGACCTCGCTCTCGCTCAGAGCCAGCCCCAGCGTGGCCAGCTGACACATGCTGGCGAGCCAGTAGAAGTCGCGATCGGGTTCGGGTTGCGCCTCGACCACCGCCAGCGCGGCCTGCTCGTCGCCTGCGTCGAGATGGGCGCGGGAGAGGGCATAGTTCCACTTGGCCCCCCACCCTTCGTCCCACGTGGTCGATGCCCTCACGATCTCGAGCAACAGGCTCGAGAGCGTGCCTCGGGTCAACGCAATCCATCCGGTTTGTAGCAGCGACATACCAAAGGTGTCGAGCGGATGGTTCTCGAAGCGCACTCGCACCCGCTCGATGCGCTCCTCCATATCCGGATCACATCGGGCCACAGCGAGCGCCGAGCCGAGATAGTCCACCAGGTACTGCGTGAAGTACTCGCCGGCGGAGTCAACCAGCGTGGTGAGCTCGTCGAGTAGCGGCTCGACGAGGTGAATTCTGCCTTCACCGATCTCATCGAGCACGATGAAAATCGACCCGGTGATCAGCAGGGATTTGTCACCGGTTGCGCGTCCGATGCGGCGGACTTCTTCGGCGATCTTGCGTCGTCGCAGGAAGCGCTCTGGCTCGTGCGACGACGTGAGTTCTGCGGCGTACATGGTGCCGATCATGTGCAGGTCGCCAGCGGACTGCGCCAGCGCTTGGGCTTCGGCCACCAGCGCAGTTCGCCGTTCATGATCGTGGTCATACGCAAGATTCGTAGCCAGGGCGGCCATGACGTGCATGCGAAGCGGGTCATCGTCGGCAAGCAGCATCAGCGAGTCTTCGCAGATGGCCACGATGTCGGCATCGACGACGCCAGCTTCGGGATACCACGCGCCGGGTCGCATCATGGCCGCCCCGCACTGAAACAGATGGTGACCATTGCGCGCTTGTCGCGCCAGGTCGGCGGCAGTCATCAGCTCGTGGCGATGGTCGTCTTGACCCGCCAGTCGCAGTGCCGATCCCAACGCCAGGTGAACCTCGCACAACGTTTCGATGTCTCGGGCATCGTTGGCCTGCAGGATGCCCAACACGGCTCGTTGCCGTTCGCTTGCGGACTCCCAGGCTGCAGCGGCCAGGTCGCGCTCGCCGGCTCGTCGCAGATAGTGCACCGCCTTCGCTCGAGCTTCGCTACCCGCAGCAGCCGTCCAGTGGGTTGCGAGTTGGTCGATGTGATTCGGGTGAATTCGTTCGAGTGCTTCGGCGATGCGCTGGTGTATCCGGGCGCGGCGGCTTGACCGAACGTAGGTAAGGAATGCACGGCGAGATAGTTCGTCGGCGAACCGGTAGAGATGGCCGGCCTCGACGGCACGTAACAACTGGGCCTCCTCGGCGGCATCGACGATGTCGAGAACGGCATCGACCGACAGCTCGGCCACGTCGGCCAGCACTTCGATGTCGAACGTTGCGCCGATCATCGCCGCATTCGCGAGCACCCTTACAGCCGATGCCCCCAACCGACCCGCCCGTCGGGTGACAAGATCGAGCACCGATGCCGGGATGGGAAAACTCCCGTTCTCGACCGCCAACGACCAGCCTTGGGTATCGCTGCCGATGACGACGTCGGTCTCGGCGAGATGAACCAGCAGTTCTTCGACATAGAGCGGGCTTCCACCGGTGATCTCGGCAACTTTGGAGGCCAGTTCGATCTCGGCCCCCTGCAGTGCGTGCCCGGTTTGCGATTCGAGCAAGGCGACGACTTCGGCCGGGTGCAAGCGGTCGAGCTGCACATGTCGGGCGCGGCGTGTGGGCCCGAGCGGGTCGAGCAGGCTTGCGGCTCGAGTTCCTTCGAGTTGCTCGGCTCGACACGTGGCGACCAGCGCAAGTCGGCTGTCACTGGTGCCCCGCGCGATGTGTCGCAGCAAGTTGATCGTGTCCGGCTCGGCCCATTGGACATCGTCGATGATCATCAACACCGGTCGAAGCATTGCGATTCGCCCCAGGAGATCGGCGACTTCTTCGAACAAGTCGGTCTGGTCATCAGATGTGTAGGGGGCCCCGTCGTTGCCGTCGGGGCGGGCCGAATTCGTCGACGCTAGCACTGCGCTCAGGGGGCCTTCGCTGCGGCTCGCCATCTGCAGCGCAGTGTCCAGGTCGACCACTTGTGCAAGCGCTGCGCCGACGGCGGCGTAGGGGGCGTTCAGCCCCTCGTTGCACGCGCCGTAGAGCACGATTGCGCCTTGCTCGTGGACGACTTGAGCAAGCTCACGAACCAGGCGCGTCTTGCCGATTCCTTCTTCGCCCGAGACCAAGGTCAGTGAAGCCGTGCCGTTGGTGGCGTCGTGCCAGCGGCGCTGCAGCGCTGCGGTCTCGACTTGGCGCCCGACCATGGCGAAGCGATGTTCGGATCGCAGACCTGATGGAAAGTCGGCCAGCTTGGGGGCTGATGCGACAGGCAACAAGCAATAGATGTCAACCGGATGCACCAGCCCCTTCAGAGCCATCGACCCTCGTCGTTGCATCAAAGTCGCGTCGACACCGCCCAGGACCGTCACGTCGCTGCTCATGAGTGTGTCCGTCGCAGTGGCCTCGTCGAGCAGGCGCGCCGCCTCGACCACCGCCACGCCGAACCCTTCGCCCTCGGCGGAGACCGTGACTTCGCCGACCGAGATTGCCACCCGAAACGACAACGGTTCTGCGGCATCTGCACGCAGGTTGAACGACTCGGCTTGGGCGTGCATGGCTCGGGCCGCAGCAACTGCCTGGCGACACGATTCGAAGACGGCCAGATGACCAGCCCCGTTGGTGTCGAGCACGACACCGTCGTGGTCGCCAACACATCGTTCGCTCAACTCCAAGCCCGCCTGGTTGTAGCTGTCGGAAAACAGCACCGCTCGCAACTCGACTCGGGTCTGCGGATCAGGCGTGACCGGCAACGGGAAATCTCGTACTCGATAGATATCGGGGTCGATCGCCTGAAACGCCGCGCCGACAACATCATCGACGAGTCTGCGGGCTTGTGCATCGACCACCACCGCTCCTGGCGGGCAAGCCGATTCGAGTCGCTGCGAGTGTTCGGCGCTCACGCCATGCACCTGCGGGAAGGTGTCTTCGTGGAGACTGATCGCAACCCGCACGGCGAAGTCGGTGCTCGCCGCCACCCGCTGCTGGAGCGACATGCCCGACGCAATCGCAGCCGACAGCGAATCGAACCAGATCAGCGACCCATCGCCGCGTGTCTCGACGAGTCGACCCGCTCGACACGACTTGGCGATGATCTCGGTCGACGAACGCCGGGCGTCGATTGCTGCGAAGACGCCATTGGTGGCCAACAGTTCGGTCGAGTCGACCATGTCGCAGCGCAGGACAGCCCCCAGCTGCGCACGCCCGTCGCTACGTCCCGCCTCGATTCCCACATGAACAAGCTACTGGGGATCTCGTCTCGCTATCGCCTGTCGAGCGGAACTCAGCCGTCGGACTCCTCGTCGTCGCCGGTGTCGGCGTCGAGGTCCGCGTCGGCAGCGCCGTCGCCGCCAGCGGCGTTGTCGTCGGACTGGGCCTGGCTGGCGTCGGACAAGACGCCACGAGCGCCCTCGACCAGCTCTTGATAGCGCCCGAGATCGCCATCGAGGAGCGCATCTCGCGCCTGGTCCAGCAAGATGAGCGCCTCTTCGGCTGCGGGACCATCGCCGATGACCAGCGCGTCATTGGTGGTGGTGTTCGGCGCGTTCAACCGATTGAAGGCCACATCGCCAACACATGTCGGATCGTCGTCGTCGATCTGGAGCCCGCGCACTTGCACGCCGAAGAGCGCCCGCACCGAATCGGCCATCGAATGGCACATGACCACGCTGTCTGCGTGAGAGACGATGACCCACTCGAGGTTCGGCTGCTCGGTGCCGGTTGCGATCACGTAGAGCGGCCGAACATAGATGATCGAGTTCTCGATCGGCACGACGATCAGGTCACCGAACTCGACCGAGGAACCTTCGTTGGCTGCATTGAGCAACGAAATCTGTCGGCTCACTTCTTCTTGCGACGTGATCTGCGAAGCAACCAGGCCAGGACCGGGCGCCTCGTTGTCGCCGCCGGTGTTGTCGACCTCGAAGCTGACCAGTCGGCCATAGTCGCTGTCACCCGGCTCGCTCACACCGACCATGAACGCCTGCAACTCCTTGCGTTGATCGTCGGCAGAGAACGGCACGAACGACCGGAAGATCACGAACTCTTGCCTGGTGTCGTCGGGCAACCGCAACAAGCTGTAGTAGGGAGCAACGCGATCCTCTGACGAGGACACCGTTCCCTGCGCGTTGGTGGTCGATGTCTGACCAGCACCGAGCACGCCGCCCGGATCCTGGGCTACGGCCCACTCGTCGCTACCTTCTAGCAGATCGGCGGTTTCGTCGATATCGATGTGGTACTTGGCCCACATGTTGGTCTGAACGGTGAAGATGTCTTCGGGGTAGCGCAGATTGTCGATGAGCGCGTCGGGCATCTCGTCGAATGGGCGCAGCAGTTCCGGGAACACCTTTTGCCACGCAAGAATGATCGGGTCGGTCTCGTCGACGACGTACAAGATGATGTTGCCGTCGTAGGCATCGACCGTGACCTTGACCGAGTTACGCACGTAGTTGAAACCACGTTGCAATCCCGAGTCGGATGCAACATTGAGGTCATTGCGAGACTGGGCATACGGGTAGTTGCTCGTCGTGGTGTACGCATCGACGACGTAGACGATGCGCCCGTCGACAACGGTCGGATACGGGTTGTGGTCGAACTCCAGGAACGGTGCAACCTTTTCGACCCGGTCGCCAATATTGCGATTCCACACGAAACTGCTGTCGTCTCGCACGAAGTCGGAGATAAGTGGATCGATGCTCTGGAAACGGAGCGCGAACATCGACCGACGCCAGAACCCACCGGCTTCGACGCCGCCCAGGCCGTCGTAGTTGTGCGAGATGCGAGTGCTTCCGTCGATGGAGTCGATCTCGTCGCGGTTGGTATCGACGATGGCATAACCGCCCATGTTCTCGCCGTAGTAGATGCGGGGCTGTTCGACCGGAACGTCGTCTTCGATCTGATTGTCGATCGGCACGTCGCCGATCAAGAAGGTCGGCAGGCTGTCTCGAATGCGGTTCGCCGGCGCAAGTGCGATGCCGTTGCCGTGGGTGAAGCTCAGAACTTCGCTCTCCCAGCCGCTCTCGGGGATACCGGACTGATTCAGTTCACGAGCGCTGACCACCACCTGGGTCGGCACGCCATCGATCACATAGCGGTCGACGTCGAGCTCACGGTCGTCGAACTGGAAGAACGATCGCTCGGCTTGTTGCAGTTGGAATGTCTGCACCGAAATGATCGGATCGAGCAATGGCACGGCAGGCACATTGAGTTCGCTGGCTTCGACGTCGGCACCGCGCAGATCTTCGTCGTAGTCGAATACGCGTTGGTCGACCCTGCCGAGATTGAAGGCGTTCTTGGTCGCCTCGATGTTGCGAGAGACGTAGATGGCTTCCTTGGTCGTCTCGTCGGGATCGACCGAAAAGCGCTGCACGGCAATTGGATAGATGCCACCCATGACGATCGAGACCAGCGCCCAGAGCCCTACGGCAACCGCAGGCAAACCCCAGCCCTTGCGACGAATGTTCACCACGAACAGCACCACCGAGAGCAGCGCAATCAGGATGAGCAGCCGGAGGACCGGAAGCCGAGCTTGGACATCGGTGTAGCCGAGTCCGGCGAACTTGCCGTCGCTCGAATAACTGAGCGCGTACTGGTCGAGCCAGTAAGTGAGCGCTCGCACCAGAGCCATTGCTGCCAGCAGCACCGACACATGGCCTTTGACCTGGGCTGTGACACGCTCGGTGGTGCTCTGGATGCGGATGCCGCCCGCCAGGTAGTGGGCCGCGATGGTCAGCACGAGCACGACCATGAGTGCCGTGAACAGCCAGGTGGCCACGAAATTGAGAAATGGCATGCGGAACACGTAGAAGCTGATGTCTCGACCGAACTGCGGGTCCACCTGGCCGAAGTCGACGCTGTTCCTGAACAGCAACCAGTTGCTCCACTGCGAAGCGGCGCCTGCGCCCACGCTGATGGCGAACAAGCCGGTCACGGCGATGCGCACGAGGCCCCAGCGATCTCCGATGACTTCTCGGAAGCGCATGACGGCTTCTTCTTCGGGGCTGGCCTCTCGATACTGGGGCGCCAGTCGGTCGGCGAGCCATAAATTGGTCCAGCACAAGACGGCGAAGAAGGTGACGAATATCAGCGCCAGGATGATCTTGGACGCCAAGACGGTGCCCCAGACATCGTTGTATCCAACAGAGTCGAACCACAGATAGTCGGTGACGAAGTTGGCGATGCCGCGCACCGACAGAAGAAGGGCGAAAAGACCGACGACAATGAAGGCCAACAGCCCTCGTGCCTTACCGCTCATCGTTGACTGCGACCGTCTCGGTCGCGGCATTGCTGATTCAGGCCGCATTAGGGCCCGATGTTACCCGGCGGGTTTGGTGGTTCTCAGGTCGGGCCTGGTTATTTTGCAGCTGGTTCCCAAGGCAACGCCGACTCCTCGGGCAGCGCATCGCACAGCCCGGCCACGCACAAAAGACTGGCCAAGCGCGAGGCCGCTGGACCCAGGTGGTCGGTTTTGCGCTGGCGGTAGAAGGCGCGAAGCGGGTCGATGTGCATGTCGGCGACATCGACACGAAGATCATCGAGCGATGCCAGACGCTGGCGAATGGGCAGCACCACGTCGGACTCGAGTAGTTCTTCGACCGCTCCCGCCGGCAGATGACCGAGCGCGGCTTCGACATCGACCAGAGCAGCTCCCGCCCCATAGGTCACCGCGGCAACTTCGTGAATCGCCACGACATACCGGTTGACGTGGGTATCGACATCACCCACGATATTTGTGAGTCCGATGTTCTTCTTGGCGGCTCGTATACCTGCCAACAGCTCGTTCTGCTCGTCGGCAAGTGCTCGTTTGAGGCGCTTTTCGAGTTGTTTGGCCGCGTCGGCGATCACCGCATCGCGTTGAGCTTCGATGCCGGGAACAACTTCGACCCGGGTGGGCTGGCCCGCCTCGGGTTCACTCTTCCGAGGCTCGTTCTTGTTAGTTGCGCCCTTCTTGGACCCGGTCTTGGACTCGACCGGGGTGAGCTCGGTCCTGTTGGCCTCGTCTTTCTTGGCCTCGTTATTCTTGGCCGCGCCCTTCTTGGGCCCGACCGGGGTGGGCTCGGTCTTGGTCGACTCGTTCTTCTTCGTCGTGTTGCGGGCGGAACGTTTGCGTCCGGGGCGCTGAGCTCGCAGCGCGTCGAACAAGCCGGGGGCCTTGGCCGCAGGCTCGGCTTTCGGGGTCGAGCCAGCTGTTGATCCCTCGACCGGGACCGCCACGACTTCTTCGATCTCGTCGGACGGTTCGACCACGTTCAGGTCGTGGTCCTCGAGCTGAGCCAGCTCGGGATCAACCACCTCGTCGAGGTCGGTTGGCTCCGGTGCAGCGGAGCCAACCCGTTTCGCCTCGGCGGCGGCCATCATTGCAGCGATGGGATCTTCGTCGGCGTCGGCAACCGATGAGGCCTTGAGCGATGGAGCACTGGCCGGGGCCTTCGGACCCGCAGACGGCGAACCCTTGGTTGCCTGGGTTCCGGTCGGTTGCGTTTCGTCGAGAGAGCGCGGCAGGGCTGGCGATCGAAGCACTCCCGCAACGCTGAGATTCTCGTGCGTCGGCGACACCGGATCAGAAAGCGTGATGCGGCCGATCATCTTGGCGTCGCGCAGCTCGGCTTCGAGCTGTTCGCGAGATGCCAACGGTTCCGATGTGATGGCTCGCGCCGCGCCATCACCACGGACCTTGGCTTCGTTGAGCGACGACTTGAGTTCCAATGTTGTTTCTTCGAGTGTGCGCCGCACCACTTCATAGGAGCGAAGCAGCCGGTCTCGACCCACGCGTAGGCGTTCGACCTGGGCGCGAGCCTGACGTCGACGGCGTTCCAAGTCTTCGAGAATCTGGGCCCGAGCCTCTTCGGCTTCGTGGATGAGCGCATCACACTCGTTGCGGGCCCGCTCGAGCTGATCGGCAGCGGTTGCCATGGTGGCGGCGGCGTCGGCCTTGGCCTGCTCACGCAGCGTCTGCGCCTCGGCTTGACCGTTCACCAAGATGTCGGTTGCAGCGGTTTCGGCTTCGGCCCGGCGGTCTTGCAGAACCGAGTCTGCTTCGGCACGCATTCTCGACGCTTCGGCCTTGGCGTTGGCCATTATCTGCGAAGCCGATTTCTCGGCAGCAGCAGCGCGCTGTTCGCCCGCTACTCGAGCCGCCTCGAGGACCGAGGCAACCTGATCGCCCAGCTCTCGATTGAGCTCGGCCGGATCATCTTCGGGCGCGTTGCGTAGCGCATGTTCTGCGTTCTCAGCTCGACGTACCGCCCGGCCCAGGCGGGTTCGCATGTCGGCTTCGCGCTGTTGGGCGTCGTGCAGCGAATCCGCGACGGCGCGCAAGTACTGCTGCACCTGTCGCTGATCAAAACCGCGCCGCTCGGTGGAAAACGACTGCTGTGCGATCTCAGCTGGATCGACAGCGGTATCCAGTACCTGTTCTGGCAGAGGCTCACCCACAGCCACGATGGTATGCGGGACAGCAGCATGCATTCAGGCATAGTCGACAGATGATCGACAAATTCACATGAGCAACAGGGGCAACATCAGCACCACGGCGCGCATTATTCGGCCAAAGTCAGCTGTGAAAATCTTTTGCCAGCGCCTCTGAAGTCCACCCGTTTACGGGTCTGCGCCATCAAACGGTCCGGTCGGTGCTGCCGGCCCTGCTCTACGAGGTGGTCTGCTCCACGAATGCCTCGACGTCGCCGCCGAGTTCACCCAGGGCAATAAGAGCCTCGTCGAGTGTGTCGATACCGATGACGATCATGTCTTCGTTGTACAGCAGTGCTTCTTCGTAGTTGCTGGGGATATCGAGTGGCTCACCGGTGTCGCTGCTCACGAAATTGTCACAACAGTTCGGTACGAGAAACACATCGGCACCCGACCGCTCGGCCGCAATCGTCTTCTGGTGGATGCCACCGACGGGCCCCACATTGCCGTCTCGGTCGATCGTGCCGGTGGCAACGACGTTGAGCCCATTGGTGAGTTCGCCTTCGCTCAGCACATCCATGATGGCCAAGGTGAAGGCCAGCCCGGCCGAAGGCCCGCTGACAGAGCCCGTGCGCACGTCGACTTCGATGGGCAGCTCTTCGTCGAACATCGGCAAGGTGCCGATCCCTATGAATGGCCGGGGTTCATCGGCTCGCACCTCTTCGGGCAGACAAGATGCGTCGGCCGAACCCAGGGTGACCGCAACCAGGTCGGTGGCGAGCGACTGGGTGGGGTTGGCCGGATCGATACGTTCGACCAACAGCTCGACCTCGGCGCCGACCGTCTGGCCCATGAGTTGCTCGATCAGCTCTTCACCGGTGCGCACGTCGACGCCGTTGACGCCAACGATCAAGTCGCCGGTACCGAGCGTGCCGTCGGCGGCGGTGCAGTCGAAGACCTGGGCCACTTCGATACCGAGCGGGGTGATGATCAGTTCGAATCCGAGCTTCTGCAGCGCAACCACCACCGCCGAGCTCTTCGAAACCTGCATACGTCGAATATCGGCTTCGCGTAGCTCGTCTGCCGTCTGATCTCCCCGAACCTCGTCCTCGTGGCGAATGGTGACGCTGTTGTCGAGCTTGGCGTCGAGCCATTGCCACGGGGAGATGTTGGCGGTTTGCGAGACGGTCACGAAACCGATCTCGCCGCTGGGGATCGAGACCAGGTCGCCAGGCGCTTCGACCCGCTCGATCGTGTCGTACACCGCGCCCGGTTGCAGGCTGTAATACGGCAGCCGTATCACCGATGCCGCGATGATCGCCACCACAACGAGTCCGAGCGCGATGCTGCCGGCGATACTCCAACCCCGATGGGCGCGGTAGAAGGACTGCTGCTCGGCGCCTGCTGGGCCGACCGGCGCTGTCGCAGCATGAGATGCAGCTGGCGGTGAGACCTGACCCACGTTGCTGGCAGCGATCGCAGCCGACTCGGGTGCGCTGCTGGCTTCGGTTGCCGCTGCTACCGACTGAGGCGGACCCGACACGGCGTCGGCGATCTGATTCGCGCCGGGTTCGGGAGCCTCAGGCACCAAAGGCACCGAAGGTTCGGGGGTCACACCAGGTGCGGTGGTAGCGCCGGGTATCACTATGGGCGGCGGCTCGGTCCGACTTCCGGCCGTTGGCGTTGTCGGCAAGTCGACACCACCAGCAAGATCAATCTCGGAAGTCGACAGCTCCGGAGTCGACGGTTCGGAAGTCGACAGTTCGGGGGCGTGCAGTTCCGGAGTCGACAGCTCGCAAGTGGGCAGCTCAGAAGTCGACAGCTCGGAAGTGGGCAGCTCCGAAGTCGACAGTTCGGGGGCGTGCAGTTCGACCTTGCCCGTGGTCGCAGCGGCGGCCGGGTCGGCGGCGGAGGCGGAGGCGCCGGTATTTGCCGTCACGGCCTGCACGTTGGCAGCTCCGCGGGGCGATGGGTCAGCCGATGGCCGGGGGTGAGACACTGCGAGATCATCATGTCCGGTGTCGGCGTGCGATCGTGCGCCGAATCGCCGACTGGCAGCCGCAACAGCTCCGACCGCCAATGCAATGAGCCCGACTCGTTTGCGGTTCATCGGGCTGTCTCGGTTCGACCATGCGGCAAGAAGCCCGGCCCGGTTGCCCGCGCCGGTGCAGGTATGGTTGCACCTGTCGTGTTGCCCGTACTTTTCGTCTTCGTCACCGTGATCCTTTTGGCGTTGTGCCAACAAACCCTTGCGCCGCGTCTGCCATTCCCGGTCACGGTACGTGCTGAGACCCACCGAAGGACATCGCGTCAGCGATTCACGCAAGATTTCACCACCCTGAAAGCTATTCGTGTCGGTTCATCGGGCGGACCCGGATCGAGCCGTGAAGCACGCGGTCGGGGTCGCGATCCGCTTCGGGATCACCGAGCGACGGTTGGCTACGATGTGCGAACGCCGTGGTACATCCGGGTGCGTTCGCTACTCATACTCGTCGTGTTGGTCATCGGGTTGGGCATGGCCATCGCCGGAGTCACGCTGCTCATCATCGCCTCGGGGCGTTTCCTGCTCGAGATCCTGGCTGGCTAGTGGCCGTAACCTCGGCACCCCCACCCCCTCCCGACGCCGACATCGTCGAACGTCACCGCATCGTCGTCGTGGCAGGCCACCAAGGCGATCAGCCCGTGGTCGAATCGCACATCGGCGACCCGGCCCCCACGGTTCGCGAAGCCGCACTGTCTGGTCTGCACCGGCTCGGTGCATGCGCCGCTCATCATCTGGAGCGTGCATTCCAAGACACGGCACCTCGGGTTCGAGCCCGGGCGGGCGAACTCGCGGTTTACATCGATGGCGTCACCCCTGCAGCGCTACTCGCCGACACCGATCCGTCGGTTGTCGAGGTGGCGTGCTTTGCCTGCGGCGAAGTTGCATGGCCCGCAGGCACAGCCCCGGTTGCGGAACTCTCGAAGATCGCCACCAGCCACGACGATGCGCTGTGCCGAGAGTCCGCCGCAGCAGCACTGGGGGCTATTGGCGACCCGGCTGGTCTCGATGCCGTGCTCGAAGCATGCACGGACCGGGTCACGGTTCGACGCCGCGCCACCTTGGCTTTGGCGGCATTCGATGATCCCCGTGCCGACTCGGCACTTCGAGCTGCTCTCGATGACAAGGACTGGCAGGTGCGCCAGGCCGCCGAGGATCTGCTCGAAGTCGGTCGCGTTCTCGACGCGCCTGCCGATCCCGACGCCTACGCCGACTGACGCGCTCTCAGCGCCTGCCGGTATTCATGAACATGGCCTTCACGGCTTCGTAGCTTTCGATGCAGCGCCCGGCGCCGAGAACAACACATTCGAGCGGGGCGTCTACGAAGCGGACGGGAACTTCAGCTTCTCGGGTCAATCGTTCGCGAAAGCCTCTGAGCAACGAGCCGCCGCCTACGAGATGGATACCCGTGACCAGAAGGTCTTGCGAGAGTTCGGGCGGGGCTTGGGCCAGGCAGGCCAGCACCGAGTCGATGATGGCCGAAACGGGTTCTTCGACTGCGGAGCGCACGTCGGCTGGGCTGAGCACGATGGTCTCGGGCAAGCCGGTCATGAGCTGACGGCCCCGTACCTGGGCCTGGACTTCGCCGTCGGTATAGGCAGCGGACCCGGTGACGATCTTGATTTCCTCGGCGGTTCGTTCGCCGATGGCGATGCCGTGTTCGCGCCGCACATACTGCTGAATGGCTGCGTCGAGATCGAAGGACCCGACGCGCACTGCCTCGAGTGCAACAACGCCGCCCATCGACAGCAGCGCGGATTCGCTGGTCCCACCACCGATGTCGACGACCATCGACCCGACGGGTTCGTTGATCGGCAGGTCAGCCCCGATGGCGGCGGCCAGTGGTTGTTCGATCAACTGGGCTTCGGCGGCACCGGCGCGGCGGGCA
>Ga0114953_1001384_pt1 | contig 17223 bp, 21 predicted proteins | sample SidtaG_FD_87298 | JGI IMG/M metagenome (GOLD analysis project Ga0114953, IMG submission 87298) | Marine algal microbial communities from Sidmouth, United Kingdom - Sidmouth_Male2 metaG | ecosystem: Host-associated > Algae > Red algae > Unclassified | place: Sidmouth, United Kingdom | collected...
CCCCCCCCCGCGGCGCGGCGCGGGCCGCCCCCCCGCGGCCCGGCCCCCCGGGGGGGGGGGGCGGCCCCCCCCCGCGGGCCCCCCCCCCCCCCCCCCCGCGTGGCGTGTCTGCAACTGGTCTGCGTGGCCCCGCGCGGCCGCGCAAGCAACGACACGTTGCCCAACGGCTGGCCGACCGCCGCCGGGGACCGTCCTCTGGTGTTTCCTCGTTTTTTCCTCGTCGATTGTGTCTTTGGTGGTGTGGTTGTTGTGGCGCGGCAGGCGCGACCGACCGGCGGCGGGGGCGCCGGCGGGGGGCGCGTGGCGGCGCGCGGCGGGCGGCGGCGGCGGCGGCCGCCCCGGCGCCGGGGCGGCGGCCGGGGGGCGGGGGGGGGCGGGGGGCGGGGCGCGGGGGGGGGGGGGGGGGGGGGGGGCTGGCCGGAAATAGGCGATGCGGCGGCCGGTGCCAGTGGCAGCCGCCACAGCGGGCGCGGGGGGGGCCGCCCGCGCGGGTGGGGCGATCCGGTCGGCGCGGGCGCAGATCCGACGCGAGGCACGCGTGCCGAGCGCCAGAGCGGGCGGCGGCCGCAGCTTTTGGCAGCGTGGGTGGGGGCAGACCACGCGAGCGCCCCTGCAGGGGACGCCTGTTTTTGAAGCGCTGTGAGCGCCGCTGGACCAATCAGCTGCGAAGCGTATACGTCTTGCTGGATCCCAAAGGTGTGCGTTTGAAGGGTCATCGACCAACTACAAAAATAAATACATCCGTACGTGCATTCCAAACGATACTGTACAGTGCACTGTGCTGGTCACGACAAATGGACCACGTATGGTAGTGCATTCCGTAGGGTACACACTGCCGTGGGTGCTGTCGTCGTTGTACGAGAAGCCTGTGTCCACTTTTCGTGCCTCACATCAGCGACAAAGTTCGGAACACACTGCCTGCAAGTCACGCAGAACGCTTGGCAAGCTCTGGGGGCAACAACAACGGTTCAATGAATCTTGGTCATGACACGTACGGCGACGGCATGGACTACGTGAATGGAGTGATCAGTGCGCGCAAACTTGCTTGACCGTCGTACCGACCCACATACTTGCTCTTGGTCCGCAAGTGCTACATCTCGATAAAGCCATACTGCTGCGTCGCCGTTGGTGGCATCCGCCCCCCAACCATCGTTATCTGCCATTGCTGTGCACAAAGACCACCCACCGCTATCATCGGGTGCTCCTGGTGTCCCAACTTCGCTCCCAGCGGCCAGCCCAACAGCCCATCCCCATCAACGCCGCCGGCGCGCCACCCCCCGACAGCCGCGGCCCACACCCGGCTCCTCAAACGTCGTCACACATCCGGAACGGGCCGTCGCGCACGCACTTGCGTCCTCCGCAGCAGCCAGACGCGCCCGGAAACCCACACGGCGTCCCCGGTGGCAGGCAGCCAGTGACACGCTCCGCGCGGCGGGGCTTCGAGCTCGGCACCGGCGTCGGTTTCGGCGTCAGCGTCGGCCTGGGCGTCGGCAACACGACGGCCGACGAGACCACCTCATTCCCGTCGGGGCCAACACCGACTTGCGTCAAAACGAGCGCCGTCGAGCATCTAAAGCCGTGGGCGCAGGTGCAGGTCACACAGCGGCGCACGGAGCAGGCGCTGTCGGGGGCACCGGGCGCCAAGCCCGGCGGGAAGACACACTTGCACGTCTTGGTCGTCGCGCACGAGCCGGGGGTGGTGGGCGCGCCGGCGGTAGGGGTCAAGCCGGCGGCGGTGGCGAGTAGGACCACCAGAGCCGCGGCGACAATGGCGGCGGCGGAGCGGGGGTGGGGGTGACGGCGGGCGGCCATTATGGTTGAGGAGAGAAGACGAAAGGGAGGGAAGCGTGGTGGTGGGAGCAGGAAGAAAGGGCACCGAGGAACAGGGTGATACCGACCAGATGAGGTCCGGCGTCACGTACAGCACATGCGGTGACGGGGAAATGTTAGCTCGGTTCGACAGTCGGTAGTCGGGGAGGGGCCGCGCGCCGCACAACGCATATACTCGATAGGAGGTGCACCGCGACCAGTTGAGCGACGGTCCGAGCGACGGGAGCGGCGAGTACAGGGATGACGACGCGGCTACCTACCGGCCAGAGTAGGACGCCTAGCCGCCTGCCACGCCCGCAGTGGGTGACAGCGTCGGCAACGGGAGAGCCCGCCGCGCCCCATGAGCTACGGGGAGAGGGAGGTACATTGTCAGCAGTGAGCCCAACGGGGGCAACGGCGATGGCGTGGCGACGAGACAGTTCAAGGTGTACACGTGTAGTGTGGCAGCTTCCGGGATGCGATTGGCCGGTTGGCCCGCAACAGGCGGTCAGCTGCCTGCAGGTGGGGAGACAGGAGATGGCCGTTTCCCCATGTCCCGTGGGAGACGACGGATCCGGCAGCAGCCGCAACGAAAGCAGGAAAAATCACTGATGCGCTACGACAGAATTGACAAGAACATTGCGCACTCGACTTGCACGCACACGACTTGCACAGAAGTCAGTACAACAGCGGGCAGATAAACAACGCTGCGGTAATCACCGCCGACGGATCTTCTTTGTCCCCGAGGCGTTGGCCGGCGCCCACGGGGCACGGCCCTGCCCCCTCAGCGCCCCCCCTGGGCGGTTGCGCGGCGCCGGGGATGACGCCGCACCAGTTCCTCTCAGCTCTGCCTGCGGCCCTCCACATCGTTGCTCCATTCACGTCGTGCTGCACATCTCGCCAGCGCAACGGCTCGGGTGGCGGTGGCAGCACCGGTAGCGGCGCACCTCTGCCCGGTGCTCCCCGGCACTCACCATGCTCGCTGGGCACCGACGGGGCATGGCCCTTCGCGGCCCCGTGCCCGTTGGCGGTGTGCATACCCGCCACCCCGTGCCCATCGACGGTGCGCATGCCCGCCGCTGTTTCTCCCCCCACGAGCCTAACTGTGCTGTCGGCCCAATCGTCGGTACACATACATAAAGGGTCCTTGTTGGCGACTGCACCGCATCTCCGTCGGACGTGGAGCCCACTCACCACCACAGCCGTTGGGTAGCGCCTCGCACCCTCCTTCAATACCCGCATTACCACTACGGCCAGGGCCTGACACAGAACGAGCAGTGCCGCCCCACGCCTGTGACGTTGTGGCTGTGGCGCCGCCCGAGTAGTGCGCCGTCCTCCACGAAGGCATCGCCTTCCCAGACGTACCAGGATGTCGGCTCCCGAAGGGTCGCTGTCGACGTCGACTTCAGCCCTCGGCGCTCCGGCTGGCGGACGCGGCGGTGGCGCTGCCTCTACCATCTCTGCAACCGGCAGCGACGTCGAGGGAGAGGCAGCGCCAGACGTAACGTTCCCAGTTGGCGGCGACGGTTTGGGCGGGACGCCGTCAGCCGCTACACGTCGGTCTACCCCCGAGGTCGCGGCGTCATCTGCGGCGGAGCCAGACGCGACGCCGGCTGCATCCTGCTCCACACCGCGCTCGCCAGGGGGCCCCGCTGCTGCGGCCGCCGCTGCCACCGCTTCCGCCATTGACGAACTCGTGGGTGTAGGCGGGTCGGTGCTGGTCACCCACGGCGGGCCGTCGACAGCCGCTGAGGCGTGGGAAAGCCCGCCGTCGGACGCCGACGAGCGGGCGGGCCACCCCTCCGCCGTCGGCTGCACGGCTTCCGGTGGTGCAGACGCCGCGGCGTTGGGTGGCGACGGAGGTGCCCCCTTGCGCATGGCGGAGGCGGCGGTCGGGTCAACCGCCGACGGCAACACGGGCCGCGATGCGGCCGTAGCAGCCACCGATGGCGGTGGTGAGGCCCTCGACGACAGAGGGGAAGCCCCCCTGCACGCCGCCGCGCGGAATGGAGAAGTTGAGTCCATTGCTGCCCTCCTCGATGGTGGCGCGGGACTCCTTACCCGCACCGCCAATGGCGATATGGCGTTGCACGTGGCCGTCTCGTCACGGCAGCTGCCGGCTCTGGAACTGTTACTGCGGATGGGCAGCGATGGCCATAGCGGCATCGGTGGCAGAGAGTCGACCATCGACGTGACAGGGGCCAATGGACAGACGGGGTTGTGTGTCGCGGCTGACGCCGGGTGGACCGAGGGGGCCGACTTGCTCCTTAAGTGCGGAGCGTCGGCTTCGGCGGTGGATGATTCGGGCGCAACTCCTCTGCACTGGGCCGCCACTGGGGGGCACATCGACATCGTGGAGATGCTCGTCAATGCGGGCGCGTCGGCGACGGTGGTAGACGGCTGCGGGCGGACGCCTGACGATTGGGCGGCCAGCAGCGGGTACCTGAAGTCATTTCAGCGCGCCGTACAGCGGTGCCAGGCGCGCCGGGCGGGCAGCAGGGCTGGCGGAGGGGGGGGCGGCAGCCGGGTCAACGTCGGGGGTGGCGGGTACGCCTCGACCTGAAGGGGGTAGCCCGCGACAGCCAGGTGGGCTGATTCGCGTCGCTGATGACGCTGGGCTCGCACCAGCGTCAGGGCCTCGTACAACACCGACGATACGCTCCCAGAGGAGCCATGCAGGTGCCACATGCGATGCAAGGTAGGTGGCAGCGCTGGGGTAGTCAACGATGAGATAGCCATATGGTAGGTAATAGGATTGCGTTTGTATTTTTCTCGCATGGTTTTGTTTGTGTTACGGGGACTCGACGGGGCGTGGTGGGCACACCGGGCCTGTGGCGCACCAAGAAACGACCCAGCCCCGCGACAACACCGTCGCCACCCAGACCCCGTACGCCAAGCAGCAATCTGGAGGTGCCGCGCCCCAGGCTTCGAGAGGCACTCGTCAGGGTGTTGTGCGTCGCCGTGTGGCGGGCCACAGGGATGGCCACGACAAAGCGGCCAGTCAAGGCAGTCGTGCACGGCTGACGAGGCTGCGGGGGCACCGCCCAGGCGATGCCGCAAACCCCGCCACCCTGTCAAGGAACGCGGCACACCGCCCACAAAGGGGTAAGGATAAAGAAAAGGAGGGGATACGCGCGCTGCCTCGCTCACCGGTGCTGGGCGGGCGCGATTGCCGGCGTGACCAGCACCGCCTCCTCCGTGCGCGGCCGCCAAGAGGGGTAGACGCAGAGCTCCTGGTTGTCAAAGAAGATGAAGCCGTGCCTTTCAAACCGCTCCTGCTTGGCCGCCGCGCCCTTGACCCAGTTGGCGTGCAGGATGTACAGGTGGGGGAAGCGGGTCATGAGCTTGCCCGGCGGGCTGTCCCAGATGCCGTACGTCACACCGTTGGGGAACAGATGTCGGTCGAGGAGGGCGGTGGTGACGCCGGCATTGTAGCACGCGTCGTTGCCGACGCGGAACTCCCCGTCCTTACCGCAGGCGCGTTCCCAAAAGTGGGGCTGCTCGGACATGGTCGACCGCGACGCGTACTTGACAATCTCCTCAAAGAGCTGGATGGTCGGCGGGTTCGCATGCGCGAGGTAGAAGCCCGAGTTGATCCGCCGCTTGCCGTTGGCGGCCTCGCTGTCGGGCGCGTTGGACTGGATGACCAGGTCCGCGTGTTGCGCGTGCATGTAGGACAGCGGGTTGCGAAACCAAACAATGTCGCAGTCCGTCCACAGCACATTGTAGCCCGACTTTAGTAGCCGCAACACAACACGGGACTTCATCTTGGTCAGCTGCTTAAACTGGTCTGACCCGTAGTCCGCGTCCTCCACGAGCTTGGAGTCGAGCCCCTTGAAAATGGTCGTCTCATAGTAGACAGGTAGGCCGCGCTTATACGCATACCGATACAGCCGCGGGTCGAGGGCCGCAATGACAAAGTTGGTTACGCCCAGGTGCCGCATGTTGCACACCCAGTTCATCATGATGGCGCGGTACCCATAGTTGAGCGCTGACAAGACGACGGTGTTGTTGATGATGACCTTCTCAACGACGCTCTCCATGGTCAGGGGCAGGCCAAAGGGCGGCTCCGATACGCCCTCGGGCGGCAGCACAGGGATGACAAAGTCCTCCTTGGTCTCCACCGAAGTCATGCCGCAGCGGATAACGCGGCTACCGTTCTTGACCACCGGGTCCGTCTGGGTGTTGCTGACAAAGGAGGAAAACTCGCAGTTGCAGATACCCGGCCGCACCCGCTTGAGCAGGCACATGCCGGTAGGCTCGAGGCAGCGACTGAGCTTCCACGGCGCAAACAGCACACTCCCAACCTGATTGGTGTACGTGCCATGGTGCAGCGACAGGTAGATGTTGATGAAGAGCTCGAACTTACTCTTCTTGCCCTCGGACCAGAACTGGCCCAACAGCCGCCGCCGGGAGACGGGCGCCGCGCCTACCGCGCCTGCCACGCCGACCGCCGCGGGCACCGACCCATCCGCGGCGGCGGGTACCAAACCGGACGCCGCCCCCGGGACGATGCCAGGGTCGACGCCGGTAGCGCCCCCCCCCCCGCCAGACACCAAGTGGTAGTCGTGCCGCACGTGGACGGTCAAGCACGTCTCGGAGACGTCAATGACCTGCCGCCGCCCCGCCGAGATGGTCTCGTGCGTGAGCCAGTTGTCGTACTTTCCCCGCCCAAAGATAAAGTGGGGCATGGCCGAATCAAACAGCCGCGGTCCGCCGGTGTTCCACGCCCACACGTCCATTCCTCCATACGTGTGGAGAGTGCCCTCCCGCAACACATGCGCGCGCACGCGGCTTGCATACGTCGGGCTGTCCTCGGCCACATCCGTCGGTAGCGCGTCCACATCGTACCGAGCGCCGACAATGAAGAAGTTCTCAAACGTCGACAGGACCTTGCGCAGCGTCTGAACAAAGTCATCAAACAGCAGGATGTCGCCGTTGACAATCAGCGTCACGGCGGCAGTCGATTGGTTTGCCCTGTTGAGCATCGAGTTGAAGAGCGGCACGCCAAGAAAGTTCTTGTCGACCCGGCTCTCGATGCGGAGCCCAAAAGTGGCCGCCGCCTCTTCGTAGCCCGTCTCGTTGCCCAGCAGCGTGATGCGCGGCATGGGGCGGAGGCGGAGCCAAGACCGGATGGCGCGCTCGTTGTTGACCTTGTCGCTTCCGACAAACGGCTTGGGCGCCGAAAAGATCTCAAAGGAAAAGTCGGCCAGCCGCGAGGAGAAGTCGCCTACATGCTCGCCGAGATTGTGGTCGGGCAGCGCGAGCCGTGCGAACGGGTCAGACAGCCGCCGTGACTGGCCCCGCAGCTGGAAGAAGGAGAACAGAAGCAGTGCGGCAGACCAAAACATTAGCCACGAAGAGAGACTGTGCGTGCCAAGCGGGCCGCTGGCGGCAGGGGCTTTGGTGGTCTTATAGACGCGCCCGCGGCTCGACCCACCACCGTCGCCATCGCCTTCAGCGACGGGACGGCTGCGGCGGGAAGAGACCCGTCCCGTCTCCCCGCCGCGCACGCTATCGCCACCGCGCACATTGTCGCCGCCACTGCGTCGTGATGACGGGCGGTCGCTACGGTCACGACCCATTGGGGAAGAGGGGGATGAAGGGAGGTGGGCAGGGGAAGGGACAGGCGTGGGACGCCGTCAGAATCCACTCCGCCACCGTCGGCGGGCAGTCGATGACAGGGGGGAACGCCCCGGGATGCGCGAGACGGGCGAAGGACCCAGCTCAGGAAAAGAACGACGGGGAGGGGAGGAATGGGAGAGGAAGTGCGCGTGCAGACCACACAACCCGGGGCGCACCCACGCTGACTACAGGGACCGCAATCTGCTGCTCGTCGCCAAGTGGCTGCTCACGGACGCGATGTCGGCGTTGAGCTATCGAAGCGTGCCCACTCACCCCCACCCCTTGCGCAGCGACCAGCAGGTCAAACCAGAGCCCCTTGCCACAGTTGCAGATAGCACAAACGGCTGCCGTAGCCCACCTGCGCCTCAGCGCACCAGCCGGCACCGCAGCTTTAACCGGGAAAGCGCAGGTGGGGGCGAGTGAGGCCACCAAACCGCCCCCGCCGCGTGCTCGGCGACTGGGCTGATGATGTCCGACGCCCCCCCCCCCTGCCGCCGCTGCTCCCGCCAGCTCTCGGCCTGCGCCTGTGCACGACAACGGCGACGCCGGCGCTCATGTCAGTGCGCGACGGGCAGCACCCTCGGCCCCCCCCCCTGCAAGCGCCGCGGGCGAGCGGCGGCGGCACGCGGGGCGGGAAGGCCACGGGCGTCGGTCGGTGGTGGCCGCCAGAAAAATGTGGGCTGCTGGGTGTGCACACGCTGCCGTCCGACTCTTGGCCGCCGCATGCATCGAGAAATGGGCCACATGTGTTGACCGGCTCTGCGACTGTCGGGTGTCGTGTGCAGGAGAGGCGGCAGGGTGGTGGAATTCATTTGGGGATCAGAAAGTACCAGGAACGTTCTCGAGTCGGGCTCCCCACTAGATTTTGCCACGTGGTGAATGGCCTTTCGCAATCCCAAATCGCTGCTTGCTGTGTCACACGAGCAAGCCTACGGTCGCTGCACCGCCTCGGCTTCTCCCTCTTGCTCCGCTTTCGCATCCTCAGTCGCCGCAGCCAGCCCTACCGCTCCCCCCTGCCCTCCCTCCTCCATCCCCAGGTACTGCCGGTAAATGGCTTCGCCCTTGCGTGTCAGCTGCAGCTTGAACACCGGCTTGACCGGGCGGTGGACGAGGCGTCCACCACCGCCAGGGCCAACGGGTTCTCCCCCTCCCAGCGGCACTCCTCCCCCGGCGCCATCTAGCCGCACGACATTGCCCGCGTCGCGAATAACGCGCACACGGCCGGCGTCGGTCATGGCGCGGAGCACCTTCTTAAAGTGTGTCGCCGAGGTGACCAAGCCGCCGTAGGAGGGGTCCGAGCGCACCGCCTCAAGGACGACCTTGTGGGCCAACGGCGCCGGAGCGGCAGCCAGCAGGGCCGCAGCGATGGCGCGAGAAGGCATGTTGATGCCCACGGTGGCGCGGCGGGCGGCCACAGAGGTGGCGGCCATGGTTGCGGCAGAGGCCGCGGCGCGCATGGGGGGGGGCATCTTGGGCGGGAACCGAGGAGGACGTGGGGAGGAAAGGGAAATAAAGGTATCAACGAGAGGGAGGAAAAAGGAAAGCAACGGTCAAGAAGGCTTGAAGAGTTGATGGAGACGCAGGTACAGCATGCCACCGCAGGCAATCGCGGTGACAGTGCAGTGCAACTAGAATGGGCTGGCGGTGCACGTGAAGGTGAGGGCGACGCCGTCGGGAGCGGATCCAGCCACGTTCAGGTGAGCACTTACAACGGCAATGGACGTAAATCGCACACTTGGTCGTGCACCTGCCTCATCAGCTGCTAATTGCCCATTCGTTCGGGTCAAGTCTGCGCAAAGGCGCGCACTGCGCGTCTTCTTCCGCTTCCTGAACACCACCCTCGTGCCATGTGTCTCCCCCGCCGCGTCGCTGCCTTCATCCTATAAAGTCTCCGGAGTGTCCCCCTCGTAGCGTGTCTTTTCGCCTACTCCCCTCTCCTCTTATGGACGCTAACCGCTCGCCAGGGTCCTCCCCGCCTGCGGGCACGGGCGGGGGCACGGATGCCACTCGTGGGGGCGTCAAGCGACGAGCTTCTGCTGCCCCAGCGATGTTGGAGCTGGAAAGCGCATTGGAGGTTGGCGCTGACTCCCTGGCCGGTCTTGTGGGGGCGGTCTCGTCATTTGGGGTCGACGGGCAGGCAGACCTCTTTGCCAAAGTGTACGAACGCGGCGCCCTCCTCTCTTGGGGGTGGCTGTTGCCGCCGGGGTGGTCGGCGTTGTGTCTGTTCTGGCGGCGGGCGTTGGCTTACGAGGTGGTGATACCAACTGATAAGCCCTGGCCTGCGTGTGCTCTGGGGGCACCTCCTGCCAACTCGGCTTTGGCAGCGTATGCTGGTTGTGTGCACCCAGCCCGCTCCTCGTGTTGATACTGACGCCTTCTCTTTTTCTCATTTGTTGCGTCTCTGTCGTGCGTCGTTTGCGGGGGGTTTGGGTGGCTCCACAACTCTCAGGAATGACTTCGTCAAGGACCTGCGTCAGATTGATGCATTGGGGGCAACCATCCCTGACACTGTGCCACTGGACGTGCTCGTTGCCGTGGACCGGGGGCGCAACCCCGAGGCGGTGACTAAGGAGACGCTGTATGTTAAGGTGGCCGTGATGGTCGGTTGCGGAGATTCCGTTGTGCAACACATGTCATGTTGGTGGGACGGCGCTTGTTCTGGCGCTTGGTGCTGTAGGGACGACGACGACGGCGTGGACAATGAGCCCAGAGCCTTGTGCTTCTTCTCGAACGAGTCGTTGTTGAGCTTTTCTGGTTGCCATGCTGTGTGCAGCAATTTCCGTGTCCTATTGCTGACTTGCCTTGGTACCTCTGTGTTCTTGCAAGTGTCTGTATCGACTTGGTATTGACCCGTGAATTTGTTGTCGTCATTGGTGTATGGTTGGATGTCCTTCACTTTACGCCTTTATCGCGTGTGCTTTCCGTTGGTTTGCTCTGGCAGGGAGACACTGGCCGAGGCCAACGACATGGCACGGGGAAAGATTGCAGTCATGGCCCACTTTCGGTACGCCCACCTCTTTGTTCGTTTGCTGTTGCGTTTTTGCCTCACATATTGTGTTGTATCGTGATTGTCTGGGTGAGCCCCTGCCATACACCGACCGGGCGCTGAATACGTTTGACAAGTATGTCGATACCAGCCTCGGCCTATGACAAAGGGCGGTCGCTGACTGCGTTTCTGAGTATGAGGCGAGCTGCGCCGGGATGTTCCGTTCTTGCCCTCGTCCGTCACGCTTTGCTGGTCTCTGTTCTTTTCATGCTACTTGCTTGCGTCCCCCTTCCATGACTTGCTGCCCTCTGGCTACAGGGACGAGCTCACCAAAGCGATGGCAGCAGACGCCAAAGTACCACGGCCGCCATGAGACTGTCTTTACGGCATGTGTACTGTATTGCTGGTATTCGTGCCTTTGAGATTGCCTGGTGTGTGCACTGCGGAGTGCATGCTGTACATAGTTGTGTGCGCTACTTCTTTCCGTTTCTGCGTCGTGTTCATGTGGGTGAAACAAGCATGTACCTTAGTTCAGCGTCTCGTGGAACAGTATGCGGGTTTCCCTCAAAGCAGCCGTCAACGTGCCTCTCCACTCATGTCCGTGAACACCCGCAGCATGTGCGAACAGCAAAACTCGTACGCATTCCGCCCATCTCTACTGTCCCCCTTTCCAGAAGTCGGCGCTGCCCTATCGTTGCCTCGACGCTACCACCTCTGGGGGCGGCCCCGCGCACAGCTTGGTGTACATGCGGGCGAGCGAGCGAAAGGCACGACCGTCACCCGCTCGCAGCAGGTTGCCCGCGTCGCAGTTGAGCGGGCTGTCTGGTTCGGGGTGACCCAGTAGCACAATCAGCGCACGAGCTGTCGAGGCCAGCGTCCACGCTGGGCTCCACGCCGTCTTGAGGATGTCAAGGCACACCTCGCCGGTCTTGGGGTGCACGTTCGGGTGAAAGACTTTGGAGAGGAGCCGCACATTGGGGGGGGAGAGAGGATAGGAGGAGGGCACGACTACATCGATTTTGAAGTAGCCGTTCTGTCAGGGGCGGGACAAGGGGAACAACAGGTCGTATACGGCACACAACCATAAAAAAGGAGGATGAGAGCAAGGATACACAGAAGCACAACAAGAAGGAAAGCGCACAAGGAGAGCACGTGAGAAACAATCTCAATACATTGCAAGTGACAACGAAAAGGACGAGGCCACACCATGCCCACACTGCCACCAGAAGGGCGGACGGCACAGCCAGCTGTGCAACTCTACTAACGACACACAACGCCTCAACGAGCAGGTGCAAACGCACAAGACTGCTGTCGATAAGGCATCTGTCAGTGCAGTGACTCGCTGTCACTCACTCCGTGCCCCTGTGCCAGGAGCCACCTAGGAGGCAGCCGCGCCTCGGGCGCTGCCGACACCACACAAGGCAGTTGCAGTACCTCTTGGTGTCAACGCTCCCACCCAGTGCGCATGCCCCCGCTCGCCCCCCCATCACGCTACTCCACCTGTGCTCTGGTCTTCACAGCCCACAAATACGGACAACCCCGTGCGCCTCGACTTACCTCGTACGGCGTTTCCACCGGCCCCCGCACGTGCCCCACCCAGTGAGACAGGTTCCCGTCCTCCGGAGCGAGCACAATTTCTGCGTCCACCCCAGCAACCCGTGCATCCTTCTGCATCTCTCGGTGCTCCTTGAGGAGCCGCCCCCCAGCCATCATGGTGCCACACGGGCGATGGAGACTACGAAGTGGGGTAGTGGAGGCAGCAGCAGGGGCAAGCAGCAAAGGAGCGCGTCTGTAATCAAAGTGAAAGGTGACGTGGTCGGCGCAGAGGTCGGCGCGGTGGTCGGCGCGGTCGGGCGTGGTGGTGGCAGCTTGAGAGGGAGCGCGACGAAGAGGGTCGTTCCGATGGCGGGAGGGCGTGCGTTGCAGGCTCCCACTGCATGTTTGTCCGTCGGCAACACAGTGTGACGCCTTTCGCATGACACCAAGAAAATTGTACACGTTGCTAACGAGTAAGTTCCATGACCTCCAGGGCAAGGTATTGCTGTCCTCCCTTTTTTTGGCGGAAATGGTCGGAAGTCAGTACCTGGCCGAATGGTTGCATGTGAGACTGTTGACTCGCCTAAAAACGGAAAGACAGCAAAAATGAGGCGTGGGTGTCTTCGCGAGAGCGCCCGGAGTACAGAGGAGCCAAGTGACGGGCAACGGTGTCAAACCGGCAGGATTGCTGCGAAGACTCCTTCCCGTGCGTTTCTCTTGGCCAGCTCTGCTGCTAGAAATTTTGGCAGCACCAACGCCGTCCTCCTCCGCTGCTCTTGGCTTCACCTTTTCATGAGCCGCCGCCCCCCCGCCCTGGCCCCCCCCCCCTCGGGCCCCCCCCCCCCCCCCCCCCCCCCCCCCCCCCCCCCCGCCCCCCCCCCCCCCTCCCCCCCCCCTGCTCTTGGCTGCACTTTTTCTTGCACCGCCGCCCCCCCCCCCCGACCCCCCCCCCGTGGCAAGCCCCCCCCCCCCTCCTCGCCGCCATTGCCTCCTCGGACCTGCCCGCCCTTGCCGACGCCCTCGCCGCCGCTCCCGGCGCGCCCTCCGCCGCCCGCGCACCGGATGGCGGCAGCCTGCTCCACGCCGCCGCCGCGGGTGGCCCGGCGGCGGCGGGCGCCCTCACCACGCTTCTCGCCGCCGCTACGATCCCCATCGGCGGACGCGGCACGGCTGCCCGCACCGCCCGCAAGACGCCGCTGCATGTCGCCGCCGCCACGGGCAATGACGCCGCGGCGGCGGCATTGCTCGCCGCGGGTGCCCCGGTCGACGCGGTCAAAGCGTCGGATTGGACGCCGCTCATGACGGCGGCGGCGGGTGGGCATGCGGCGGTCGTGCACACGATCTTGCGGGGGGGGGCGGATGTGTGGGCGGTCAACCGGCAGGGCGCCGGGGCGCTCGCTCTCGCCGCTCGTGCCGGCCACGCGGGGGTCGTGCGGGACCTGCTCGCCGCCGCCGCCACGTCGGCAGGGGGGGGGGCGGAGGGGGCCGCCGCCGCGGCGCGCCTGGCGGGCGTGCGGGCGACCAGCGGCCGCACGCCCGTCTTTGGGGCGGTATACTTTGGGCACCCCCGCGTCGTGCGGATGCTGCTCGAGGCCACAACGTCGGGGGGGGGCGCGCCAGAGGCGCACCATGTGGCTGCCGATGGTGGCGGCTGGACACCCGCCCACGAAGCGGCCTACCGCGGACAGGTCCCGTGCTTCCGCGTGCTCCTCGGCGCCGCCTGGCGCGCGGGCGGCAGCGGCGCGGTAGCAGGCGTGCTGGAGGCGACCGACGCGGCCGGCGCGACGCCGGTCGATGTTGCCGACGGGGGGGAGGGCGGCCGCGCGTGCGCCACAATGGCCGCGGCGGTAGCGGCGGACGTGGTAGCGGGGCGGCGGTTGGACTGGGTGGACCCGGAAGGTGTGGGGGGGGCGCACGACGAGCGGCTTGACAGCAGCGGAGACCGGAACCATCACGGCATCGGTGTTGCGACGGTGTAGACTTTGTTGGTTGTAGCTCCACCGTTGTGGGAGGAACGTCGACGCAGATGCCGCGACGACTGCGCCTGGGCAGCGGGGACCAGCGCAACAGCGGTGCGCAGGTTGTATACCCCACCTCCAAACCCTTCGCCTGCCTGTAAATTCACCATTCAAAGGTTCTTCTGGTGCCGACCTGCGCGCACGAAAGTGCTCTGGTGGCCTAGTGGCCCCGACGTTGCCATCTGGCTTAGTCCCCTAGATGTGCGCGCGCGCGCGTCGCGTCACAATGTTGTGGCGCGGCGGTTCGAACTCGGCGACAAATATTTGTCGCAGCCGCGGCGCTCCCGTTGCGGGAGTGCACCGAAGGAAGTCGTTACGCTGGTCGTCTTGCAAAGGCGACCACTCCGCGGAAGGTGGGCTCAACCGAGGTGTTTGTGGCCTCCCTTCAGCGACGGGCCCCGTTGTCGGGGTTGACGATCGTGAAATCCCCTCGGATATCCGAGGGAAGCGGACGCTCCCGAAAGGATGAGAGGACAGTCACCCCTGTTGACCGCAGGGGCCTGGTCTCGGGAGGCAGAGCATGTTGCCATGCCTTTTTTCTTTTTATCATGATACATAAACAAACATCCCTTGTCAACCGCTGACTTGACCACCTGTATAGCTTCAGCCTCGCGACGAGTCATAATAAGCGAAGGCTGGTCACAACGCAGCTACAAACAGCCCACCGACAACCACGCCCACCACAGTCCTGCCATGCGGGGTGCATGTCATGGCGGGCAACGCACTAGAGGCTTGCCTGACTCATGGTCTGCCCGCTAGCGACGTGTCCAGCCACTTGCAGAAAGGAGGAGGGCCTGCGCCTTACCGGACGGCCTCCGCCTTACCACCGAACCATCATCGAAGAGATGCACACACATGGGTCGGCTCTTGATGCAAGCCAGGTGCAACTGGTGCTTGCTGTGTCCCCCAAGAGAAAAACCGTCGCGCCACTCCTGTTGGTCCCACATGAGCAGCAAGGTCCGTAGGCATCTCGAGAGCCGTTGATGTTTCTTCCGTAGCCGAGCTACGACAGTGACGTAGAAACACACAAAGTAGCCGCGGTGCAGCACGTTGGTCAACAATCCCGTCTGTCATGAGTTGTCGCTCTTATAGTGACTGTGTCATATCAGTTAGACCACGAAGTACCTGTTCTGGCTTGTTCTTCGCAACCGTCCTTTTCTTTGAGAGCCGATTCCCGATACCCCCACAGTGTCAGTTGGCAGAGCTGTGCACAGATCTCACATCCACCAGCTCCACGTGGAAGATATTCAGGAATCGAGGCTGTGGGAGATTGTCTTGGTTTCCGACAGCTGGCTGCACCTACGCTGCAAACTGGCCCGATACACAAAGTGAGGGGTGCCCCTCGATGGCCCTGGCGCGGTGTGCCTCTGGCGGGAGACAGCAGATGCATTGCCGGGCCCTTCGTCCCGCTCCGCTCCCCTGGGCAGACGTGCTCCCCAGCCTCCCGCGGTCCCTGTCATTGCCACCCTCGTTGTTTGGCTGACCACCCCTACCACCAGCGTCACGTCTTGCTTCCGCAGCTGTCGTAGATCAGCCCCGGTCAACGAGGCACTCGTGTCGCCGTTCCTCCTCCCGTCGTATTTTTCGACGCCAATCATGGCCACTCGAGCGGCTGCTGCCGTGGCGGCGGCGGCAGCCCGGCGTGCCAGCCCACTCCTGCGCGCGGGGGTGGCGCCCATCGCCACCCGGGCCACGATGGCGGCGGAGGCGCCTCGTGCTTGGGCCGCCACCCGCACACTCGGTTCCACGCCCACGGCGGCGGCCAAGGCGGCACCGCCCCCGCCGCGGGATGCGGCGGCCGCCGACGGTGCCGGCAACAAATCCATGTTTACGAGCGGCACGGTGCGCGTGGCGGACGTCCTCGCCCTGAAGGGCGAGGTGTTTTACAGCACCACGGCCGACGCGCTGGTGTATGACGCGATCGTGGAGATGGTGAAACACAACATTGGCTCGCTCGTCGTCGTCGAGCCTGCAGAGGGCGGCGCCGGGGGGCTCAAGCCAGTGGGCATCTTGACCGAGCGGGATTACCTCGACAAGTACGTTGTACGCCTGCTGCTCGTCGCCTGTCTGGCTCTCTTTCCCAGAGCTGTGACTGTTGCCTGGCTTTATGTGCCGTTTCGCATTCAGCATGAGCTGCAAACTGACGTCCGCACTCCTTTTTGTCTTGTACGCTGCCCGCTGATCGTCATGTTGCCCTACGGTTCCGGTGCTCCCTGCGTCGCACAGAGTTGTGATTCTTGGGCGCTCCAGCCGGACGACCAAGGTGTCGGCCATTATGAGCGAGAAGAAGCTCGTGGCCGTCGGCGGCGACACGACGCTCGGGGACTGCATGGACCTGATGGTCGCCAACCGGGTGCGCCACATCCCCGTGTTGGAGGAAAACGGGCTGCTCAAGGGCCTAATCAGTATTGGTGACGTGGTTAAGGAGCTGGTCGACTCGCACAAGCGTAACGCAGAGAGCATGAGCGACTACATCCGGGGGGGTTGGTGAGGAGCAGCTCGGCGTTCGGCAGCGTGGGGGGCCGATGGACGGGCGCATGGGGGACCGTTGCGAACGCGGGTGCGTGCGTGCAAGCCGTGGCAACAATGCTTTTGGTTCCGGACGCGTGTCGCTCCGTGCGGCGGTTGCCGCGCGGCAACTGTCGGCGCGTCGCTGGGGACTTTCCGCGGCGGGGCTTGCATTCGTCACGGCACTCCTGCGCTCTGTTCCGAGTCCGCCGGGGCGGCTGATGCTCCTATGGTGCAATGTCTTTGTACGTGCACGTTGGGCGCCGACGAGCGGCAGTAGTGCTCTGGGCTATGCGGGATGCCCAGCCTTGCTGCTTGTGGCGTTACGCCGCTGTCTGCTCGTTTCTGTTCTCTCATGTTTCTGGTCCTCTCGTCTTGGTTTTCTTGTTTGATGCAAAGGCATGACGCTTGTTGCTTGCGCCCGCCACGCAGCTGCACGAGCCGTTTACAGCCCCTTGCATCTTGCCGAGCGAGCCTGCAAAGGCGATACCAAAACACCAGTTTCTGCAGACTCCATGATTGCGTCGTGCCTCCCCGCTCGCGCGCCGGGACCATGTCGCCCGGTCCACACCGCCACTGCCGCCCTTTTTGACAAACCAAATGCCTCGGCGCGTCCGTTGGACCACACGCGCAAGCAACGCCCCCCGCTCACATGGCCTTGCTCGCCTCGGCAACCCGCGACAGCATGGCGGCGGCGACCCCCCCCCCCCCCCCCCCCCCCCCCCCCCCCGGGGGGCCCTC
>Ga0114953_1001390_pt1 | contig 17196 bp, 25 predicted proteins | sample SidtaG_FD_87298 | JGI IMG/M metagenome (GOLD analysis project Ga0114953, IMG submission 87298) | Marine algal microbial communities from Sidmouth, United Kingdom - Sidmouth_Male2 metaG | ecosystem: Host-associated > Algae > Red algae > Unclassified | place: Sidmouth, United Kingdom | collected...
AGATGCACGCGGCAGGCAAGAGTATCCCCTGCTGCTCCACCAAATGTGGGATTAATGACGTTGGTTAAATAACCAGTAAATGGCGACCGACCGTAGACGCGCGATAAAGCGAACGCTATCGCCCAAGAGTCGAGGAAGAAGAACCTTTGTTCGTGCAACATCCGATGGCGAGCCGGGGGTGCCGTCGACGGCGAACCCCGGTCCCATGGTGCTTTTATTATCAGACGGTAAAGGGGCGGGGTCGATCGACCGAGCGATCATAAAGATCGAATAACCACCAAAATAGAGACGACAAAAAAAGGACAGATATACAAGACGGAAGTAACCTCCCAAAGGGCAAGCCGCAAGTCAGTTCAATCCTCCACATGAATACTGACCAGTCAGGGGGGCTACCGGGCCCAATATCCAAATATTAAGGAGATATGCTACAGGCATTCCACAGACGTCTTACGCCCGCACCAGGTCGCGGTAGGCAGTGGGCCAACGGCGGCAACCGTCTGCGAACTGCCACTCACCACTATCGTCTCCGAGCGGATCAGAGCGGCTGTGGCGTGGCGGGAAGGGGTGCTCCGGTCGGCGCGTCCGCAGGCGCGGCGAGCTCAGGCGGCGCGGTGCCACCCCAAAGGCCGACTGGCGGCGGCCCGCTGCTGGTGTGCAGGCGTGCGGCGATGTGACCGCTAATGCGAACTGCGCTACCAGGTGGCCGCCACTGCGGCGATGGAAGCAGCTGTCATCAGCCGACCGCCCGACACGCCTCCCGTAGAACAAGGCACGGACGCTGTGAGGCGGTGGCCAGCGTTGCCCTCAACGGCAACCACGCTGGAGTGGTGCACTCCAGTGGTGGCGCGCCGCCACAAAGGCAGACTGGTGGCGCCCTGTAGGCGGTGGGCGCCCATTCGGCGCACACGCGGCCAACGCGTAAGCGCCACCCAACACCGGCGTGGAGTACTCAGGAGGCGCGGCGCGGTCCGAATGGCCGACGGCGTACACCTCGCAGCCTGTGTACGCGGGCGCCGCGGGGTCGCCACCATTGCGGCGGCTGCGGCAGACGGCAGCAGCTGTCCATCCGCACCGACTCTCGTGCAGGAGGGCGCGCCAGCTGTGTCCCGGCGGTACGCGGCGCGCTCACGTGCGAGGTGTCCAGTCCGTATGCTGATATATGCGCTCAAGTTTGATGACACCGTGACATATAACTGGGAGGATCGCGATCGCTGAGGACGCACGAGAGAGCAGCAGCAGACGATCGTTCCCGAATGAACGCATGTCATTGGCCATATCCAGAGAACGACAGGAAGTGGCCGTTGACAAAGAATATCTTTATTGATTGATAAGGCGGGCTACAAAGTGCACAAGGGTGCCATGTACGCGTATACTGACTGCACATAGGCGGCGGCGCAGCGCCACAAAGGCCGACTGGTGGCGCTTCGCAGACTGTGGTCGCGTGCGCCCGGTGGCGGCAGCCAATGCGCCGACGCGGGCGGCCGTCAGCAGCCGCCCGCCTGCCTCCGGTCCGCTGGAACTGGGACGTGGGGCGCAGGCGCGGCGGTGAATGGAGCGCAGTCAGGCCCCGCCGATGGCCGGGCCATTTAAAGTGAAGAGTCGCCTCCCGAATGGCCGGCTGGCGGCTCCGCACAGCCGGTGTTTGCAAGCGCCGTGTGGCCGCCGCGATCGTCCCGTCATGTTTGTTTCCCGTCGAGGCCGCATTTGCGATGAGGTTGGCATCGCTCAGGAAATCATGTCCTGATGATTTCTTGCAGGGTTGCTCGATGGACATTGTTGGGCTTTGCGATGGGCAGAATTGGGTGGCCACCAAGCGCCCAGACCGTCGACATATAGGATGCGTGGGAGAGCACTTACTTCCGCTTGGTTGATTCGAGAAACTCCTACCAACCATAATAAATACAATGGGACGACCACCGGCGTCCCGCCACCTCCTCCGACATCTCGCCTGTCTCTGACTCCTGGCCGAGCTCGAGCACGGGCGAACTGAAGTGGAGTCAATGTGTGGCGCGTGCGCGCGGGCATCAGACGTTCATAAGAGAAGTGATCGAGAAAATGACTGTGCTTTCATTGGTTTCTTCGCTCTCTCATCGACGTGCGACCAGCTGTACGTACGCTTTTGGGCTTGATGTCATCGGCCAGAAGCTCTGTTTTAGACGCCAAGTCAGATGCTGCCGGGGATGGTTCTTGCGAAGAAGACGTGTTCACGTCGACGGTGAGACGGAGAACTTTTAAGGCTAAGTGCATTATCATTCGTGCACGAATGCTTGGAATTCCCATTGACAGAACGTTGGTCGACACGTCAAGACACTTCGGAATCAACTGCCCAATCAGGATGGCTGCATCTAATATATGGAGGGGATTGTCAGACCTTCGATATTTGACAGGACCTCACCGCGGCGATGACTTCGATGGGATCACCGATGGGCAGGAAATGCCCATCGACTGTCTTTTTTCGCCCATCGCAGGTCCATAGAGAGCTCGATGGGACCGTGATGGGAGAATGTCCAGAGCGGACGATTGTGCCGACGGGGTCGTTCGTCAGCAGCAGGCAGCCTGCCACGGCCCTCATGTGGGAGGGAAAAAAGGCTGTTGACCGGGCGGCAGGCGGCGCGCTGGCAGTCATTACGGAGGGCGTGATGAAAATAGGTGGGAGGGCCTCACTGAGGGCTGCATGGACGCGAACGGCGCGTCGGCGGCCTCCTCAGTTGGCCGATGACCGCTCCGGGGGTCGTCGTGTACGACGCGCGGGCGTTGCGGTTTCAGCGTGGCCACTCGGCGCCCGCCTAGCGCTCTACGGAAGTGTGTGGCTCAGGCCAGCCCACACTTTTTTCTTGTAAATTTGCAATCGCGGGCCCTCGGCCGCGAAGGGGGACTGCTTTGAGGGACTGCCCCGTTGTGGTCAGCTGATGGGCGGAGGTGCGAGCCTTCATCGGCAGCCCGTCTGACGAGGCTCGTCCTGGGGGACAGAGCCCTCGCAACGGCGCGACACACCGCTCGTGTGAGGCCAGCTATCGAAGCTTCTGGCTGCGAGCGGGCGGAGGCACGAACCGTCAGCGGTAAGCCTCCTGCCGAGGGTGGCCCCGAGGGAGAACGCGCCCACAAAGCATCCTTCTAGTACTCGCGGGCAGCCGGTTTGTCAGGCCTTCATTCTGTAAGCGGTGCAGCGCTTCGGTGGAGGCTACTCTGCGGCAGCGCTCTGCCGATACACTGGCGATTCCCGTGACGGTAGCTCGTCATGTGAAGGCCGGCGGACGCCTGAATTTCTTTTTTCCTGGGCGGCGGCGGCGCAACGCGCGTGTGTGTCCCTCAGCGCGAATCTGTCAGCGCCCGAGCGCCCCGTAGCAGCAGGTTGTCCCGCGTTCTTGAATACATCCGGCGTGCGGGTCCAAGCGAAGGCAACGTGACCCCATCCATGCTCATGGTGCGCAACTCAGGTGGCGAGCGCTGTCTCACTAGAGGGGTTCACGAACGCAACTGCTAAAATGCAAGCAAGCGAGCCAGCCGCACTGTTAGCCGCTATACAGTTGTCAGGAGGGCCCGCACGAAATCGGGAGAAGATCGGATAGCCATGACAGAAGTATGCCGACCAATACCGTGGTATTTGGAGGAGAATTCGTTCTTCCATCACGTGGTGCACGTGGCACGAGGCTTCCTTGGCCTCTGCTGGAAGAAGTTCGCAGGTGCGTTCCGGCTCAAGCGCAGAGTGCAAACGCGCGCAGTGCACAGAGGCACCCCATAGCAGGGGCACGGGGAGGTCAGACAGGTACCACTACATAGTGCCCGCTCTTTGGACACCTTTGCATGTTTATCTCGTGCACGATACTGAGGTAAGCCGCATTGTACAGGCCGTCGTATATCTATGCCGTTCGATGCATGTATATGGTGAGGATGTTCAGCTCCCTGCCTAAGTCATGAATCGCTGTCTTACTACACGTTGGCATTCTCGACTGAACTGACGAGCGCCAGAAACATGCTCCTTCTCTTGCACGCTCATTTGTCGGAGCTGGTCTGTGGCCACATCGTGGCCAAGGGCCTGCTTCTGCTCCGCTCACTTCCATGCGAAGCGGCGAACAGGGGGAGGCGTCCGAGGCTTGCAATATTGCGAGCCCTTGAAACGTACTTTTCAATTCTATTCAAACAATGCATTGGGAACAACTCGTGCGTAGGAAGTGTCCGGCCTTGGCGTCTCCATGCCTGACTGTTCGACGTTCCCGGTCAAATGTCGATTTCGCGTTTCTGGCTGTGGGCTGCCTGCTGTGCAATCCGCTTTCTTGAACCTGCGTACTGACTCAGAAGGCCGTCGGGGCCACCTGGGCGCATCGCGATCAGGGGTGCCCTCCACTCGTGGCACTCAACAATTTGGTGGTGGGCTTCAAAAGGCGATTGGCCGTGGTCCTCGCCGCTTCAGAGAGGCGGCTCCGGCCCGGCGCCCAAAGAATTTGGCGTTGGAACGGGGTCACTATGGCCACCGTGGCGGCGCAGGTGCTTTGAAAAAACGGACGCCGGCGTGCCTCGCCTCGCGGATGCACGGGACTGCACGACCTAATTCCACTCAGTGGTGGCATGCGTGGCCGCCTTTCAAGTTTGCGTCGATTTGTGGCTGTCGTGAGTCTGATAGGGATTTCTTGACGGCTCAATAGGGAGCCACATGTGATCGCACAAGCAGGAGCCGGGGATGTGTCATCAAGCTATGATTGGCGACAGATAACGTCAGCAGTAGAATCACTCGTGCGCGCACACGTCACAGCTTTGGAATGACGCAGAACGAGCTCCTTGCATGGGCTCAATCTGACAGAGCAACGTCGCAGCTGATTAGTTACACCCGGAGATTTCAAGTGCTGTTGTCGCGTAGTGCTGTGGTCGCGTGGCACGCACACTGGGCTCCAGGCGCGCCAGTACTCGGCGTGTCACTGGACAGAGGCTTGCGACGTCCTGGGCCTGGCAGCGGGTCTGTCAGGACATCCGCCGACGAGACAGGCCGAAAACAGTGCAGTGTCTGGCAGGTGCCACGCGTGCGCCTTTGGACCGCATGCGTGGACCACCGCCCCACCGGGGCTGCGTACGTTCTGGCATCCACGGCGGCCGACAGCCGCCTACCCGTGAGAGACGCAGCTGGAGCGCCGCGCTGAAATTACCAGTGCCAGGCGGTTCTGGGTGCTGTGAAGACTCTCACAGCGGGCCCTGTCGGACGAGGCCTTTCTGAGAGCCCTTGGGTCCCTAGCCTCTATGCTCTTCCCACCAGCTTCCGAGAAGTTCAGTACGCCTCTGTTCCGCGTTTGACTTGACGCGTTGTCGGATGCACCGGTTTGTTTTTCGCCCGATTCCGTGACGCTGCTGTGTCCCCGTACGACTTGGACCGACCCGTCCTCATTGCTCTTCTTTCCACTGTTCGCTTCAGCTCGTTTTGAGATCGTTTGCGGAACGCTTTTTTTTACCGACGTGCCAACGCTGCGCCTGCGGCGGCTTGTGTGGTATTTATGACGTTAGTTCACTAACCAGTAAGTAGCGACAGACCGTAGACGCACGATACAGCGAACGCTCTTGCCCAAGAGGCGAGGAAGAAGAACCTTTGTTCGTGCTACATCCGATGGGAAGCCGGGGGTGCCAACGGCGGCGATCCCCGGTCCCATGGTGCTTTTATTATCAGACGGTAAAGGGGCGGGTTCGATCGACCGAGTGATCCCAAAGATCGAATAACCACCAGAATAGAGACGACAAAAGAAAGGACAGATATACAAGACGGAAGTAACCTCCAAGGGGCAAGCCACAAGTCAGTTCAATCCTCCAATTGAAAACTGACCAGTCAGGGGGGCTACCGGGCCCAATATCCCCATATCAAGGTGATGTGCGACATACCCCTGTTACAAGAATCGAGCCGTTCCGGCAAGTGGGCGCATATCGACTGATCCGCCACCACGAACGCCACAAGTGATAAACAATCAACGTGTCGCGTAATGACGCGCGAACGGACGTGAGGGCGTTATGCGTTGGCCTGCGTCTGCAAAGGTGATCGGGAAGACCCCTGATAATATGGCGCGAGGCTGGGCGATGGATTCCGAGGCTCGAACGGCTCCGAGCGGCTCATAATGGCTGATTCGGGCCGGAGGGCCGGCGGGCAGGCACGGGCAGCCTCTGGGCACCCAGGGGGTGGCCGCGGCCGTGCAGGCGTCGGATCGGCCCCTGCAGGGGGGGGGCCCTTGTGTCAGCGTGTCGCAGGGGGCTCAGGCGGGGGCGACACGGCGGGCCTCTGCGCTCGCCACCCGGTATATATACCGGGGTGGTGGGCACGGTGAGGGCCGGTCCAGTTCCCCATGCCATTCGGCGTCCGGGTTGAGTAGCCCAGTTGGGCAGGCTGCAGTGGCCTGCGCTTGCGCACTCGTTGACCTCTGGGTCCTCCGTTTGCCGTTCCCCGCCGTCGCGAGGCGAGATTGTCACGCCCCTGCCCTCGGCGGGTGGGGGTCGTTGCGTTAACGCACACGGTGTGCGGGGGAACAGCTTCGGGCTCATAGCCACTGAGGAGTCGGTAGCGCGGCTTGTATCGTAGCCGGTTGACCCTAGGCCGTGAGGAGGGAGCGTGGTGGGCTTGTGGTTGAGTGGGGAGCTTGGCTTTGGCCCGGGTCTACCGCTCGACGCGGGGTGCCGACGGCAAGTACAAGGCCAAGATGGCGGGAGGCGGCAGCGACGTCCAGATGGCCGACGCGGCCGGCGTGGCGGATTGCGGTGCCAATGGCGCGGAGAGCCCAGCTGGGCGAGCCGGGTCGGTGGCGAGCAGTGACTCAAGGTCACGTCGGGACGAATCTTCTGCCGATAATGGCCGCGACATGCGCGGCGGCGGCATCCCCGCGTGGTATCTCGACGAGGCAGAAGACCAAGCGGACGAGCTTGCGCTCGTCAAAGAGGCGAGGCCTCCGCCATTATGGCGCACGTAGTTCAGCCCTCTGTCCCTTGGGCTGCGAGACGGTGTCCCCGTCATGAGTGAGGACGCCTAGATGGACGCGACGACCAAGTCCCGCCGCGTGGCTTTAGTTCGTATCCAACAAGGGCATTGGGGCACCCCGCCGGGGTTCATCGACATCCTCAATGAGGTGGCCGACGACCACGTCGACGCCGTCGTGGGTGAGGTGCACGCGAACGCCATTCACGGAAATCAAAGCAAGGCGCGTCAAGCGTGCGAGGTCCTGGCGTATGCGGACGAGTTCGTCCGTTACGGACGGCCGTTCCACGACTTTCATACCCGTCTTTACGCGTGGGCGCTCCTGCTCCCCTTCCACCAGATGGGGACATTTGAGGTGGCTGCCAACAACTTCGGGCGTTTGCGTCGGGCTTGGCAAGAGGCTGCCTTCCTGTCGCGCCGTATGGCCAAGGAGTTGTCGGTTCCTTTTTGGGCAGGAGGCGGACATGGAGGAGTACCTCAATGAGCTCATCAAAGTATCTCAAGAGGCTGAACACGCCGTGGAGGAGAAGTTCGATACGCGCACCGTGGCGTTGACCTCCCCGCTTCGGGCGCCGAGTAATGCCCTCGCCCATCGGCGTGCTCAAGACGCGGCTCGCGTCTCTAGCCGCGGGCTTCTTCCCACCGCTTCGTGTTCCGGTGTAATCCGGGCGCCTCGTCATTTAGACTTGTCGCGGTGGTTCCCACGTTACCCCCGCTAGTTGTTAAACCGCGGGGTGTGGATAGAAATTCCATACGCATTGTCGTAAGTGGCTCATAAGCTTGTCGAAGAGTTCATTGCCATTTGGCACGTCTTCAACGCGGAGTATTACTACTGCTTGGCGGCCGGGTGGGTGCACACCCTGATGACGGACGAGGTCTTCGCCTGGCTCGATGCCACAGCGCTTCGGCGCATGTCCAAGTTGGACCTGCACCGTATGGCCAGTGGGCCGGGCGGCCAGGCGATGTTGGACATGTTCCACAAGATGCACAAGGCCACGGAAGTATTCCCGTGGACCATCGTAGTCAAGGACGTCATCCGCCGGGACACTCCGACGCGCGCGGCGCGCCAGGTGCACGTCCATTTGGACTCGTTGGCCGAGGAAGGGTTCATGTTGAGCTACCCTTGCCGGAGCTTTGCGTCGCTTCCCGCCTGCGGGGGTTCCGACGATGAAAGCGAGACGCCAGCGGCGGCGGCTCAAGGAAATGGCGGTTAGGGTTAGGGTTAGGGTTAGGGTTAGGGTTAGGGTTAGGGGTTAGGGGACACGGTCAGCCAGTGAGCTCTCGCCTCGGGCCGCTTTTCCCAGCCGTCGTGGCTCGCTGTCGCCAGTGCGCGAAACAAGCGTTGTTGCGGCGTCCGGAGGACATGAGCGTTCAACACTCGAGGAATTTTGGACTTCGCCCGAGGCCTTTGAGGCGGCCGTGGCGTTGTTTTGCGACGGGCCGAGCCGTCGTTTTGACGGGCAGCGAGAGGCTCGTGGCGTCGGGGCGGCCGCCCTGGCCTTGGCGTGGAATCGCCAGACGGAGGAGTTGCGCCGGGCGGTTCGAGATGCCGATGGGTATGTCTTTGAGGACGCCATGCCGGTGTTGGCTCGGGCCATGAGCGTGGCGGAGGACTCGGCAGTGGCCTTCACCTGTTCTTCCAGGAGGTCGGGCGTCTTCGCCGAGTGGCGGCTGTGCCTCCCTCGCCGTGCGCTTTGACGCCTGTGACATCCTCTGCCGGTGTCTCAGTTGTGACAACGATGACGAGGAGGAGCCTCCGCGACATATGCGCCGTCGCAGTTACTCGGTGGACGATGGTGGCCGGGAGCCTACCCGTAACGAAGGCGGGGAGGTCTACGACCTGTGTGGGCGCGTATTGAGTCTGTTGTTTTGATAGACGTTTTCGTGCCGACGCCCGTCGGCAGGTGATGCTGTGGCGACGTGGTATACACCTTGACAGCTCCTGGGTTGCTGTCATTTGGACAGAGAGGGTTTGGCTGCTGTAGCGCTGTTAGTTTTCCTGTTCAAGTGAAAGGCAGCAAGTGCCCATGTGGTCGTACCATTATGGTCGATTGACGCCTGAGGCTGTACGTCATGCGATGCACAGGCCGCTTAAGCGTGGCTGTACCAGGGGGAACTTTTCCATTTCGGGGCTATAAGTGTCGCCTCTGTACTTTAGTACATCAGGTCCTCGACCGTGGTCGTTAGATCAGGGACCGAGGGTAAAAGTAGCCCGCTTGGCTTGGATCCGACCGCTTGAGTAACGGGCGCGGGTGGCGCGTCATCGTCCTGTGAGGACGGGGGGCAGGGACATACGTAGGTATACGGCCCGTGCCACTCAGAAAGCTCGGAAAAACGCCAAAGAGCCAACCAGGGGTCGCGGGAGATATTACTCATGCGTTCAGTAATGTCAATCGAACCCAACAAATAGGTTAAGTCGCCTGAGCTGAATTAGATTGGTTAATCGTAATCCAGTTCACTGTGATTCGAATTTCGCCGTGGGAATTCGAAAACACTCCAAGAATGGTCGAGGACCATTTCGGATCTGGGCGATGGGGGGTTCCTACCATTGCAGTTTCGGATTGTTTAAGCCTGGGTGATCGGCGGGTACCCCGAGACGGGGGTGTGGGAATACTCCAAGAGTACCCCGCAATTTTCTTCTTCCTCCGTCGGAGGAAACGGATCACCAGGTTCCGAGGCAGGTTTTCCAAGGGCTCCCAGGAGTCGTCCTTTGGACCGTATTCAAACCATCGGACCTTACCACTCTAGATGCCATTGCTCCTACGGAGGCCTGATAGGCGGTCAATGACGTATTCGTCGGGTACCGGTGGGGTGCTCTCGGGCTTATCGAATCCATCCAGCAGTGGATGTCGAGTCTCGTCCGGTGTCGAAGGCCGTGGGGCCGGCGTAACATGGTCACTTTTGCCTCTTCGCTCTTCGCCATTCACGTCTATGACGTAGGTCGAATCTCTGCGTCGAGTACGACGAACGGGCCGACGGTCTTGCTTTGCAGCCTTTTCTTTTGTTGGTAGTTCGTCGTATAGACGTCGTCACCGACGGGGACACGCTTGTTCCGTGCATGCACGTTCGAGACGAAGTTACGCTTATAGCGTTGTTGGGTCTTTTGACAGGTCTCTACGACGGCCGGAATTTGCTGTCTTAGATTGGCCATGAACTCACGCTTAAGCGCTAGGGGCGACCCATCGTTGAGGGTACCCTTTTTTTTCAACGGGATCCCGGGTGGGAGGTTGCGTACGGACGAACTCGGGATTCGTCTCGGGATAACGAGCTCGAATGGCGCAATGCCTGTCGACCGGTGTGGCTGGCTGTAATATGCCATGGTCAATACGGGGAGTAATTCGTCCCAACGGCGTGGGTCGCCTGTGACGTAATGTCAGAGCTGAGTAGCCATGGTACGATTGTACCGCTCGACTGGAACATCGGTCTGTGGATGGTACGTCGTGGTGCGCACCGTTTCCGTGCCCAGCACTTTCAGTACGGCAATGAAGAAGTTCGATATGAACTGGGGTCCTTGATCCAATAGGATCCGGTCTGGTGGACCAAGACAGGCGACCCAGGCGTCAACAATGGCTGATGCCACGAAGATTGCTGTTATGCGCCGCAAGGCGACGCATTTGGTCAGCTTGGAGAAGCGGTCATTAATGACCAGCATGAAGCGGTTACCAGCTTTGGTAGCGGTAATTGGCTGGAAGATATCAACCGATAGGTCCGTCAATGGCTCCGTAGCCGGGAACAGCGTCAATGGGGACGTGTGGCGCCGCAGCGACAGCCGGTTCTGGGCGCAGTTGGTACACTTTCTAATAGTGTTGTATATATCCGTGACCATGGATGGTCAGAAATACCGCCGGCGCATGGCATAGACCATCAGGTTAACACCCGGGTGAGCTGACACCGTTGCGTGATGTTCCAGCGTATGGCGCTTCCCTCTAATATGATGGAATCCGGTTTTTCGATTACAGTTTGGCGTCGGGGTGGCTCTTTTTTTTTCTCACCGCGTCGACCAATGGCGTGCTTGCAACACTTGTCCGCCGTTGACTCAAGAGAATGTGCTGGAACGCGATATTCGGAGCGAGCCCGACCCAGACACTGGCGGGCACCCTGTAAAAATACCGCATCCGAAGACCGGCCTCTGCTCTCCGGTTCGCTGCTAGATGCGTGCCCTGCCTCCCCTCGCGCTTGGCGTCACCCTCCCGCATGTGCCCGCTGCCACCCTCCCGCGTGTGCCCTCTCCGTCACGTCGCCGCGCGTGGTCGGCGCCACGCCGTCGCCCGTGGTGCGCCACACCAGCGCCCGTCGTCGGCGTGACGCTACATCCCACCGACGGCGCCACGCCGCCGCCCGTTTTCGGCGCCACGTCGCCGCCACACCGCCCGTAGACGGATCCACGCCGTCCCCCTGTTGTCCGCGCCACACAAACGCGCGCGATCGGCGTGACGACGCCACCCGCAGCCGTCGCCGTCACGCTGCGGCCCGTTGCCGGCGCCACGCCGCCGCTTGTCGTCGGCGCCACGCCGCCGCTAGTCGTCGGCGTCACGCCGCCGCCCGCCGTCGTCGTCTTAACGGCTACGTCCATCGTCTACGTCACGCCACCAACCGTCGACGGCGTCACGTCGCCACCGGTGGTCGGCGCCACGCCGCCGCCCGTAGCCATCGCTGTCACGCTGCCGCCCGTTGCCGACGCCACGCCGCCGCCCGTGGTCGGCGCCACGCCGCCGCCCGTCGTTGGCTCCACGCCGCCGATCGTCGTCCGCGTCACGCCGCCGCTTGTGCGGCTGGGGAGGCCGTTTTTGCTCTTGTGCGGGTCGCTTCTTCTGGTGAAAGGGGGTTAGTGCGGTCGGCATCACGCCCTCGCTGTGACACCCGAGCGGGCGGGGGTGCGGCACGTCCATGGAGGCCCGGTTGGGGGTCCTTCTTTTGTCTCTTTTGAGGCGTTCTCAACTGTGCTTGCCGGACAAGCTGGTGCGCAACGCGGCCCCAGTCGTGCGCACCGCTTGCACGCAGTTGACGTGGTTAGCTGCTCTCGACAGCATGTATGTGCCCGCTCTTCGATACGCTGCCGTGGCGATGTTCCATCACCATGTGCCGCGCGACGTCATCACAGAGACGATTGGCGTTCGCTCAACGCAGCTGGAGCGGTGGCTCAACAATTGGAGGCGGAGCGGAAGCGTTTGGCGTGTTCCAGATCGGCAGAATCGTCACGAGGATTCGTGCTGGGAGGACGACACGCTATTGCGTGCCATCATTGCGCTGGCGCAAGACCACCCTCTTGCTCTACTAAGAGGGCACACAAACATGCTTTCGGCGATGCGGGCGCTTCCATCTGGGGTGTTTGCGGCTTTGAGGGCGTCGAGGAGCACAGTCGACCGCATGTTGCGCCGACTGGGGTTCACGCGCAAAGTCATCATTCGTCTCTACCGAGCCGCCAACCAGGAGCGTCGTCGCGAGCATGCTGTGCTCCGCCAAATGGTGGGAAGCGGTTGCATTGTCTCTGTTGACGAGACGCATACGGACGGTCAAGACGTGCTCCGCAGGTACGGCCGGTCGCTCCGGCACGAGCGCGTCGACTTGCTGGAGATCAGCCCCCGGCACGTCCAGCGCGTAGGCACGACCATGGCTGTGTCGTCAGACGGCCACATCATTGGCTTACACTCTGTGACGTGGGAGCGTGCTCTGACGAGCAATGACTGGCGGCTCTTCTTGGGCCGCGTCATTCAAAGGATGGGACGGGACACGCCTGGTGTCCCGTGGGACTCGCAAGCACCGGCCTGTGTCCTGTTGTTTGACAACGCGCCAATTCACGATGCTGCCGGTGATGCATTCCTGGAGAACAATGGCATCCCCTTCATCCGCCTTCCGCCATACTCCCCCGACTTGCAGCCCATTGAGGGCGCTTTCAACGACCTGAAGGTGATCATCCGGAACCACTTCTACTTCAACCCGCTATTTCTAGAGGACGGCGTTCGTCTTCAGGCGGAGGCTGCAAGCTTCATCTCCCGGCGCCAGATTGTCGGTCAGTTCCTTAAAGTTGAACGCAAGCTTGCCCGTGTGGCCGCAGGGCAATGTTTCTAAAGGACGCCGGGCACTGTTTCCCCAGCACCTTTTGTCCGCCAGCAAGCCATTCGTCCCTGCAAACCCTGCAAACAGCACTGAATACGGGCCCCAAGCGTGACGGTGTCCTGCGGTTATTAACAGCGTCATCAGCCTTCCGCAAGGAGGCCGGCACACATGCACGTCGCGCGAGGAAGCCAGCGCCGTATTCCGGTACAGCGGCACAGCGCAGTCTAGGACAGTTGGCACTGACACGCAAGCCTAAAACTTGCTCCAAGACATCGGCCGAACGGCTCCGGACCTCGAACGGGAATGTCGCCGAAGGCGATCTGCGACTTAGCCAGAATGGAGCTCCAGCAGCACGTCAGTCCGCGGTCCACCCGTTTGCCTGGCTGAAAAAATTATCACAACTTACTCGTGTACTTATCGCGAAAAAGAAAGTCCAGGTTCACGACTTTGAAGTTTTAGAACAAAAACCCATTCAGACTTTCTTGTTTGGTGTCTCGAAAACAAGAGCACTCTCTCTTCTTCATTAAAGTCGACAAGGAATTGGCGAAACGCGTGCTTTGTCTCCAATCTTTCATGCCAAAGCCGGCGTCTCGAGATGTGAACAGCGCAATGAGATGCATCCATGAGGTGGAGCAAGCATGGAACCTGTACAATGGCCTTCGCGAGCGCAATGCCTCCTCCCTTTCTAGACCTGTTGTCAGCGTCGTGTGCCACAAAAAAACGGAAAAAGAGAACCAAACGTCCGACGCTTCGGGCGCACGGTGAACGGGCAAACTGGTCGCGGTGTGCGCTGAGACTGGAGCACTGCTGCATTTCCGGACGAGGGTAAAATGCGTACCGATGGCGGAAACGTCCTTGGCGGGACTGAGATACCCAGTACAGTTGCGGGAAAGCTTCCAGAACTGTGGCGTTTTGGCGTATCGACGCCCCGCGGCGCTAGCATGTGTTTTCGAGGGGTCAAAAAAGAGACAAATGGGCATAAATCTGGCTGTGCTGGTTCTTTTGACACGCACGTGGGTTCAAACTGCTGCGCTACCAGAGGCTCATCCTGCGACGTGCCAGAAGCTGGATGCATATCCCGTTCGTAGAAGATAGCTGGGCGTTACCGTGAGTTCGCCATTTTTCCGTTGTCGCTTTGTTGAGCGTGCGGCGGTCAAGCGCCGCTGCCCTGGTTACATTCTGAATAGAGGGGGAATGTAAGCTGCGCTACACCGCCGGACTGCCGCTGACGACCCCGCTGTGGCCGCCGGGACGTGCCGCTAGACGGCCTCCAGGTGTTCTCGTGCCAGCGGGCGACAGCATGCGGGGTCATAATCCCAGACAAAGTTGGACACTCGATGGAGTCTGGGGGTGGCGGGGGACTGCGGCGGCCGACGAGTACGTCTCGTGGCAGCTCTGCCGACGGCGCGCGCGCCATCCCGACTGTCAATACGCTGGCGCACTCCACTGCCGCCCCCGCTGTGGCCGCACATAACATGGCTGGATGGCGCTTGACATTGCCGACTGCGGCAGCCGCCAGTGGTTGTTTGCTGGCGTCAGCATGGGCCGAGCGAACACGACACAGTCTGCACCTGGAGGCCGTCGGTGAAGGCGCCCAAGGCGGTGCCGGCAGTTGCGAGAGCCGACCGCACGTATCACCCTGCTGTGCGGCCAGCGGATGTGCCAGCGGTCAATGGCCGCGGAGAGTGCAAGCCAGCGGATCGCTGCGTGCCGTCAATTGCTGCCGCTGCCGCGGCGGTGCTTACCCTCTGCGGACTCCAGTCACGACATTTTCCAGGACCATGCATGACCCTGGCCACAGCGCCAGGATGAAGGGTCACGCTACTCTCTTTGGTGATCGTCTTGCGCTGTTGCCATAAACGGTGGTGATGTTCCGAAGAGGGTATTGCGAAAGGAGCTCTTTCGTGTGTCAGGGAAAGGCGGTTGCTGGAGGGCGCTCCTATTGTGGGCGGCGGCGGCGTGGCCCATGAACGAGAACTGGGGTGTCTTCCCAACCTGGGCACACACGCCTGGGGTGGAGGGCGTGTAGAGCAGCGTGTGGAGAGGGGACTGGAAGGCAACGAGCGGACTGGGGACTGAGGGACAGCGTGTGGCGCGGAGCACGAGGGTGATCTCTTGCGCAGTGTGGCGCCGTACCGAATATTACATGTGTCCCGAGCCACCTTGTGTCGTATCCTTGGCGCTCCTGGTGTTGTCTTCGCCCCCTGTTAACCCCACTGCGAGTTCCCTTTGTATCCTTCCCTCACCACCCCCAGTTCTCTCCCTCCTCTGCTTCCGCTCCCACCCGCACCAAGATGCCAACCTCCTCTTCCTTATCGGTCGACCGTATCCGCGGCAGCCGAAGCAGCGGTACCACATCGGTGTTGTCGCGTCGCAGCTGTGGCGGGAGCCACAGCGGCGGCGAGAGCCGCAGCAGCCGCGCTGGGAAACGCAATCCCGCCAGGTGCAGCAAGTGAAGGGGCAAGCGCCCCTGGACAGGCGCCGTGTCGAAACATGGAGCGCCGGCCAGCGGCAAAGCCCAAACGAAAGGGGCAAAGACGGGCGGCTCGTCTCCGTCGGCCCCTCTCCCCTCGCGGAGGGTGGGGGGGTGGACATCCGGCTCCCACTTGGCTGCTGTGGCATCTTGGATTGCCCCACTGCTTGCTCGTACCCCCGCCGCGCCACCCCCGGCTACTCACGTGCGCCGCTCCGCCTCTTCCCACGCCCTCTTGACCCCGCCCCCCCCTTTTTTCCCCCCCCCTTCTACCCCCCGCTCGTCCACCGCGCGCGCACCGCCCGACTTGTCGGACATGGCGCCGGCAACGCTTACGTCAGCGACCGCGCCCCATCCTCTTGACATGTCGACGGGGCGGCCTTTGCCCGCGTCGTGTGGTCTGGCGCCGCATTTGCTCTTCTCGGCACGCGCGCCCCCTACCCTTGGCCTATCGACCGCACGCCCTGTTCCCGTGTCGCTTGGCCCGGCGATGACGGTGCCAAACGCGGCACCCGCGCCCCCCCCCCCTGACCCTCTACATTGAGGCCTATGCCCATGTCGTCGGACCCGGCGACTGCAAAGTCATCCTTGATGCCAGCGCCCCCTCCTTTTAACGCGCTCACTGGGCTCCCCATGCCCTCGCCTGCCGCCGTAAATCCCGCGGCGGTCCACGCCCCGCCGACATTGGCTGCTCTCGCTCCAGCGACCGTTCACCCCCCCCATTCGCCTGTTGAAGATATCACCTCGCCCGTCCAATCACGGAACACACCCGCGGCGGCACCTTCCATGCTAGTTCCCTCACCTTCGGTCGCCACCGCGGCCACCGCGGCTGTCCGCCCTCCGCCGCTGCTGGTCGCGACCCCTGATAGAGCGGGACCTTCCCGGCCATCCCCGGCTGTCACTTCAACACCGGCTACGGCCCCCGCTGCCTCTTGCCCCCCTACGTCGACCGCTCCCGCCGCCGGTGCAGCTGGACGGCGGCTGCCGACCATCGTCGCCGCGGCTTCCGCGGCGGGCTGCCCGCCGCGGTTTCCCACTTCTGCTACCACTGCCGCTGCCGCTGACCTACCTGTCGGCGCACCGCCGTCCCCTGCGACAGGCGCCGCCTCCTTGGACTCCCATCTCCCGCGGACTCTCGATGCAGCGTTGGCGGCCGCCGAGGCCTTGTCGGCTGCGGCGTCCCCTCCACCTGCCGCGCCCTCTCCAACGCTGGAAAGCACCTCTCCTGTGTCTATCTCTGAAGCGCTTGGGCCACAGGGGCGCGGCTGGGCTTCAGGCGGGTGAAGATGGCCTCGACATGGTTATCCATGAACTCGATACCGAGGATACATGCAGGGGCTTTGGAATCAGGCATTTTTTGTTGCATTAGGATATATTCAACATCCCCTGACATGCACTCTGGATTGACTATTTGAGAAAGACAACTATCCGAAATCGGATCTTGCTCGGCCGGACAGAGTTAGGATCAGTATTATAGTCGGATACTCAATTAGTGCGATTTCGGATATAGTTCGGATAGACTGATTGAATATATTCTCTTGGATGGTGGATCTGGACAATTAGTTGAATTCTCGAAAGGAGACATCTGACGAGGTACAGCCTGACGTGTGCTGGAACTAGGCGCTTCTAATCACAAGAATTTATTGCGATGAACAGCCGTGAAGTACCTCTGGTTTTTGGAACTGATTCTGAAGATGCAGCTGTCCTCGTCAGCTGGGATTGTTGAAAC
>Ga0114953_1001407_pt1 | contig 17109 bp, 25 predicted proteins | sample SidtaG_FD_87298 | JGI IMG/M metagenome (GOLD analysis project Ga0114953, IMG submission 87298) | Marine algal microbial communities from Sidmouth, United Kingdom - Sidmouth_Male2 metaG | ecosystem: Host-associated > Algae > Red algae > Unclassified | place: Sidmouth, United Kingdom | collected...
CCCCCACCGCCGCCAACGGCGACGGCGCCGCGGCCGCCGCCGCGTCTGCGGGCGCCGCCGCCGCCGCCGCGGCAGCGTCGGCGCTGACGCTCGTCGGCGCCGACGTCTGCTTCGAAGGCGGCCATTGTCCACGCACTCACGTGCCTGGAGTCTTTTTTCCAGCTGCATGTCTACTTTCCAGTGCGGTTGTTGTGTGGGCTGTGGTCCCTGATTGTCGAGGGCGCCGGTTCGGTTGGGAGCACGGTGCAGTGCGTCGGGGCGAGATAGGCATGATGTGTTCGTCGGCGATTGTAATAATTTTCGGCATGTCACAGATGCTGGTTTTTGTCCCGCGGGATCACCGGATGATCATCCTGCTTGCGGCGGACAGAAATTCCTCGTGGCCGCACGGTCACGCGTCCCGCAGTTTTTTCCGAAGCTCCTTCGCCCTCGTTTCTTGCTGACGCCGCCGTGGCCGCGGCGGCGCCGCTACCAGGAGCGCCCCTGGCGCCCCGCGCGGCGGACACGCGGGGGGACTGCGGCGGCTACCTTTTTATGCCCGTCCCTGCATAGGAACGGTCGGGCACAGACGGCGGCCGTGCCGTTTTAGCCGCGGGGTGTGTGACGGTGGTTTCTGCCTCTTCGTCCTCCCCCCCCCCCTGGACCTCCGGCGACATCGCCGCCGCTGTGCATGGAGGCGGCTGCTCCCCCTCCCCAAGCTTCCTTCTAAGCCCTACCTGGAGGTGGGCGACCACCGAACGGGGGGGGGGAGCCCCGCGGTGGGCGCCAAGGGGCGATCGTAGCGACCGCCGCGGCGGCGCCAGAGGCGGCCGCGGCCTCGACGACGGGCGGCAGCAGCAACGACGACCCGAAGACGGCTACCATCACGGACGTGCTGAACGATGACACGGGCGTCAAGGCGACGCTGTCGCTGGTCGAGGCGGTCAGGACGGCGGGAGGGACGGGGGGCGGTAGGAGGCAGGAGGGGCGGGGTGAGAGAGGGGGCGGGCGATGGCGGGGGGTGTGGTTCCCGTGTGACGTGAGCGGACGCGGTCGCGGAATCCGGGGGGTCGCCGCTGCCATGGTGGCGCGGTCCCTCGCCCTCTGACTCCGGGTCGTCTCCGCGCACACTGCACCATCGGCTCTTCAGGCGCCGGCGCCGCTCGCGGCCGGCCGCTGGACGGACGGCGGCGGGCCACTGGGTCAGTACTACCGTCTTTGGCGGCGACGACGCTGGCGGCCCTTGCAGAACTGACTGCGGTCGGCTCACACGCTGTCATGTCGCCGGGGTGACCTGCCCCACAGCGGTCATGGCGGTGACGGGGGCGGGGGACGCCCCCGCCACCCTCCGTCATTTCGACCGCCACGCTGCAACCGCTGCCGTCGACGGTGCCGTGCGCGCCCTTCGCAGCACCTGTGCCAGTTACCGCGGCTCTGCCACCACCGTTTCGACGACGGCGCGGCGGGTAGTGCGGGGGGGGAGGGGATGCTGCCGGTGGGGGGGGGCTATACCGAGAGGACTTTGTGTTAGTAGGGGGGGTGCTCGACGATGCCGACGCTGTTGGATCCGGAGAGTGGTAGTCACTGTCGTCGAATCCTGGCCAACAGTCACCGCGCACACACCGTCGTGATGACGTACGTCCTCGTCCGCTCGTCAGCTGATCAACAGCGCAATCCAAAGTCTCCACCGAACGTGTTGGGCAACCTCACATCCGCTCATGCCCCTCATATTTCGGAGCTGCTCGCACCGTTCCCCGCCACGCCAGCCCCTGCCAGCGCACATAGCACCGCGTCCCCGCACCTCCGTGCACGCGCACGCCATCCTCGCGTGCTCCCCCGCGCTCCCACGCCCTGTCCATCGCACGCCCTCTCCGCGTGCCCTCCCCCCTCCACGCCGGCGCACCTGCTCCGACGCACCGGCGCCTTCGCGTCAGCTGCGGCGCTTCTGTGCTCCAAGTAGCCGCGGTGGTGAAATGTTGACCAATCCAAAAATGCTGACCAACAGCGCATGTGATCCGACCCAGTGCCCTCTTGGCCAACCGTCTGCACGTGAATAGATTGTCAGTCGCCCGCCGCGCCCAAGTGGGGGCACAGTAGACCGGCGCTACGATCCCGGCATCCACCCCTACATCTGCATCGTCGCGAGCCGCGACCTCCCCCCACCCAGAGTCTGTCCGCGCACCCACCCCCTACCGTCTCCCCAACTTTCTGATCTCCCCGGTCCTGCACGGCGCCGCGGTGGGCCTAGACGTGCCGCCTAGTCGGCCCCATTCAAGGCCATGGGGGGGTTCCGCCGCCCCAGGCGGGCTCCTGGCGGTGCGGGGGCCGCCGTGGCCACCCCCCCCCCGAGCAAGAAGGGAACCCGCCGTCGACTCTGGGGCGTGCGCCTCACGGAGGACATGGTCGAGAATCTGGAGGCCGCTTTTGCCACGATGCCGGCGGGCAAGACCACCGTGGCTGCCTACCTGATGGACACGACCGGAGCCACGCGCTCCAACGTCCGTACGTGGCTCCGTAACGACCGGCGGATGCCCCGAATCAACGGCCCCGCCTTTTTTACCGAGGCTGAGGAGGCCACAATTTCCCGGGCTATGGAGCTGTGGACAGCCAGCGGTGGGCTGTTAACGAGAGAGATGCTGGGGAAGCTCCTACGTGACTATGTGCACGCCATGGGTCCCGTGCGGGAGGCGCAGGCCCAGGGCTACTTTGACGACGACATCGTGCCGCGGAAGGGGTGGTTCGTCGGGTTTTTGCTTCGCCGCCCGGAGCTGCGCCGGGTCAAGGCCGCCGGGCCTGAAGAGGCCCGCGCGGGGGCTGCCACTCCCGAGGCAGTGGCCAAGTACTTTGCGGCCCTGACGGCCCTCACGCGGCAGTACAACATTACGTCGGCCTCCCAGGTGTTCAACACTGATGAGTCAATGATCAACGTGGCCGACGTGCTGCGCGGCTGCGGCAAGCACGCCTACACGACGAGCCCCACCCGCCGGCGGGTGGACTTTGTCACCCCGGTGGTGCAGTCCGGGGCGGACGCCGCCAGTCTTGTGGCCTGCATCTGCGCAGACGGTACCCATCTGCCGCTGTTCTCCGTTGTGCGCGGGAGCGGGGGACGCCTGCCGTACGCTCAAGAGACGCGCCCCGACGGCACCACCACCAAGGTCCCCCTGGCCTTGTATTTGGGTGTGGGCGACGAGGTCCATCGACGAGAGAATCCTGGATTTGATGGGGACTTGTGGCTGGAGTACGCACGGTTTTTGGCCAAGCACCTGGGCTCCACGCAGCCAACCAAATGGAAGCTCTTGCTCATGGATGGATGTAAGGTACATCTGTCAGCCAACGGCTTGGCTATATTGAAGGCGGCTAAGGTGGTGGTTTTTAATGTTTCCTTCTCACCTTTCCCACCTGCTGCAGCCGTGTGACGACGACCCCTTCCTCCAGGTCAAGGCGCACGCCTTCCGCTCGGCGCGCGCCATGCTGCCCACCCTGCCGGCGGGCTCCAGCTTCACCGTCAAGTACCTGATGCTCGTCATTGCTGAGGCGTGCCTGTACGGCTTGTCGTCCGTCCACGTCATTAACGGGTTTAAGAACACCATCGCGCGGCCTGTGGACGTGTCTAAGGTGGAAGTCGCGCGGCTGCTGACAGAAATGGGCGCCGGCTACTTCTCCCGGCGCGTCGACCTCAACCGGCTGATGGTCCGAATGGGGCCCGAGGCCAGGCGGAGATGGATCAGCCGGTGGTGTCTTTTGGGTCGATCTCCAACCGTGGAAGAGCCGTGGTAGCGACCAGTGACGGCGTGCTCGCGGCCATCAACGAGCTGGACGCTGCCAAGGAAGTGGCTCTTAAGTCCAAGGACGCTTGCCAGGCACGGAAGTTGGACGCCCGGGTCGCACGCGCAGCGCAGCTGGTCGCGGACGAGCGGGACGCCGACCAGCGCCGGAACAGCCCTGCCTTTCGCCTACGCATGGACGCCCTGCGCAGTGCTGCCCAGCGGCAGAGGGACCGTCTGGGGGGTACCCCCGAGTACACGCTGGTCCCAGGAGCTGTCATTCTTCAAGAGCCCGTGCGGAAGCGTGTCCGTCGGGCGTAAGATGACTGTTCAGCATTAGCAGAAACGGCGTCTGCAGAAATAAATGTCACGGAAGCAACAGGGTGGTAGTCTGCGTCTTCTTCCTCGGCCATGTGTGTTTATTGTCCAACTTGATATTGTTCGTATCTTTTCCGGCTGCTGTCCGACTATAAACTGTCTTTTGGGGGTGTAATTGGTCAACATTACACCAGCACGTGCTACTGCCAGCATGGCAGCAGCCGCCGTGATGCTCCGCCTCAACGATCTGCAGATGCGCGCGTACGTCACCGGTCGCGTCACCCAATGATTTGCCGAGGTCCTATTTCTTGGATCACCCGTGTCCAGTCATTTGGCTCGCCTCTGTAAGACGCGCGTTCCAAGGCAGCGGCAATACCCTGAGGGAAATCCAACGGGGAGTTGCGCAACCCCAGGCCGCGCCCCGCCTCCGCTCGGCGCATTCGTTGCGGCGCCGCCACGCGGCGCGTCCCCTTGGCTGCACCCGCGGCATACAGGGGCGCGGCGCGCCCCCGCGGCGCGCGGCGCGTCCCCGCGCGGCGCGTCCCCGCGCGGCGCGTCCCCGCGCGGCGCGTCCCCGCGCGGCGCGTCCCCGCGCGGCGCGTCCCCGCGCGGCGCGTCCCCGCGCGGCGCGTCCCCGCGCGTCTAGTGCGGCGTCGCTCGCGTATGCCCCCGGTCCCTTTCTACCGAGACTCGGCGGCAACCGCGTGACGTGCTTTTCCACCCCCTTCGGGGGATGCCCTTGCCACCTGAGTTCCGGCGGATGACGGCAGCTCGAAAGTGGTTGGCGGAGGCGTGGACGACACGACTACAGAGGCGGCAGCAGCCGGCGGCGAAAACGACGGCCGTGAGACCGTCGGCAGCGGCGGCGACGGTGTGGGGACCAGCAGGATCGGCGACAAGGAGGGTGACCACATAGCGAGCGACGTGGCGGCGACTGTACTCGGTGCCTCGGAGCGGGCACCGCTCGGGTGGCGTTTCAGCGGCGGCGGCCACCGCTCGCGTGATGACGGTCGGCGCGGCGAAAGGGTCGGCGTCGACGCCCGCCCATGTGAGTTCTGAAGCGACCTCGATGAACGCAAAACCGTCGTCAACGGCGCGGTTGGCGGCGTCGGCGACGATCGGGCGGGGTGAAAAAGAGGCCCGTTGGGACTTGCTGGTAGTGTTTGTACTGCGGACCTCTCCCTCGTGCTCCTTAGACTCTCTCTTCGTGCTCAGTTACCCTCAGGGCGGCCCTGGCGCGGTGCTTAGAGCCGCCCACGAGCCGTCCCAGCCCGCAGGCACCGGGCGCCCCCCAAAAACATTCACGCACGAACTCGCACTGCCACCGCGCCCGGCGCCGCTTCAGGCCATGTCTCCCGCTGAACTCGGCTCGGCGCACCGCTCTTGCGGTGCACGGCAACGCTGATCATGTGCACTGTCTGCGGGATAGCCGCTCTGGCCTTCAATGCATGCGTGGGGTCACGACGCACACAAAGAGAGTGTCGATCGGCGTCCCGGAGAGCATTTACCACGCGCGCCCGCCTTCTACGGGCCCGTATTCGACGCCTCTGTCAAATCCAGCAGTCCCCTCAAATCTAGGGCGACGACCAAATTCCACCTTTTCCACAAGCGCCGCTACGTGCTCGGTCCTGCCGTTTTCGGCACGCCTGCAGGCGCAGCTGCGGAGGCTCGCGGTGGAGAGAATCACCTGCGCCACAATTCCATTCTCCACAGAAGTTGTCGCTTTCTCGCCTTCCGTGTGACGTGCGGCTTGAGTGGCAGAGGGCAATGCGGCTGGGGCAACCCCCATGGTGGTATTTGCAACCGTCGCGGGGCCGATGGGGTTTGCCCTCACGGCGCCGGCATCAAGCCCGGTGGAGGCGGCGAGGGCGGACGCGCCGCATGTGTATGCTCCTATCGACCGCGTTTCGTGGACGGTCGCAGCCAGCGACGTGACGTGGCTGGCGTTTGCAAACTATCCGTGGACGCACAGTTTAAGGCAGGTCGTCTTTAGATTTTAGGCAGGGAACGGGAGCACGCCCTGGATGGCTCATCGCTCACGCTTTGTGGGGAGGAGAGGCTATCCATACCCAGGCCAAGCGGGTCTTTATATTTTTGTGGTGGCTGTGAGATAGGGGAGGGCTGTGGGGCGGGAGGTTGAGCAGAAAATAGGGGGCGGTGGTGGGTGCAGGAGCTGTTCTAGCCGTGCCTATGCGCCGCACGCGGGCAAAAGTTTGGTGGCATGCGGATGTTGCAGCAGAGCGGGGGCGTCGCCGCGGCGGCGGCGGGGACCACCGCACTAGTTCAGACTGCTGGGGGCGGCGCGAGGACGTCGTCGGCCGCCGCGGGCTCGCCCAAAAACTTCCCTGCTCTCTTCGTATGGGGAGGCGGATGTGCGACCCGCTATGAGAAAATGCCGGGGGGGATTGGCGCACAAGAGAAGAATAAGTGATGCCGCACAATTCCATGTGCATCAGCGAGGCCGCGTCAGTGCCGGATGCCGGAAAAGGCTGCCCAGCAGGAGGAGGATCAGGTGGACGCTGGGGGCAATCGGGCCGCCCCCGGGCTCTTTAAACGCCCCTTACTCGCCGCCACCTCTGAGGCGCGCCCCCCTAGCCCTTCCAGAGGGAAAGGACCGATCCCCTCCCCCCGGCGCCGACACCCCCCCCCCCTGCTCCACCTTGTCAGCTCTCAGTAGATTTACGCGCCTACTGGAAAACCCCCTTCGTAACGTCCTTTCACAAAGCCACTGCTAGGTCTGCCAGCATGGTGCCCGTGAAACCGACAGCGTTTGCAGGGTATCCGGCCCACCTCCGGGAGCCGTCGGCGGTGGCCACCGAGTTGTCGGAAAACAAGGTAACGGGACGGGTGGCTGTGCCCGGCTCGTCTGATGCAGTCGACAGGGGGTTGTCGTCGCTGGCGCTCTCTGACGCAGCGGCGGAGGCAAAGACCGCCGCAACGAGCACGTCCCACGACATCCGCACTCGGTTGCAGCTGTCACGATGATGGCGGTGGCGGGGGAGAAGCTCCCCTGTCACGAGGGGCGCCGACCACCGGATGGCGGTGAGAAAGAGAAGAGCGGCGGGAGAGGCGATAGAAACGAAACGACCACCTCCGTCAGAACAGGATTTAATGCATTTCGATAAAAGATAACATGTTGTTGCACACACGCACGAACAGCCAGTAATTCTGGCCGTGCGTCAGCATGGACGTTGCCACAGCAATCAGGCGAAGAGGCTTGTCAATGTAGCCCCCGTCGATGTAAATCAAGTCGCGGATGTGGCGCTTGAGCTCGTTGAACACGCCTTCAATCGGTTGGAAGTTAGGGCTGTAGGGGGGAAGCCGCAGAAAATGGATGCCATTATTCTGAAGAAACTCGTCTGCGGCAGCGTCATGGATGGCAGCATTGTCAAAAAGTAGAACGCAGGAGACTGGCTGAAGATGCCAAGGTTCACCAATATTGCGCTGCCCGAGGTGTGGGCGTAAGCCCTGAAGAACGATCCTGTAATGGTCAGACGTCTGTGCCGGTGGAAGCTTGACCGTTTGTGACAACAGGACGCCCCCCGCCATTGAAACGGCCATCATCGTGGAAGTTCGCGTGACCGTCCTGGGATCGCGATCAAGAAGTACACACGGCTCATTTAGCAGCGTGCGACCGCAGGGGCGGTAGCAGCCCCCCCCGGCCTTGTGGGTCTAGTCGATGGAGACGATGCAACGCATGGGGACTTCTTGCATGACCAGCACGAACGCCAGTTGAGCCGCAACTACGCGCTAAGAAAACAGGCGCTGGACCTTTTTTCTCGTGTAGCCATGGAACCGCGAAACGAGGTGCACGGTGCTTGGGCTTTTCGGTAGATCCGCGAGCTCAGGGTTGTCGTTTTTCAGCGCCTTCAGAAGAACCGTGTGCTCCTTGAGGAAGGCCGCCTGTTCGCTCTTCACCAGCGACAGGATGGCGTGCGCCAGGTCACCTTTGTAGACGGCCCGGTCCCGATGACTATTTCGATAGGTAGGGTTGGCCCAAACGCTTCCAGTATGCGCTTAATGCTGTTGCCAGCGGCGCAAAGAGGTGACCGAGCACTTGATGGCATCCGCCAAATCTTGGCGGGAGTAGCCCTCCTGAAGAAGCCCCAGCGCCAGGTAGCGGTCGTCTTCGATGAACATCTTGGACAACCCAACGGGATGTGGTCAACATAAACCAAAAGACTCGGTCTCGTAGGGCCGCCGCTAGGGAGCGTGCGTGGAAGGGCGAGCAGAACCCGGGGATCCCGACCGACCCGAGGCATATAGCGTGGCCAAGAGGGGATGTATGGATGGAGCTGCTGCTCTGCAGAGCCTGACCGCTGTTTCTCGACCGCTCCAGTGTGCTTTTGTAGCCACCTGATGTCCTGGGAAGACCCCATCTGGCGTCGGTGCATCGCGCTGCCGTGCTATACCCCGGTAACGAGTGAGGCAGCAGCCGATGGCCGTGCGCGATGGCGCCGCGGTCATTTTGTCCACGAAACTTCCCGACCTCAATGTTGTTCCATTCGAACCACTTCTTTGCGGGCCGACACCGCATTCCCGTCGCATAACAGCAAATATCGAAGTAACTTCAATGATGATTTCGTGACTACATATGAGGCCCGAGCAAGGCCGTGCGTATCAATTGCTCGTGTTGTACGTGGCATCCTTTGACGAGACGAAGATACCATGTGGCTGACTGCTGCCACATAAGCGCACCACTCCCTTGCGAGACAGCCACGCAACACAGTCCGACGGCCACAAAGGCGGAGTAACCCTCCCAAAAGGCTGCACGAATCCCCCGCTCAGACTCTTCTACGACTTGGGCTCACCATGAAACACGAAGACATTCCACAACAAATGTCGGAGAGACCCCTGCACGACGAAGCCACACAAGCGCGGTACACGCTCGGGCACACCAGGCGGTGTTCCACGTCCACCTCGATGGTCAACGAGTGTCGAGTACCACAGACTGGCCTGTCCTTGCCCCAACCCGCGGGGCGGGAAACCCGGTGGGTCACACGGTTGAGGGGCACGCAACACTCCGACGGGGCATGTCCAAAAAATACTGATCGAGTCATGCTATTTTGGCGGGGCGCACGACCGGGTGCGCCCCGCGAGTGTGCCCTGGGTCGTCCGTGCAGCGATCGTGTCCCGTGCTGCGGTGAATGAACCCACTCTCACTCCGCGAGCACCTCTGTTCTAGTGAGTCCCTCACACGCTCCGACCTGCAAAGGCATCTTGGCACGCTGTGCATGGCGCTGCGCTCTGATTGTGCGAAGGCGCGCCATATGTGTCGCGTTTTGATGTCCACAACCACCAGATGCCTGTGAGGATCCGGGACTTCCGGTCGTGGTGGATTGGTCACTTGATGCTTCGGTGCTTTGTGTCCGGCCACTGACGTTGAGAGGGTGGGAGTTCGTGGCAGCGGCCCCAGGAATCCAACGGAGTTAGCCACGTTTCCTCGTCTCAGAAATAAGCTGGGAGCTATCCCAGTGTCCATGTTTGCGACCATGTTCCTGTACCTGACGGATGAGCCACGTTCTGATTGTAGATCGTGTCGTGGCGCACCCTCATGCGTGCTTCAAGGAGAGGACAGCAGTATCGGGACACGTTCCAGACCATCATAATTTCTTCAGGCCACCCAGCGAGGACGTGCACGCGACCGCCAGCGGGCACGGGTGGCCGGCTGCACCGCGGGCTCTCAGGGCTGATATTCATGGGCGGCCAGAGCGGTCGCCTAGAGAGGACGGATTAATATAGAAAGACGTCAATGCGAGCTCTCCAGGGTCTTTGTTGATCACATCCGAAGAAGCTCCAGTCCAACTGCACCGCCGTTTCCGCAACCCGACACATAAACCCCTGACGCTATCCCCTGCCTCCTCATGAGGCTTCCACTTCTCGTCTCGGTCCATCCCACTCGCCGGCGTATGTCATGCGCTGCGGTACCTGTGGCTTTCTGGCCGGGCCCGGGGAGAAGGGCCACAAAGCTCGAAGCTGCGTTCTTAAGGACTTCCTCTGCCGCCGCAGTCTTCCCAAGTCCGAAACGTTCTACCAGGCTGGTCAATGCCTCTGCGAGGACTGCGTCCACACCCTGATGCGGTCACAAAGGCAAATTTTGCATGTCCTCTTCTGCAGGACCAAGCCCTCCAAGAGTTCCTTAACAACGCACGTGGAGCGTCAACAGTGGCGGCTAAAGCCAAGAAAGACCCCGAGGCGGTGTCTCGGCTGGGCGCCAACACGTACCAGGCTCAGCTCTCCACGACGGACGCGGCGGACCTCCTCGCCCAGGCTGGGTCAACGGCAGCAAATCTTCACCCCACCAACCGCAATCACTTGATGGCTATAACGAGGCATGCTGGTGCCGGAGCCGTCGAGGCGGGCTTGCGGGCGGCCGCCACTGTTGAAAGAAGCTTACAGACGCTTCCAGTGTCGGACAGCTTTTCGGGTGCCACGCAGTCTTCAACGGTCGGTGACCTGTGTGATCTTCGGCGCCCTCCAAGGACTCGCAAGGAAATTTGTCGGCACCAGGCCGTCCAACTCGGCCGCACCCGTCGGCACGCGGCGGCCCTGTCTGGCATCCTCAAGACAGCTCTCAGCCATCGTTGTAACGATTGGATTTTTTGCGCCATGTTCATTCACTCTGTTCCAGACAACTATCCGCGTCCCACACGCATTCAAACACTTAAAAGAAATTCAAAGCTCTCTCCGACTTGTACCCCTCTTCAGAGCATGTATAGCGCATGTCATGTCCTCGATTGTCTCCAAGATTTTCGTATAGGATTTTATTACCTCCTCTCTTGGTACCTCATGGCATCAGCAGGAACCTCAGATGATTTCTAAGGAACAAATATTCTCTGGCGAATCAGGCCCCAGACCATCACGCCCTCAGGGTGCCGCCCCCAGCGGTGTGTGGCCGAGCAGCCTTGCCAAGAAAACGCATCTCCCGGCCGTTTCCCATTTCAGTACCCACCCACATCCCTTTCCCAGCAGCGGCGCGATTCCCCGGACGCTAGCGGTGTCTGTGCGTTTGTCAGAAACGTCGCGATCGAACCCCCGCGTTGCTCACGCTGCCTTAGATCGAGACCGTTGGACGATGTGCATCGTTTTTCTATATACTTCGGACCCGCTCATGTATCCAGATTGGACCACTTCAGCACGAGACAAAAGAACACGCGGTCGTTTACCAGAAAGATGTACCCACGCAGAACCCGCGTCGTTCCGCCAGTTCGCGCTTCGTCGCCCTGCCAGTCCGCGCTTCTCTGCGAGGCCGCCGCTTTCGGAACCGTCTTGGTTGAAACAATACATAGCCTTCAGGCTGACTGATCAATGGTTTGTCATTCGTGCTCCAGAGGCGCCACATGATAAATATGTAAACAAATACGTATATGTATTCTTTGGCGATGCTGCCATCGCTGCTGCCAGGGAGGGTGAAACTCCTCGAAATGCAGAGCCGATCGACGTTGTTGGCCTGCAACTGAGGGTCGCTCGCCAGGCGTTCTATCGTGAGTTTTGATGAACGACTTCAAACAATTTAAGTAGTAGATCCTTGTTACGTGAGTATCCCCCGCAGACACGTCAGTATAAGAACGAGTAGTTCCCCCAGGCCAGGGACCAGGTAGCGAAGCTTCCACTTTTAGTGAGAACATAGGCACACAGTTTTGGAATACTTCAGCAGTCACCAGGTAGCATTTTGTTTCCTCCTACAGTAAACTGTGGTCTGTCCCATTCAACGTCGAAGGAAATGAAGCAGAAAATGATGCCGTGTGCCCCTCACTTCGGTAGCATCCAGCGATTGGTCAGATTCTGCACCATTCAGGATGATACCGACGCCTCCGTCCCTGAGTGAAATGTGCATTGTCCATATGTTGGCGCGCCGTAGCCTTCCTCCACGGACGCAATGGATGGTCACGGGTTCTGGGCTTGTCGTGCTCTCCTGTTTCGTGTCGGGCATACGGAAAGTAATCTCTGACTGTGAGGTATAGCACTGGTCGCGGCCGAGGTGGGAGTGAGCTGGACAGTGTCCGCACCCCGGCGGGAGCGCCACCCCCCACAAGCTGGAGACCTGCTCAGTGCAATGGATCTCAGTGTGCATTTTGTCCATTTGTTTCCCGTCACACGAACCAGCTGCTTCGCCCTTTCCGTTACAAGGTGTAGAATGGGTGAAGCACCTGGCTCGTGTGAAATGTCATGTCGCTGGGGTGACGGACGGAGTAATTGACTTATGATGTGATGCAATATTCAGCATAAATTATGTACATTGAGGGAGCGCCTCTCTTCGATGCTGCCACAGAATTCCGAGCTTCATCACTATAATTGCGGCCAGTCGTCCTGTCCCTTCGCTCTTCTGACCTTCACGGCGTTTTCTCCCTTTTCTCTCCGCCAGTTGTCGTTGTGTCCTTTTCTCTTCTCCAGTTGTAGCGTCCCCATTGTCGGTCCCCATTTGATATCTTCATCTTTGCCGTATGGTTCTCAGTACAAGGAAATGGTCAGCAAGGCGAACCCGAACAGCACCTTGTGCGCCGCCACACGCAGGGGGCGGTCGGCCGCGGAGGCCGGTAGATGCCTCAAGAAATGAAAAAGAGATTAGTGAACACCCCGGCTGGGGCTGGGGGGGAGGACGGGGAAGGACGTGGAACACATCGAGAAAAAAAGGAGCGTGTGTGCAGCGCGACTTTCATGGTGCGCGGAGGGGGGGAGGGAGGGGGGAGAAGAAAAGAGCGGATGCGGCGCGCGGGCGCACAGAAAGAGGGAGGGGGGGGGGAGGAGAAAGGGCGGATGCGGCGCGCGGGCGGAAAGAAAGGAGCGGATGCGGCGTGCGCGTCGAAGAGAGAGCATGGCGGTGCGGTGAAGACAATTGAGTGGCGGTGTGAAAGGTCCGACGGAGGGGCGAGATTAGAAGTACGCTGTCTTCCGGAGTGAAAGTTTTCGTCTTTCCTTCCACTTGCGACGGGCGAAAGGCCGTAGGAAGGGCCCCCAGAGCGATTCTAAGTCCGAAGCCGGCAATCATTTTTTGTCACGAAAACACGTTCCACCACTCACTGCCCGGAGTTCCTTGCATGATATGGGTACTCGTTGCAGTGTCCGACTAGTGCGGTCGCCCGATCGCCGTCGCCTCCCGCCTCCTCGCTCCCGCCCCCCCCCCTCGTCGCGACAGACTCGCCCCACAGGGCCGACCTGCACCTCGGAGGCACTCCACCTTTGCTAGAGAGCATCTCCACACGTACTCGGACGCCTCTATTGTAGGGGGAGGTCGTGCATATATTCTCCCCCTTCCTGAGAGCGGTCTGTGCGAGGCACATGGTGGCCACAACCCCGACCGAGCTGTGGTGGGAGCGTTGTTCTCCCTCCTTTTTCCCTGTTCCCACCCCGTCTCTCTCTGTCATCTGCAACGACAAACGATGTACTCTTCGCCCTACGCTGAGGAAACGCCCCACTACGTCGCCCATCTCGCCGTAACCCATGTTCTACCACCCCAACGCCACGAAGCAACCCCACCGCGCCCACACCTGCACCCCAACACCCCCCCCCCGCCAAAGGGACCTCCATCACAGGAAATCCTCAATTTAGAACTCCAAACAGCTCTCAACGATGGCATCGAGGTCCTCTGCCTGGATGGGGGTGTCGTCGTCGCTGTCTCCGTCGCTGTCTGCCAGCACGTCTCCAGCGGCGTCCAGCGCCAGAGCCTCGCCAATGGAAGCAGCCACGTCAAGCGCTGGGCATCCACGTGCCCCCGGGCCGCCCAAGGTAGCCAAAGCGGCAGTGACAGCATCCTCCATGTGCGCATGGCGTCCATCCTCACCCCCGCCGGGCACCTCCAACTCGCCGCCAGCACCTCCACGATCACCTTCCGCGGCCGGAGGGGGGGGGTCGGCACTTGCTGGGGGACGGGGCGCGGCGCCGTCGCGGGGGGGGGGAACGGCGCCGGCGAGGAGCGGGTGGGCGGCACCGGGAGCCCCAGCGGGGGCCACAATGAGTGCTCCTAGCGCCACTTCGAGGCCCCCGACGTCAACCAGCCGAATCAACGACTGCTCCACAGGAGGCCTGGCGTACTCGCCGATGCTTTCGCCCCGCTGAAGCTGCTTTTCGTTGACGAAGATGCCCCACTACTTGTCCACCTTGTCGTCGAGGGTGCGGCTGCGTGTGCGGGACAGGAAGTCGGAGAGGGCCTTAAACATCCGCTTCGAGCCGGCCGAGGACGTCGGCAAGGAAAAGAGCCGGCTAGCCACAAAGTGAAGCGTTGGCCAATGCGTGCCGTACAGCTCCCACCACGTTGCGGGGTGCAGCAGCCGGCCAGACATGACCGAGGTGCCCACGTTCGTTTGTCGTAGAAAGCTCCCCAGCTCCCGTAGGATGATGTCCTCCAAAGCCGCGTCGCCGTCACAGAGGATGTGCACAGCCCGTCCGCGGGTGGTTGGCAGGTGCTTGCCGCCCCAGAGGTCCACGCCAATCTGCTGGCGGCAGGGGGCATAAAAGGGGTCCAGGTAACAGGCAAGAACCATCAGGGGATGGGAGTAGGAGCAGAACCGATTGACCACAACAGTCCGAAACGAAAGAGCGCGTCTCACAGAGCACACTGAATACATGCCGACACAATAAATTATAAAACGCGGCAAATACACCCAAGACGGAGGAGAGAGGAGAGGCGTCCGCCTCGAGCGATGCAGACATGCGGAAAAGTAGTTTGAGGCACGGCAGCAGGTCTTTGGCAGTAGACTCATCGGCTCCGTCGTTGACGGTGGCGGCGACGGCGGGAGGGACAGCGAAGGCAAGACCAGCCGGCTTGTGGGAGTCGAAAAGTAGTACCCTTCGAAGGCCTGGATGGTTGTCGGTGAAGGATCGCAACGTCAGGCTCTGTTCAGCCCAGCGGGTGGGACTAAATGTCCGGAGCTCGTTGGTCTTGATGCCCGCCGCCTTCTGAGTGGCACAGTCCTCCGCCAACTCTGCGCGCCCCCTCACACAGCGCCGAAAAAAGACGGTCCCGGCAATGACCAGCTTGAGAATTGTAGCACACGGCGCCCGGGCACACAGATCTTTGCTGATCAGGTTCACGGCGTGCGAAAAGCAGACGTACGCGGCCAGCACCAGCCCGTCGGCCTGGGCGGCGGTCGGCATGGACACCATGATCGACGCGTCGTCAGTTCATAAGGCCCACAACCTGCGGCTCGCGAGGGCGTGCAGCCGCGGGTTGGTCGCTGTGACCGGCCATTTCTGGAACGTCTCTGTAGTAGGTTGGAGGAGGGACGACGGAAAACAGGCACGAAAAGCGAGGAGAAAGTTGGGGGCCGACGCAACTGTGACACCGATACGAAGCGATCCGAGAAGAAACGTTCTGGGGAGACACCCTACCACATTGTGCGTCGTCTTCCCGTTGACGTCGCCGGCACCGTCCAGGGTCAAGGCCACAGTGTCGGCGCACCGGACAGCCGCGTGCACGCGGGCCGCGACCTTCCCACTGGCAGTGTCCAGGCGCGAGCCCCCCACCTTCCTCGGATCACCAGGTCCTGAGAAGCGACCACCAGAGACAAGCAAAAAGAAACTCTTCCACTCGGGAGAGTGGAACACGGAAAAGGGCAAGCCGCCCCCGAACATCAATGTTGCACACCGTTGCTCCCAGTCATCCAAAACAAAAGGGTTCAAGGTTGGCAACATCTCGGCGCCCAAGGAGCCTCCGCCACCCGCCGTGCTCACCTCCACTGAGCTTTCGGCGGCACCCAGCACCGAAGCCGGCATCGTAGGATCAAGTGGCGCCTCTTCACATTCCAAAAGATGCTCCTTCCCCCGTGTAGCGTTGTGGGACATGTTACGGTAAGTTGTACAAAGCTGGGCGGGTCACGACAGTAGCCGCTTACCATCCACAACCGTTATCTTAATGAATCTCCAAAATGGTACAGATACCTTCTCCTTGCGACTGGGGGAAGGCACCATGGTGACAACGAGGTGTGAGAGACAGGGATGGGTGTATGGAAGCACCGAAAGAACAGTCCACGAAGAGTCCGTGTAACATGGACATTGACGTCGGGCTGCGACGACGGTTGTCTCGACGGTGGCCGCGGCAGCGGCACGGCGAGATGCAAATCTGCACCTGTGAAGCGCCGCTGGGACGCTCGAGCCACTCCGAAGAAGACACCTTTGTAAGACAGCGTAAGAAATTCACGTTACGTGAAATTCATGGAGGAAATGGTCTGTGCGAGGGGCCTTGAAATTTCATTGAAATTTCACAACGTGACGTAAGAATGCACAACTGTGGGCGAGATGGCGAGACGACGGAAGAGAGCGGAGACGCAGTGCTGAGACTTCCGCAAAGATGCGCGCTGCTGACCATTTCTGGGCTGTTGTGTCGAATACAGTTGGGGTTTTCCGAAGGCATCTGTAAATGCTTTTGGAGGGATCTGTAATCGCTTGCATGTGTATTCCAACTGGACCAGAGCGATCGTGAGCCATCGAAAGCTGAAACGCGGATCAGCTTGATTGGGCGTGCAGATAGAATCATCCAATCAAAAGGCCCAGAGGGTGACCATCAAACCGACCAGGGCCATCCATTCCATGCACCGTGGCTGCCTGAGCGTTGAGAACACGAATGGATCCCTACTATTGCAGAATGCCCAATTTTGGCCGATCCGAACAGGAACACGAACACAAAGGGTACTTTCGTTTTTGAATACAACTCTTTTATTTTCAGATAAGTCCTGATTTTCTCACCAATTTTAGTTGTCCCGCGAAATTCGTCCGATTGATGACGCAGAGCTATGCACAACCGTCGGCGACGACGACGTCGTCGCGGTATGTCGACGATGTGTCGACGGTGTCGTATGCGTCGCGTGGTTTACGTCGTAGCCGAATGCACGACGAGACAGGCGCGATGCTTCGTGTCTTCCTCACGCGGCATACCGTCCGTGCGATTGGATTATGACTTCATCTCCCTGGCACGGCCACATAACGGCGTCTTCGGCGGCAGCATGGTAAGGCGGCCGCGGCAAGTACGGCATCGTCGGCGGAGCGGCCTGGCGGGGCGGCGGCTACCTCGGCGGGTCGATGCAGGGGGGGGGGGGGTGGCCGACGGCGCCGC